>Ga0182745_1003077_pt1 | contig 14567 bp, 13 predicted proteins | sample eDN3rd30CKraftBY_FD_128523 | JGI IMG/M metagenome (GOLD analysis project Ga0182745, IMG submission 128523) | Enriched backyard soil microbial communities from Emeryville, California, USA - eDNA 3rd pass 30_C Kraft BY (version 2) (version 2) | ecosystem: Environmental > Terrestrial > Soil >...
CCGACTACGCGCTGCAAGGCATCCGCGCCAATGCCATCATGCCGGGAGGGGTCGACACGCCCGCCGCCGGCGACCAGCAACAGAAGGAATGGGCCGCCGGGCTCCACGCGATGAAACGCATTGCCGAGCCGGTCGAGATCGCCAATGCGGCGCTCTTCCTCGCAAGCCCGATGGCGAGTTTCGTGACGGGGACGGCGCTTTTCGCGGATGGCGGGAACTCGGCGGTGAAGTAGCGCCTCAGCCCCCGTCCCGCTCCGCCAGTTCCAGCCATTCCTCCTCGGCGGCGGCGAGTGCCGTCTGCCGTTCTGCCAGGCCCTCGCTCGCCTTCGCGAATTTCGCGGGCGCGGTCGAGAAGAGGTCGGGCTGGGCAAGGAACTCGTTCAGCTTGCCGATCTCGGCCTCGAGGCGTTCCATCACGCCCGGCAGGGATTCCAGTCGCTTCCTCTCGGTAAAGCTCAGGCCCGATTTCTCGGGCTGGGCCTTCGCCTCGGACCTCGTGGCGGCGGCTGGGGCGGGCCTTGCCACCTCGGGCGCGGCCTCCGTCGCCTCGGGGCGCTGGGCGCGATAGTCGGACCAGCCGCCCGGATAGATGACGGCGCGACCATCGCCCTCCATCGCCACGGTGGTCGTGGCCACGCGGTCGATGAAGTCGCGGTCGTGGCTGACCAGCAGGACGGTCCCGTCATAATCGCCGAGGATGTCCTGCAGCAGGTCCAGCGTCTCGACATCCAGATCGTTGGTCGGCTCGTCCAGAACCAGCAGGTTCGAGGGATGGGCCATGATCCGCGCCAGCAGCAGACGCGCCTTTTCCCCGCCCGAGAGGCTGCCGACCGGCGCACGCGCCTGCGCCTCGTCGAAGAGGAAATCCTTGAGATAGGCGACGACATGTTTCGGATTGCCGCGCACCATGACCTGATCCGAACGGCCCGAGACCCGCATCGACGGATCGCCGGTCAGCGCGTCCCACAGGCTGACCGTCTCGTCGATCGCGCTGCGGGCCTGATCGAAGACCGCGATGTCGAGGTTCGTGCCATGCTTGACCTCGCCCGTATCGGGCGCGATCTCGCCGGTCAGCATCTTGATCAGCGTGGTCTTACCTGCACCGTTCGGGCCGACAAAGGCCACCCGGTCGCCGCGCAGCACCCGCAGGTCGAAGGGTTTCAGGATCACGCGCTCGCCGAAGGATTTGGAGATCCCCTTGGCGTCGATCACCCGCTTGCCCGATTGCTGGCCGGCTTCCAGCTCCATCAGGGCGGTGCCCTGACGGCGGATCTGACCCGCGCGTTCATCGCGCAGGGCGGCCAGCGCACGGACGCGGCCCTGATTGCGCTTGCGCCGGGCGCTGATGCCCTCGACCGCCCATTTCGCCTCGGCCTTGATCTTGCGGTCGAGCTTGTGGCGGGCCTCGTCCTCGGCGGCCCAGACGGTTTCGCGCCAATCCTCGAAATGCTCGAAACCGCGTTCCTGCCGGCGGATCTCGCTGCGGTCGATCCAGAGGGTCGCGCGGGTCAGGGCGCGCAGGAAGGCGCGGTCGTGGCTGATCAGGACGAAGCCGGCGCGGGTCGTGGAAAGCTGCTCCTCGAGCCAGCCGATCGCCTCGATGTCCAGATGGTTCGTCGGCTCGTCCAGCAGCATCAGCTCGGGCGCCTCGGCCAAAAGGCGGGCCAGTGCGGCGCGCCGACGCTCGCCCCCCGAGGCGGTCGCGACCGCGCGGTCAGGGTCGAATTTCAGCCCCTCGGCCGCCATTTCGACGCGGTAGCCCTCGCCCTCATGCAGGCCCGCGCTGGCAAAATCGCCCAGCGTCGCGAAGCCGGACAGGTCGGGATCCTGCTCCATATAGCCGACCTTGACGCCGGCGGGGGTGATGACCTCGCCGCTGTCGGGTTCGACCAGTCCGGCCATGACCTTCATCAGGGTCGACTTGCCCGAGCCGTTGCGGCCGACCAGCGCCAGCCGGTCGCCCTGCTGGACGGTCAGATTGAGCCCCTCGAATACGGGATTGCCGCCGAAGGTCAGCGAAATGTCGGTAAGTTGCAAAAGCGGTGCGCGTGCCATGAGCCGCGAGATATGTCGCCCCGTCGCCCTGGTCAACGGCTGGCTAGAGGGTGTTCACCAGTTCTCCCGCCAGGGCGTGCAATTCCGTGCGGTATCCGGTCCGGGCCGAGGGTTGGTCCGGGTCCGATGTCATCGCGATCGCGGCCGCGAGCCTGCCTCCGGCGGCGGGAAAGACATAGATCATCTGCCCGCCATAGCCCCAGCCATAGCGGACCTCGCGCCCGCCGATTCGGCTGATGAACCAGCCATAGCCATATTCCTCGCCATTGAAGATCGAGCGTGTGCGCGGTCGCCAGCTTTCCGCGATCCAGTCCGGCGGGATCACCCCCTGCCCGCCTTGCGCATAGGCCGCGCCGAATGCCATCAGGCTTCGCGTCGACATCGCCATCTGGTTGCCGCCCAGATAGATGCCCTGCGGATCACGCTCCCATCCCGTGATGCGAAAGCCGGGGATCGCCAGCCAGTCGCGCGCGAGGCTTAGCGTGGATTGCCCCGTCGCCCGCGTCAGCATGGCCGAGACAAGGTGGCTCGATGCGGTGGAATAAAGCATCCGCCCGCCGGGGTCGGTCTCGAAGGGCGCGGCCAGCGCCGCCCGGACCCAGTTCCGGCTGCTGACCCAGCGGCCGTAATTCGGCCCGGACTGGCGCTGCAGACCGGCTTGCATGGACAGAAGGTTGCCCAGCGTCAGCCGCTCCATCCGTGGGTCGGGATCCGCGGGCAGATCACCCGCAAGGACCGCCGTGACAGGCTGGTCCGCGCCGGTGAATACCCCCTTCGCGATCGCCACCCCGGCCAAGGCCGAGATGATCGACTTCGACGCCGACTTGATGTTGGTCGGCCGGTCGGGGATAAAGCCGCCATAGCCCTGCGCGGCGCGTTCGGACCCGCCGCTCCAGACCGCGATGGCCCGCAATTGCGGAAATGCCGCGGCATCAGAGAGGACACGCCCGGTTGCGCCGAAAGCGAGGCGCGGCGCGGCAAGCAAAGGAAGGGTCGCGGCGGTCAGCAGGATTGAACGGCGGTGCATGATCGTTATATGGGACAGGTTCGGGCCGGATGGGTGTCACCCTTTCGTGACCCGTCCCTTCCGTCCGCCAGCCTGCGCCAGCCGGACCATCAGAACGACAAGGAAAACCATGTCCCAGACGATGACCCGCACGCGCTGCACTGTCCCGACCGAACATGCCAGCCGCTACCTGCAACAGCTCTGCAAGCACTGGGCCCATAAGTTCGAGGTCAGCTTCGATCCCGCGCAGGGCCGTATCCTGCTGACCGAGGATCGTGAGATCGCCTTGACCGCGACGCCCTCCGCGCTCGGGATCCGCCTCTCCGCACCGGCCGAGGCAATGGAGCACCTGCAGCATATCGTAGACAGCCATGTCGTCCGCTTCGCCTTCCGCGAGGAACTCCGCTTCGACTGGCAGCAGGACTGACGCGACGGGGCGCACCGGAAACGGTTGTCGCCCCCCGCCCCCGCCGCTAATCTGCCCCGTGATCCAGAAGGCCGAGAGATGAGCGAGAGCGACAAGACCTATCAAGTACTGGCGCGGAAATACCGCCCCGAGACTTTCGCCGATCTCGTCGGCCAGGATGCCATGGTGCGGACGCTGAAGAATGCCTTCGCCGCCGACCGTATCGCGCAGGCCTTCATCATGACGGGCATCCGCGGCACCGGCAAGACCACCACCGCCCGGATCATCGCCAAGGGCCTGAACTGCACCGGTCCCGACGGTCAGGGTGGCCCCACGACCGAGCCTTGCGGGGTTTGCGAGCATTGCGTCGCGATCAGCGAGGGTCGCCATGTCGACGTGATGGAGATGGACGCGGCCTCGCGCACCGGGGTCAACGACATCCGCGAGATCATCGAGAGCGTGCATTACCGCGCGGCCTCCGCGCGCTACAAGATCTATATAATCGACGAAGTCCACATGCTCTCGACCAGCGCTTTCAACGCGCTGCTGAAGACGCTCGAGGAACCGCCACCGCATGTGAAATTCATCTTCGCCACGACCGAGATCCGCAAGGTTCCGGTGACGGTGCTGTCGCGCTGTCAGCGCTTCGACCTGCGCCGGATCGAGCCCGAGGTGATGATCGCGCTCCTGCACAAGATCGCGACCCGCGAGGGGGCCGAGATCACCGATGACGCGCTGGCGCTGATCACCCGCGCGGCCGAGGGCTCGGCCCGCGATGCGACCAGCCTGCTCGATCAGGCGATCAGCCACGGCGCGGGCGAGACCACCGCCCCGCAGGTCCGCGCCATGCTGGGGCTCGCGGATCGGGGCCGCGTCCTCGACCTCTTCGACATGATCCTGCGCGGCGCCGCGGCCGAGGCGCTGGCCGAGCTTCAGGCGCAATATGCCGATGGCGCCGATCCAATGGCCGTCCTGCGCGACCTGGCCGAGATCACGCATTGGATCTCGATCGTGAAGATCACGCCCGAGGCGATCGACGATCCAACCATCGGCCCGGACGAGCGTAGCCGCGGCCAGGACATCGCGGCGCGCGTCCCGATGCGGGCTCTGACCCGGCTCTGGCAGATGCTCCTGAAGGCGCTGGAGGAGGTCGGGGCCGCTCCGAACGCGATGATGGCCGCCGAAATGGCGATCATCCGCCTCACCCATGTCGCCGACCTGCCCGACCCCGAGGCGTTGATCCGCAAGGTCCAGGCATCGGCGGCGGCGGGCGAGTTCAGCCGCGCCTCCGCCCCGGCCCAAAGCCGGGCCGAGGCGCCGCGCGCCCACGCCCCCCGCGCACCGGTCGCCGCCCGCCCCGATGGCAGCGCCGCCGCGATCGCCGTCTCGCCCGATGCGCTGGCCGGCTTTCCCGATTTCGCCTCGGTGATCGAGCTGATCCGGCGGATGCGCGACATGAAGCTGCTGCTCGAGGTTGAGGATCACCTGCGGCTGGTCCGCTATTCCCCCGGCCGGATCGAGTTCGAGCCGACCGAGCGCGCGCCCCGCGACTTCGCCCAACGCCTGGCCGAACGCCTGCGCGGCTGGACCGGCGGCCAACGCTGGGCCGTGACTGTCGTTTCCGAAGGCGGCGCCCCCACGATCAGCGAAGAGCGCGCCGCGCGCGAGGCCGCCGCCCGCGCCCGCGCCATGGAAAACCCCACGGTTCAGGCGATTTTCGCCGCCTTTCCGGGGGCAAGGATCACCACCATCCGTCCCGTTCCCGCCCCTCCGGCGGTTGAAAAGCCCGCGGGCGAGGATACATCCCCGCATGAGCTGACCGAAGGCCCGGTGGCCGAGGTCGAGGAATGGGACCCTTTCGAGGACGAGGAATAGAAGATGTTCAAGGGACTTGGCGACATGGGCGATCTGTCGAAGATGATGGAAGCCGCCCAGCAGATGCAGACGAAGATGACCGAGATGCAGGAGGGGCTGAACCGCCTGACCGTCACCGGAGAGGCGGGCGCCGGCCTCGTCAAGGCCACGGCCACCGCCAAGGGCGAGTTGACTGGCCTCGACATCGACCCCTCGATCTTCCGCTCCGAGGACAAGGAGGTGGTCGAGGACCTGATCCTCGCCGCGATCAAGGACGCGCAGCGCCGCGCACAGGACAGGTCGGCCGAGGAAATGGCCCGCCTCACGCACGAAATGGGCCTGCCCGCCGACCTGAAGATGCCCTTCTGATCCATGCCGCCCGATGCCCGGCCCGGAGACGAGATCGAAGCGCTGATCGCCACCATGGCGCGGTTGCCCGGACTGGGCCCGCGCTCGGCCCGGCGCATCGTCCTTCACCTCATCCGGCGCCGCACGGGACAGATGGCCCAGCTTGCCAGCCTGATGACCGAGGTGTCCGAAACTGCCCGCGAATGCGCGATCTGCGGCAATATCACCCAGGCCGAGATCTGCCAGATCTGCGCCGACCCGGCCCGCGCGACGGGCGAGATCTGCGTCGTGACCGAGGTTGCCGACCTTTGGGCCATGGAACGCGGCCGGGCCTTTCGCGGCCGCTATCACGTGCTCGGGGGAAACCTCTCGGCGCTTGACGAGATCGGCCCCGACGACCTGCGCATCCCGCAACTGATCGCCCGCATCGGCGCGGAAAACGTGTCCGAGGTCATCCTCGCCCTCTCGGCCACGGTCGAGGGTCAGACGACCGCGCATTACATTGCCGAAGCGCTCGAAGGCAGCAATGTCACAGTGACTGGCCTCGCCCAGGGCGTGCCGATCGGGGGCGAGCTCGACTATCTCGACGATGGCACCATCACCGCCGCGCTCCGCGCCAGACGCAGACTCTAGGAACGACAAGGGCGCCAGCCTCAACGGCGGCGCCCAGTTTCACTGTTTCAAAAATACCCCGGGGTCCGGGGCAGAGCCCCGGTCCTGCCCTTTGTCAGGCGTCCAGCTTCTCGACCGATTTCACCGATTTCGCGATCTCGATCCGGCGCGGTTTCAGTGCCTCGGGGATCTCGCGCACCAGTTCGATGTTCAGCATCCCGTCCTCATGGCTCGCGCCGGCGACACGGACGTGATCGGCGAGCGTGAAGCGGCGCTCGAAGGCGCGCGTCGCGATGCCGCGATGCAGGAAGGTCCGCCCTTCGTCCTCGGTGGCCTTCTTGCCAAGCACGATCACCGCGCCGTCCTTCACCTCGACGGTGAGGTCGTCGGCGCCAAAGCCCGCGACGGCGATCGAGATGCGATAGGCATTCTCGCCGGTCTTCTCGATATTATAGGGGGGATAGCTCGCGATATCGGCCGACAGGGCACGGTCCATGACGTCGGCCATGCGGTCGAAGCCGACCGAGGCACGATAAAGCGGGGTCAGGTCAAAGTTGCGCATTCTCGCATCCTTCTTCAAGCGATACAAAGGCTTGCCCCCCTTCCGGGCGGGCAGGTCCGTCGGCGCCGATTGGCCCTCCGACATCGCTTGAATTGGGAATGACCCTGCCCGATTTCAAGTCCCGCGCGCCCTGCGGCTGGCCTGGTATCCTCGGGGCAGCCTCGTAGGGGTATTTGGGAAACGGTGAAATGGAGACTATCGCGAAAGGCCCCGGGGCGCGGGTCCGCCCGTCGCCCAGTCGAGCAGTTCGACGGTATGGACCACTGGAACGCTGCTGGCCGAGCCGATCTGCATCATGCAGCCGATATTTCCGGCGGCGATGACCTGCGGGCCGGTCGCCTCCAGCGTCGCGATCTTGCGCCGCTTGAGCTCGGTCGAAAGCTCGGGCTGCAGCAGATTGTAGGTTCCGGCCGAGCCGCAGCAGAGATGTGGGTTCTCGGGCTCGACCACCGTGAAGCCCGCACGCGCCAGCAGGGATTTCGGCGTCGTCTTGATCTGCTGGCCATGCTGGAGCGAGCAGGCCGAGTGATAGGCGACACGCAGCCCGTGGCCCCGCTCGGTCGCGGGGGCCAGCCCCGGTGCCGCAGCGCCCTCGGGTGCGGCGGAGCCCTTGGGATCGGGGAAAGGCGTCGGGCGCTCGGTGACCTGCTCACCCTCGCCCGTGGCGGGCAGGCCATGCGCGTCGAGGAACTCGGTCACGTCGCGGGCGAGGCGGGCGATCTTCTCGGCCTCGGGCTGCATCGGGTCGCCAGCAAAGATCTTGCCGTAATCCTTGATCGTGGTGCCGCAGCCCGAAGTATTGATGACAATGGCGTCGAGCGGCCCTGCGCGGTCGGCATCCAGGAAGCCCCGGATCGTGGCGCGGGCGGAATGCAGCGCATCGTCCTCGCGGCCCATGTGATGGGTCAGCGCGCCGCAGCAGCCGAAGGCTTCGGGGATCACCACCTCGCAGCCGGCGCGGCGCAGGAGGCGGATCGTCGCGTCGTTGATGTCGGTGTTCAGCGCCCGCTGGGCGCAGCCGGGCATCAGGGCGACCCGCGCCCGCCTTTCGCCGATCGCGGCAAAGACCTGTCCGCGATCATTGGGGCTGGCGGGCGGCACGGATTTCGGCGCCATGTCCAGCATCGCGCGCAGTCGTGGGTCCGGCATCAGCCCGGCGAAGGGCCGCGCGAGTTTCGCCCCCATCAGCGCAAGGCGGAACCGGCCCTGATAAGGCAGCACCTTCGCCAGCATCCAGCGCAGCGCCCGGTCGCGCCACGGGCGGCGATAGGTCTTTTCGACATGGATCCGCGCATGGTCGATCAGGTGCATGTAATCGACGCCCGAGGGACAGGTGGTCATGCAGCTGAGGCAGCTGAGGCAGCGGTCGAGATGCTTCACGGTCTTTTCATCCGCGTCGCGACCGTTTTCCAGCATGTCCTTGATCAGGTAGATCCGGCCGCGTGGGCTGTCCAACTCGTCGCCCAGCACCTGATAGGTGGGACAGGTCGCGGTGCAGAACCCGCAATGGACGCAGGCGCGCAGGATCTTGTTCGACCGCGCGACCAGCGGGTCCTTCAGCTGCTCTTCTGTAAAATTGGTCTGCATGAACTTCCGCTGGCAAAGATGCCGCGAGGGTCGAAACGCTCGCGGAGGCTGGCATTGAGGCGCTGGACCACCGGGTTCGGCGCGGGGAGGGTCAGGGGGGCGGCGCCGGTGACGCGGCTGGCATGGCCCGACCATGCGGGCAGCGACGGCGCCTCGCCCGGTGGCATCGCGACCCAGATCAGGCTGCCGCCCCAATCGAGCGCGAGGGGCTGCGGCAGGGCCGCAAGCAGGCCGGGGGCCTCGGACGGGCGGCAGATGATGCGCCAGAGGTCGCCCTCGGCAGCCGTGGGCACCATGCGGGACCATGGATCGGCCTCGGCCATCGCAACCTCGCCGAACCGGGCGAGGCGTTCGCTCAGCGCCTGCCCGCGGATCGCGACCGAACCTTCCAGCCCCTCGACCCGGATCAGCGCCCCCTGCCCCGGCAGCCATGCCGCGCCCGAGACGTCATAGGGGCCGGTCAGCGCCAACGTCAGCGCCGCGACCGCCGATGCCGCATCAAGTCCGGGTAAGGCCAGCGTGGCGGCGCAGGGCGGGATCGGCGCGGTCTTGAAGGACAATTCCGTCAACACGCCAAGCTGGCCGCGCGACCCGGCCATCAGCTTGACCAGATCATAGCCGGTGACGTTCTTCATCACCCGGCCGCCATTCTGGATCACCTCTCCCTGCCCATCGACATAGCGCAGGCCCAGAAGCGCGTCGCGGCAGGCCCCGGCCTGCACCCGGCGCGGGCCGGAGGCATTGGCCGCGACGATGCCGCCCATGGTCGAGTTTGGCCGCAGGTCAGGCTCGAAGGCCAGCATCTGGCCCTCGGCCGCCAGCGCCTCGCGCACCTCGGAGAGCCGCGTGCCGGCGCGGACTACCAGCGTCAGGGCGGCGGGCTCGTAAAGCGTGATGCCGGTCAGGCCCGAGACGTTCAGCCGCTCGCCCTGCCCCTCGCCGGGGCGGAGCCGCGTGCCGCCGCCGATCGGGGTCAGCGGCTCGCGCGCCGAGCGGATGACATGGGAGAGGTCTTCTTCGGATTCAGGCCGCATTGCGGATGCCCTCGCGGCGCGGGGCCGAGACGGCCAGCGGAAAGACCTTGGCCGCGTTCAGAAGCCAGCCGGGGTCGAAGACATCCTTGACCCGCATCTGGGCCTCCAGATCGGTCTGCGAGAACTGGGTCGTCATCAGCTCGCGCTTTTCGACGCCGACGCCATGCTCTCCGGTCAGACAGCCGCCGACCTCGACGCAGAGCTTCAGGATCTCGGCCCCCAGCGCCTCGCAGCGTTCCAGATCGCCGGGCGTATTGGCATTGTAGAGGATCAGCGGATGCATGTTGCCGTCGCCAGCGTGAAAGACATTCGCGACGTCGAGGCCGTATTCGCCGGAGAGCCGCGCGATCCCCGCCAGCACTTGCGGCAAGGTCGAGACCGGGATCGTCCCGTCGAGGCACATGTAGTCGTTGATCTGTCCCATCGCGCCAAAGGCCGATTTGCGGCCCAGCCAGATGCGGCGGGATTCGTCCTCGGACCGGCTCTCGCGGAACTCGATCGGGTCGAAGCGCTCGGCGATGGCGCGGATCAGGCGAAGCTGTTCGTCGATCTCGGGGGGCGTGCCCTCGACCTCGATGATCAGCAGCGCCTCGCAATCGGGATAGCCGGCATGGGCAAATTCCTCGGTCGCGCGGATGCAGGGGCGGTCCATGAACTCGATCGCGACGGGCAGGACACCCGCCCGGATGATCGCGGCGACGCAGGCCCCCGCGGTTTCCGAGGCGTCGAAGGCGACCAGCACCGGACGCGCACCGGCGGGCTTGGGCAGGATGCGCAAGGTGGCCTCGGTCACGATGCCGAGCTGCCCTTCCGAGCCGCAGACGACGCCAAGGAGGTCCAAGCCCGGCGCCTCGCCCATCGGGCCGCCAAGTTCCACGACCGAGCCGTCCATCAGAACCAGCGTGACGCCAAGCAGGTTGTTGGTCGTCACCCCGTATTTCAGGCAATGCGCGCCGCCCGAGTTCATGCCGATATTGCCGCCGATGGCGCAGGCAAGCTGGCTGGACGGATCGGGCGCATAGAAAAAGCCCGCACCGTCCACCACGCCCGAGACGGAAAGGTTGGTCCGCCCCGCCTGCACGCGGATGAAGCGGTCGTCCAGATTGGTTTCGATGACGCCATTCATGCGGGCAAGGCCCACGACTACCGCGTCCGCCGTGGGCATCGACCCGCCCGCAAGGCTGGTCCCGGCCCCGCGCGGCACGACGGGCACGCCTTCCTCGTGGCAGACCCGCAGCACCGCCGCGACCTCCTCGGTCGTCGCAGGCAGGACCACGGCAAGGGGCGGGCAGCGATAGGCAGAAAGCGCGTCGCATTCATAGGCCCGCGTCTCGGCCGGGTCGTCGATCACGGCAGAGGGCACCACCGCACGCAGCCGGGCGGCGATGGCCTCGCGCCGGGCAAGAATGCGCGGATCGGGGTCGGGCATCAGCATCAGACGCGCGGTCCACGGATATGGTGGGTTGCAGCCATTGCTTCCTCCCCGGCAAAGACGACTTGTCTTGGATAGCCCTGCTGCAAGTCTCTGGCAACCGCCCTGCGCCGCGGCTAGTCTCGCCGCATGGAAAGCAGCATCGTGACCCTTCCCCAGACCTTCACCACGGCGGATATCGTCGCGGTGCTGTGGCTCTTCGCCTCATGGCTCGCCATCGGCTGGCTGACCGAGCATCCGCCGCGCAACCATCCCTCGGTCTCGGTCCTGATGAAGGAATACCGGCGGGAATGGATGCGGCAATTCGTGACGCGCGAGCCGCGCATCTTCGACGGCAATATTCTGTCATCGCTGCGCGAGGGCACGGCCTTCCTCACCTCGGCCTGCATGATCGCGATCGGGGGCGGGCTGGCGCTGATCGGCAATACCGACCAATTGGCCGGCGTCGCCCGGCAGTTCGAGATGGACCATGTCCCGGCCCTGATGTGGGAAATCAAGATCGTCGTGGCGCTGCTTTTCGTCGCCAATGCGATGCTGCGCTTCATCTGGTCGCACCGCCTGTTCGGCTATTGCGCGATCATGATGGCCGCCGTCCCGAACGAGGCGGATAACGTCCATGCCCTGCCGCGCGCGCTGCAGGCGGCCGAGATCAACATCACCGCCGCGAAAAGCTACAACTCGGGCCTGCGCTGCGTCTATTTCGCGCTTGGCGCGCTGGGATGGCTGGCGGGGCCGCTCTGGCTGATCGGGACGACTACGGCGGTGCTGGCCGTCACCATCCGCCGGGAATTCGCCTCAGGCTCGCGCCGGGTAATTCTGGCGAAGCTGCCCTGAGACGCGCGCCTGCCACCAGGCAATGCCCAGAACCACCAGCCCTGCCAGCGACAGCCCGACCCCGACAAGGCCGGAGGAGCGCCAGCCCCAGCCCGCGGCCAGCGCCATCCCCGCAAGCCACGGCCCCAGCGCATTGGCGGCGTTGAAGGCGGCATGGTTCATCGCCGCGGCCATGGACTGCGCCTCGCCGGCGACATCCATCAGCCGGGTCTGAAGCGGCACCGACATCGAGGCGCCGAAACCGACCAGCAGGGACGAGCCGATCATCAGCACCCAATTCCCGACGGCCAGCGAGGCGAGGCCCTGCGTGGCCGCCATGAACAGGATCAGCACCAGCGCGGCGCGGAACTCTCCCAGCCGGATCGTCAGCCGCGCGGCCGAGAGGCTGCCGAAGGTCATGCCGACGCCAAAGGCCGACAGAAGCGCCGCGATGGCCCATGAGGGCGGCTCGGTCGTCGCCAGCATCGCGGCGGAAAGGAAGGAATAGACCGCAAAGACCCCGCCGCAGCCGATCGCGCCGACCAGCAGCGTCAGGATGACCGCCGGGTTCTTCAGCGCCTTCAGCTCGGCCATGGGCCGGGCATTCACCGGCGCCCCGATGCGCGGGGCAAGCCGCAGGATCAGCCAGCCCGCGATCAGCGCGAGGAGCCCCGGCAGCGCAAAGCCCCAGCGCCAGCCCAGCCCCTGCCCCAGCGCGCCTGCCAGCGGCACGCCCGCGATATTGGCGATGGTCAGGCCCAACAGCACTTGCATGACGCCCTTGGCCCGCTGTTCCTTCGGCAGGGCATCGGCGGCAAACAGCATCGCCACGCCCAGATAGCCGCCATGCGGAAGCCCGGCCAGAAAGCGGGTGATGACCAGCGTGCCATAGCCCGGCAGCACGGCGGCCAGCAGGTTCATCAGCCCATAGGCGGCAATCAGCGACGCCAGATAGCGCCGGCGCGGCAGGCGCGCGCCCAGCAGCGTGGTGATCGGCGCGCCGACCACGACGCCCAAGGCATAGGCGCTGATGACGTGGCCCGCCTGCGGCTCGGTGATCGCCAGATCGCTCGCATACCAGGGCAGCAGGCCCATCGCGGCGAATTCCGAGGTGCCGATGGCAAAGGCCCCCATCCCCAAAGCCAGGATGACAAGGTTCAGGTTCGGCTTGGGCGGCATGGCGTCACGTTCCGGGTCAGGCTGGGGGGAGGGATTCCTGATGGCGATAACAGATCGCCCCTTCGCCTGTCAGCATCGCCCCGACACAGGGCGGCCATGCACTGAACGCAATGCTAACGAAGCCAATCCGGTTTTGTCTTTTGGAAGAATGCGCTGATGCCGTGTGGGGCCTCGGGGCCTTCCCAGACCTCGACCAATGCGTCGATGGTCCTGCCGATCACCTCGGCATCGATCGGGGGGCCGAGGTCGCGGGCCAGGCGCTTGGCCGCGGCGACCGCGCCGGGGGCGCAGGAGAGATAGGGCGCGACCTCGGCCTCGACCGCGGCGTCGAGGGCATCCGGCGGGGCGAGGCTCGCGATCAGGTCGAGGCGGGTCGCCTCCTCGGCGCCGAAGAGCCGGCCCGACATGAAGACGCGCCGCGCCTTCGCCTCGCCCATGCGGGCGATGACATAGGGGCCGATGGTCGCGGGGATCAGGCCCAGCCGGGTCTCGGTCAGGGCAAAGCGGGCCTCGGGGACCGCGACCGCCACGTCGCAGACCGAGATCATGCCGATCCCGCCCCCGAAGGCATTGCCCTGCACCCGCCCGACCAGCGGCTTCGGCAGCGTGTTCAGCGCGTTGAGCATCATTGCCAGTTCCCGCGCGCCCGCGCGCCGGGTTTCGGCATCCGCCGCCATCTGGTCCTGCATCCAGCCGAGATCGCCCCCGGCGCAGAAGCTTTTCCCCTCGGCGGCCAGCACCACCACCCGCACGGCCGGATCCGCCGCCAGCCGCGCCGCCGCCTCGGTCAATTCGCGGATCATCGGCGCGGAGAGCGCATTATGCTTGTCGGCCCGCGCCAGCCACAGGGTCGCGACGCCACGCGGGTCGGTCTCGATGCGGATGGTTTCCATCACTCTCCTCCTGCCCGCAGGCTGCGGGCGAATTCCGCGGCCTCGGCGATCACCGCCGGATCAAGGCCGGTGTCGTAACCCAGCGCCGCCAGATGCGCGGCCACAGCTTCGGTCGCGACATTGCCTTTGGCGCCGGGCGCATAGGGACAGCCGCCAAGGCCGCCCACGGCCGCGTCAAAGACCCGCAAGCCGCGGGCAAGGCTCGTGTCGATATTCTCCAGCGCCCGGCCTGCCGTGTCGTGGAAATGCCCGGCAAGGCGCTCGGGCGGCAGCTCCTCCAGCACGGCGGAGAGCATGGCGTCGACCGTCTCGGGCCGGCCCTGCCCGATGGTCTCGCCCAGGCTGACCTCATAGCAGCCCAGATCGCGCAAGGCGGCGGCGACGCGGGCGACATTCCCGGGCGGCGTCGGCCCGTCGAAGGGGCAATCGGTCACGACCGAGACATAGCCCCGGACCGGGATGCCGTCGGCCTGCGCGGCCTCGGCCACCGGCGCGAAGCGTTCGAGGCTTTCGGCGATGGTCGCGTTCAGGTTCGCCTTCGAGAAGCCTTCCGAGGCCGAGGCGAAGATCGCGACCTCGGAAGCACGCGCGGCGCGGGCGCCCTCATAGCCCTTCATGTTCGGGGTCAGGACGGCATAGCTGATGCCGGGGGCGCGGGTGATACCGCCCATGACCTCGGCCGCATCGGCAAGCTGGGGCACCCATCTGGGCGAGACGAAGCTCGTGACCTCGATCCGGCGGAACCCGGCGCGGGAGAGCAGGTCGACCAGCGCGATCTTGTCGGCG
>Ga0182745_1003080_pt1 | contig 14554 bp, 17 predicted proteins | sample eDN3rd30CKraftBY_FD_128523 | JGI IMG/M metagenome (GOLD analysis project Ga0182745, IMG submission 128523) | Enriched backyard soil microbial communities from Emeryville, California, USA - eDNA 3rd pass 30_C Kraft BY (version 2) (version 2) | ecosystem: Environmental > Terrestrial > Soil >...
AGCCCAGACGACCAGTTTCTCGGCGTACTCGAGAACGAGCAAGGCGTCGCCACCGCCGGACGGTAGCTCGGCGGCGATCTTGCAGGCCCAGCGGCGCAGGCGCTGTTCCTTGGCGGGATCGAGGGGCATCGGCGGGCGGGACGCGGTGGTGGTGGGGCGCTTCATGGTTACGCCCTCCCCGGAAAGAGCGGCAGCTCGCGCTCTGCCCGCCAGGACGCGACGGCATCGAGGAGGGCGCAGGCCACCGCCTCGACCTCTTCGGGATCGAGCCACACGGTCGACGTCATCTGACCGGGACCGGGCCGACCGGCGCCGAGATGCAGGCCGATGGCGCCGCGCCTGCGGTCCGCCTCGATCAGCCATGTCGCCCCACCGTGGGGCGACCTCTCGACGGCCAGGGACAATCCGCCCTGCATGCCGTTCGCGCACGGCGGCGCGCCCAGTGCGGGGCTCGCGCGCCGGTCGACGGCGGGCGGGTGTGTGGTAGTTTCGCGATTAGCCATGATCCCGTGTCCTCTCAGGTGTCGGGGTTGTGGTCAGAGCTCGGCGACGGGTTGCAGCCTTTCGCCGGGCTCGCATTTACCGTATAACGGTATTATGAAGCCGTCAATTACCGTTAAACAGAAAAAGCGCGGACGTCCTGCAACCGGCGTCGATCCCCTCGTCGGTGTTCGATTTCCCCAAGGCGCGATTGACGCAATAGACGCATGGGCGGCCAAGGCGGGCGACGACGTCTCGCGTTCCGAGGCGATCCGCCGGCTGGTCGACCTGGGGCTGAAGGCGAAGGGCAAGGGGCGGTGAGCACCTGCGGGTGACTGGAGTAGCCAGCATGTCAGCATTGCCGTTCGAGACGATGAATGAGACGGACGTGCGAGAGGCTATCTTGCGTCCATTGCTGCACGATCTCGGCTGGAAACTCGGAACGACCGCAAACATTCGAACAGAAATCACTCTCAGTTATCGAAAGCGCTTTCTAGGCCACGCAAAAGATACCGATCCGGACCTAGTCGGTCGCGCCGATTACATCTGTGATCTAGTCGGCGTCGCCCGATGGATTGTCGAAGCCAAAGCACCGTCCCATCCACTGACTCAGTATGATGTCAACCAAGCACACAGCTACGCCAGTCACCCGGAAGTAAACGCTACATACTTTTTGCTGTGCAACGGCCGTGAATTTCGTCTCTACCAAACTAGCTATATCGTCGAACCGATATTAGCTTTTCCTCATCACGATTTGCCAATGCAGTGGACGGAGCTTCTAAAGGTTTTGAGCCCTGCGGCATTGATGAATCGGCACGCAAGCCCGTTTTCGCCGCGCGCAAAACTGGAGAAAGACCCGGGTTCAGCGCTAGCACCAGGCTGGGCGCCTCAAGCGCGAGTTATGGGCGGATGGCTCCTGTTCAAAGGTGTCGTTGAAGCCGACGCTTCGAAGATGTCAATACTCAGCCAAGCAATTGGGCGGCGAGGAACGATCGTAGGCGAGTACGCTTATCGGACACTACAATCTCACATTCGCTTGGACCTACAGGTTGTTCATGCAACGACAGCGATTGATGAACTCTCGAACCTAATGGGCTTGAGCCAGTACTCCCTTGAATGTGCTGACCCGACAGTGTCCGACGACGTCCTCCATCCAACAATCTTTACTGGCCAAATAAAAGGCATCATTCCAGAGACTGCCGATTTGAGCGGCATACCTGGCGTGCCTCAGGGAGCTCGCCTCCCATGGCCGATCAGTTTTGTGATCGACGCGCGAGCGGTTGGATTTCTCAACAACCACACCCTTAAGGGCACTTTCGAGTACCAAGTCTATTATGATGTCGATCTACGCTTAGTTCCCGAGCCTATGCATGAAATGCTCGGTCGTCATGTGGCATTGGCAAAACATTCCCTGTGGGGAGAATTCGAAGTTCAGCTGATGAACATCCCAAGATCTGCATTGCCGGCCGCACTTGGAGTACTGGCGCAAAGTTAACAGGCAACGGGGCGACACTTGAAGCCGCGAGTATAATTGTGCGCCAGGGCCCCAAATCTGCCCGCCAGGCGCCGCCGCCGCCGCCGCTCCAAGCCTCCGCACAGCCGCACCCCGGGCGCGCGCCCTGCCCAGCGGCCAGCCCCGCCGTCCAGCTGACGCCAATCAGCATCGGGTTTGATTCTAACCCGATGCTCCGGGGCCCCGCGAGGAGCGGCCCCCGTTGTCCGGGCTCCGGACATCGGGCCGAGTTGGGCCGGAATGGTCGGGTTGTCGTGAAACCCGAAGAGATGATGCGGCAGGCGACCCGCATTCGTGACCGCGCGATCCGCCGTTGCGGCGAGCTGTTGAAGCAGATCGAGCCGGGACAGGGTGCGCGCGACGGCAAACGGGAGGTAGGCGACCACCCCCCGTTGCGCAAGGAAGCCGCTACGTCTGCCGGCCTCTCTCCCCATCAAGCCAAGCAGGCAATCCGCGTCGACAACGTCCCGGAAGCCGCCAGCTTTTCACGGTCGATCGGCGTGACGGTGAAATTGCCGCCGCGGGTAGCGCGGCTGGCGCGCTGCGCACCACCTTGCCAAGGGTGGACGCTAGCGCTGCGATCCGGCAGCATCTGCCCGAAACATGCTGCTGGGCGGGGGCAACCATGACGAAGATCCAAAAGTGTATTCAAGCACTGGCGGCCCTCAAGGACGAAGACGACGTTTACGAGCGCGCCGGTCAGGAAGTCAGCAATGCGATCGGTGATGAGGGCTTGAGCGAGTTGACACCAGATATGCGAAAGCATCTCTCGATCCTGCTGACGGCCTTGCATGAAGAAGCTGGCAAATATGCCAACGCCGGTCGGGCTTTCGAGGAAGCGATCGCCATGGTGAAGGTGAAGCTCACGAAGCCGGATGCGGGAGCTGTACGCGAGGCGCCGTGATTCGGAAGCAATAAAACTGGCGAGGCTTGCCATGTTTCAATGGCTCAAGAAGAAATCGCTCGAGGCGTCGACAGAAGCCCAGCGACGAGAAATGACGGCGTGGATTGACAATCTTTCGCAGATAAATTCGAGCGAGGTCGCAATGCTTCTTTGCATGGCAACGCATCTGCGGCATCAGATCGAACGCGAGAAGGGGATTGACCTTCTGGACCCTATCAACACCTTCGCGACTCAGCCGACCCTTGCGATGTACCTTAACGGGCTCATTCAGGGCCTACAGAACAGTAACCATCGTGCAGATGCTGCGGGTGCAATGGTCTGGCTCTTTACGCTGAGAGCCGGCGCGGATCCAGCGCTCCGCGGACTTGGACGACGGCTATGGCGAGAGCTCGCTCGCGGCATTCCTCTCGCCAACGAAGCAGAGACCGACTTCTATGGTCTAACGAATATCATCCTCGATACTCGAGGTCGCGAGCGAGTTCCCATCGGACTTGAGGCGCAACCGATCTAGGGCGACGAGGTCCGGCACCTCGACCGAACACACATCATCGCCAGGAGGCGGAGCCAAATGAAGCCATCACCCGTCACGCTCCCCGGTGCCGGCCCCTTCGAGACGCCGATCGCCACAGGATGTCGGCAGGTCGAGATCGTCGGCGACCACACGTCCGAGCGCCTTCGTCTCTACTTCCAGCTTATTGACGGACAGGAACTTCAGATACCGATGACCAGCGAAGCGATGGATCGCCTGCTGATCCAGCTGAAGCCATTTCTGCCGAGACAGCCTTAATCGGCCGCATTCACGTCGCCCGGCCCTTTTCAATCGCCGCCTTCGCGGCGTCGCCGACGGCCTGGTCCCGGATGTACTTCTCGCGGTCGTAGTTGGACGGCCGGTTGTCGACGCCGACACCACTGCCGGGCTGCTTCAACTCGAAGGAGAGATGCAAGGATGTCTCGGATCGAAAGCGACTCCATTTGCTTCGAAAGCCCGGCGACAGGCGAGCGGCGTTCTTGTAGGTGCTGAACTCCGGCCTGCTAACACGGTTGCGAGCCCTCACGGCTCGTGCAATCGTCGATCGAGGGAGCGCCGTAACTCATGACCGACGACGGATTGCCGGCAACGGTGGCCGGCGGCGACCAATATATCGACCTCATGGTTCTGCCACCCGGGCGGACGGTCGGTCGCTACGAAATCAGGTCGGTTCTCGGTCAGGGAAGTTTCGGGATTACCTACAATGCCCGGGATTCGCAGCTTGGGCGTGACGTTGCTCTGAAGGAGTATCTGCCTGCGGCCTTGGCTGTGCGGTCAGACGGTACATCCGTGCGGCCCCGATCCACTCAAGCAGCCGCTGACTTCACCTGGGGGCGTGATCGCTTCGTCGCCGAAGGACGAACCATAGCCAGTCTGCATGAAGCTCCCGGCATAGTCCGCGTACTCGATTTCCTGGAGGCCAACGGGACCGCCTACATCGTCATGGAATTAGTCCGTGGCGAGACGCTTGCCGATCGGCTTAGGAGGGGGCCGCTGGACGCGACCGCGGTGTCGCAGATCCTAGCGCGTCTCCTCCAAGGGTTAGAGCAGGTCCACGCCGCCGGCTTCCTGCATCGCGACATCAAGCCGGGAAACATCCTGATAGACAGCCGAGGAAATCCCACCCTCATTGACTTCGGTGCGTCCCGTGAAGCCATGGCCGAGCGCACTGCGGCACTCACCGCTATTTTCACTCCTGGGTATGCAGCAGTGGAGCAGGTGACTTCGGCGCGGCAAGGCCCGTGGACCGACATCTACGGCGTCGCCGCCACGCTTTATCACGCGATTGCGGGTAAGCCACCGCCCAACTCAATCGAACGCATGATAGAGGATACATGCGTACCGCTCGCGCAGTTGGCCCCGGCGGGATATCCACGGACCTTGCTGGCGGGAATTGATGCAGGTCTGTCCGTCCGGGTGGCGAACCGCCCCCAGTCGATTGAAGACTGGCGCACCCTCCTGAACGGCTCGGCCATTCCGACAGATGCGACCATCGCCCTACCGCGCGTCGCGCCTCAAGCTCCAGAATCGGCAATCTTACTTCCTGGCTCTCCGTCAGCGATCCCGGGTGACCCGCCGCGTCGTCGTCGTAATGCCATGTGGGGAACCGCGGTGTTGACCGTCTTGCTGGTGCTTGCCGGCAGCAGTTACTTCGCGTTTTTCCATTTGTCGCCGGAGAATGAGGTTGAGCAGGCACGGGAAAGGCTAGGCGCTGCCCAGCAAGCCGCCAAGCGGCAAGCCAACGACAGCTCCAAAGCTGTTGCAGATTCAGCGAGCGACCAAGCTGCAGCTCAGGCTTCCACAGAGCAACCACAAACAGCTCAGCAACAGCGGGAGGCAGAGGAAGCGAAGCAGAAAGCCGATGCGAATGCTCAGCAGCTTCAGCAGGCCGAGGCTGCGGAGCGCGCACGCGCGCAGGAAGAAAGACAGGAAGCCCGCGAAAGGCTCGCCGCTGCCGAGAGCGCGCGCAAGCAAGCGGAAGAGGAAGCTGCTCGTGTGAAGGCGCAGGCCGATGCCGCAGCGGAGCAGCAAGCGGACGCCGAAGCTGCGAAGCGAAAAGCCGAGGAAGATGCCGCCGCCTCAAAGAAGGCCGACGACGAACAACGCAAGACTGCCGAGGCAGCCGAGGGCGCGCTTCGTCTTTCCCGAATCGATCGGCAACGTATCCAAGTTTCGCTGACGGCGCTTGGCTTCGACACTCGAGGCGCCGATGGCCTTTTTGGGCCTCGCACCCGGGAGATGATCGGCAACTGGCAGAAGCGGCAAAGCCAGCCGGCCACCGGGTTCCTGTCAGGAACGCAACAGCAGGCGCTGTTGACGGCGGCCGCGCCTGCCGTAGCGCGCTTCGACGATGAACAGAAGAAGGCCGAGGAGGCGAATAAGAAGGCCGAGGAAGATGCAAAAGCGAAAGCAGCGCAGCAGCCGGCCACGGCGCCGACAGCACCTGTAGATATCCCACGAGCGTCTTTTGATGGAGCTTGGAGTGGACGCCTGGATTGTCGCACCATGGGAACTGTCAATCTCTCTGGCAATGTATCTCAAGGAGCGGGCACACTATTGGGCCCTGACACTCAAGTGGCGCTCCGCATCGTCGGCACGGACGCAAGCATCAGCCTGCGTTTGCTGGGGGTGACCGGCGGATCGATGGACCTCAAGGGAACGATTTTCGGCAAGCTATTGCGAGTCCATGCCAACATAGTGCGGAGCTCGATTGGATCCGAACTCTGTACGCTAGTCATAGGGCCAGACCGGTAGCCCGTTTTGCTCCCGTGCTAGACGTTTGACTCCTTTGGGCGTGTCGCTTCTCCCGAGTACTGGGTCGCCGAATGACGAGGTTGTCAGGCGCCAACCCTCTCTATGGTCTTGCCGTCGTGCTCGATCGGCGTCTTCAACTTGATCTGCGTCATGGATGTCCTCGGGGTGAAAAGTTGCCGGTTGCCCCGCTTGCTGATGAAGGTGGCGAACGGTGGGGCCGTCCGCCAGCACGCGGCGCTGTCCGAGCGGGGCTTGGTTCGCTGCGACGCCGGCACGTCGCCAGAGATGAGCCGCGCGCCTACCTGGCGCCCTTAGGCGCCGGGATTGCGGTAGCCGCCGCGGAAGTCCGTCGCGGCGATGCCGAAGTCATGCTCGAGCTTGACCTTAAAACCTTGGACGCCGAACTGGTCTTCCGAGGTAAGCCGCGGGCCCTCGTAGCCCTCGAGGTAGCCGTAGTGGAAGCACGGCGCCACGGCCGGATCGGCGAAGAGGTACCAGGCGTTGCCCTCCAAGTTGCCGTCGCCGACGGGCTCCAGCCTGCGCATGGACTCCGGCACCGCCGTCGCGTTCGTGGCCGGCGTGATCGAGGTCAACAGCTGCTCGGCCTGCGTCAGCTTGTCGGCGCCGGTGAGCAGGATCTTCGGCTGGAAGTTGGCCAGGATGCCATCCAGGGTTTTCTGTTTCATCATCGCAGCACGGCCGAGGCCGATGTTGGCGATGTCGATGATGCTCGGCGTGCCGGCCAGGTTGCCGTGGTCGGTGTGGAAGACCCGCTTGTTGTCGGTCAGCAGAACCGGACCGGCGCCGCTGCCCTCGGCAAGTTTGGCGAACGCCTTGACGTTCTCCCAGTCGGCGACACGATCACCGGCGGAACCGAGCACCTGGTCGATCGCGTTGAGCTGATCGTTGACGATCATCACGCGCGAAATCGCCATTTGCACAGCATAGGCGTCGACCTTCAGCTGTTCCTTGCTCTCGGAGAAGGAGCCGTGCTTGATCTCGCCGGACTGGCCGACGGGCTGCAGCGCCGGGAAGTCGCCGGCGCGGACAACCGCCATCGGCCGGAAGTCCGAGGCGATGTGGCGGGCGGCGAACCTGCGGTAAGTCACCGGGGCGGCCTGGTAGCGGGCCAGCAGGCGGACATTCATTGCGTCCGTGAAGATCGCCGGGAAGTCCGACGTGGTCAGGAAGGCGCGGTCGAAGACGGACTGAACCTGCTGGGTCGTGCGGAGATTGCCACGGTAGCCGATGCACTCGGCGGCCATCTCGACGAGGCCCATTTCGCCGTAGCGGCGCGCCACTTCGGGGATCTGGACATCGCGCTGGCCGCTGGCGCGCGCCATGCGGGCAACGATGGCCTGCGTCATGCCCTGGCGGCGGGTCTCGCCACCGTCGCGCAACACGATGATGCGGGAGCCCTCGCTGGCCGAGGCCCTGACGCCCGTGCCAATGCCGACCTGCGACCGCTCCGCCATCGTGTCGAGCGCGAACTTGCGGAAGGCTTCGACCGACGTGCCGGCTTCCAGGGCATTGTCGAGGTCTTCGCCGCCGAGGTCGGCCTGGCGCGCGATGGTGTTGATTTCCTTCACGCGCTCGCGTTCGGCGCGGATGGCCTTCGTGTCCTGCGTCGAGGTCGTCGGCGCTGCGGTGGGATCGGGCATTGCTTCGTCTCCTTGAGGGGTGGAAATGGCGCACGGGAACAGCGGCGCTTCCTTGCCCGCCGCCGCCGCTCGAAACTGAGAGCCGGCATCCGCGGGAACCGGGACCGCCGAGATCTCGTGCGGCTCCCAGTCGACGACACGCCAGATCGGCGTCTCGTCATCCTTCTCGATCTTCTCGATCTGGTGGCGGATGTAGCCGACCGAGATATTGCGGATGATGCCATCGCGGATCTTCTGCACGATGTCGGCGTCGCCAGGCGCCTTGGACAGCGCGACGCGGGCGAAGCCCTGGCCCTTCTCGATGCGGGCCGTGCCCGGCACGACGGCGCCGATCACGTCCTTCAGGTCCCACTGCGAATGCGTGTTGAGCAGCGGCGCGCCGGCATTGAGCCGCTCGAGCCGGACGGCGTTCGGCGAGACGATCAGCTCCTCGTCATAGGCGCCATCGCGCCACGACATCCGGCGCACCGTCGCGCCGGTCGTCCAACAAACTTCGATCGTGTTGTCGGCCTCGTTGAACGAAGCGGCGCGGAGCTCGGCGTCGCGCGTCGCGGGAGGAAGGTTGATCACGTCCTTGGGCATGCCCGCGATTATGCGGGCGGCCCGGCTCCGACTCATCCAACGATGTCAGACGTTTGGGTTGCGGATCGGGACGTATGGGCGGCCCTCCCGCCAAGCGAGAACGCGCTGCCAGTCGACATGCCATTCTCTACCGACGCGGCGCCCCAGACCGTGCTGCCTGACAAGCTGCGCGAACCGATCGCGATGGCGATTGCAGCGATGGGCCGCCTCAGCCAAGCAAACCCATTCCGGTTCGGGCGCCGGATCGACTCCGAGCTGCACCAGCTCGAGGTCGATCGCCTCGCGCGCCATCCGCAATTCGGCGACGCGCTCCGGGCTTTCTGGATGATCGCTCATCGGTCGAGCCTCCTCGTCGCCCGTCAGTGCTTCGCGGGCACCAAGTGCTTTTCGTAGAAATCGTGGACCACCTCCCGCGGCACGCCGGCCTTTCCGTGCAGCAGCAGCGCCTCGGCGAGCATCGTCGCGAACTCGCGCAGCTGGTTCCGTGGCAAGACGGCCGCGGCGCTCGCCAAGGTGGACGGCCCGAAGAATTCGGCGGGGAGCGTGCATGAGCCATTCGTGGCCTCGAGGCCGATGCTCGTGACCGCCCAGTTGGGGCCGTGGACCCAAATCTCGCCCTTGAGCGGGTTGTCCAACGTGGGTTTCGTGTTCGTGGTCATGTCCTTCGTCTCCTGCTGCTTGTGAATGATTTCGTGTCGTGCTCAGCCCGCGCCGGCCTCAGCCCCGCACCACTGGCGCGCTGAGCGCGCTGAGTTCTTCCTGGATGGCCTTCGCCATCGCCGCCTCGAGTGCGCCGGCATCACATCCGAGTTCGGCCGCGATCGATGCGGCATGCCGGCCCGGCAGGCGCTGGACGGCTTGTCGAAAGCCAATGAATGCCCTGGAGACGTGCTCGCGGACCCGATCGAGCGGCACCAGCTCCTTGCGCCGCTGAGCCATCTTCAGTTCACGTTCCTTCACCTTGAGGATGGTTTCGGCGATGCGGGCCATGCCGAAGTCGATCTCGCCGCTGCTGTCAGCGCCCTCCTCCGCGAGGATGCGTCGGATCAGGGTGATGGCGTCGGCGGCATCCTGTTCGGTGCGGACCGCTGGGGGCTTGGTCCCCGCGGTCCCCATGGTCCCCACCCGCGAGCGGGCCGGATCGGTGGTCGCCCGCCACCGCTTCAGAGCGGCGTCGGCATCGATGGTGCCATCGGCCAAAAGCGTGACGCGGCCGGCACTTATCGCTTTGCGGACGGCCTTCGGAGAGACGCCGGCGAGCCGGGCAAACGCACGTTGGGAGACGCCGGAGTTGATCATGGTGGGGACCTCGAAAAAATGGGTTGTGACTTGAGCAGAGTCGGGCTGCCGCGCCACCGCAGTGGCCGGGCGCGAGGAGGACCCGAGCAGGCACGCCAGGGCTAGGGGTCGCGTCGCGACGGTTGGTACCAGTCGTAGGAGGGCGCCCTCGGCCGCGTAGGTTCTTCCCCGCGTCCGGCCGATGCGGTGGCGCGGCAGCCCGGCTTTTGAATGTTTTCCGGCCGCGCGTTCCGTCGTTTTGGTTGGGTGGCGCGCACCAGCACGAGCGCCAGCACCCGGTGTCGAGATGCGGCTCGCGACAGCATTTCGAGTTGGCGACCCGAGAACGCGCACATAGGCTGCCGGGAACCGTCTCCGCCTCCCACGGGCCTGAGGCGGCCAGGCCTCGCCCAGCACCAACACCCAATAACCCCGGCTGGGCGAGGCCGATCTCCCCGTTGTTGACCATGATCAGCAGGCACTCAGCGCGCGGCGTCACGCGGCACCAGCGACGCTGCTGACCAAAAGCCAGTCGCGTCCGGTCGAGGGCTTCGGCGGCGAGTGGCTGGCGGGGCTTCCGTCCGAGGGCTGATCGTCGACTGCCTTCTTACTGGTAAGCTCTTCCATACTGTTCATGGAGTTGTTTGCCGCCAGTTGCGATTTCCCCCCCTCGTTTTTGCGATTTGCCTCGGTCGGAGGGAAATCCCCATTTTTGCGATTTGCCTCGGCGTGGGGAAATCGCAGTTTTGCGATTTGCGTGGTGGCTTCATCGGCCGTGATCACCCGGTCGAGATGCAGGGTGTAGGTCATCGCGTCGACATGTCCCTTGCTGGGGTTGAACCGCTTCTTGACGCTGAAAAGTCCGAGTGCCCGGCCGACGTCGGACCACTTCTTGATCGTGCCTTTGCTCCAGCCGAGGCGCCGCGCGATCGTCTCCTGGCTGGGGTAGGCGATGCCCTTCGGGTCGGCGAAGCTGGCCAGGGCATGCAGGAGCGCCTGCAGCTTGCGCGGCGCTGCCGTCTGTTGGTCGGCCCATTTGTGGGGCGTGATCTTCATGCGAGGCTCGCCGGTGGCGGCATCAGAACGGTAAATTTACCGTTCTGATTTTCCGCGGCCGATTCCGACATGGCCCTTGCGCTCAACACGTCGAGCCAGTCGTCTCCCGTCCGCTCCGGGATGTTCACCAGCACCTCGACGCCCTCGCGCGTGAGGCGCTTCGCCAGGGCATAGGCCGCGGCTTGGCCCGTATGGCTGGCGTCGTTGTCGGCAAAGACGTGCAGGCGGCGGACGCTGGGCGGCGGCGTGAACGTCTCCAGCCCGTGCGCGCTGATCGCGGCCCATGTCGGCACTCCGAACAGTTCACGCGCTGCGATGGCGGTTTCGACGCCCTCGGCGATTCCCAGCTCGTCATCCGCCGGGAAGAGCCGGGCCGCGGCGCCCGTCATCGTGCCGGCCGCTGGCATGAGTTTCTTTCGCGGATCGACTTCGCCGATGTAGATCCTGTGGCAACTCACCAGCTCGTCCCGCGGCCCCAGGATGGGCACCACCACAGCGGGAAACGTCCCGGCCATCCGGCCCTCGGCGAAGTAGGGCAGGGCGCGGTGGCCTTGAATGATCGGCGATGACGTCGCCAGCCCGCGCGAGGTGAGGTAAGCGGCGGCGACTTCAGGTGCGTCGGACTCGTCCAGCAGCTTGCGCACCGCCGCGCGGCGGGCAGCGATGTCGCGATCAGGCTCCGGCCGCCTCGGTGCCAGCGGCCGCGCGTCGGTCCCGATGATGCGGTCGATCTCGTCGAGCGCTTCACGATGCGACCAGCCGCGAACCTTGCGGAGAAGGATGACGCCGGTTCCGGCGCCACATTGGTTGCAGAAATACGTGCCTTCTCCGTGCCGATCGTCGAAGCGGAAGCGGTCCTTTCCGCCGCAAATCGGGCACGGTCCGTGCTTGTTGCGGAGATAGGTCGCCGCGATGCCGCAAGCGGGCAGGATCTCGTTGCGCCAGCGCCCGCGCGCACGTTCAATGGTGTTGAGGTGCATCATGCGGCGCCTCGCACTTCGGCGCCACGCGCGTTGCCCCGGCGCCGTGCCCAGGCGATAGCCTTGGACTTCACCCAGGCCCTGACCTCATCGGACGGCGGCAGCGGCTCGCATCCGCGGGGGGTGTTCACGCGCTGCCCGAACTTCTCGCTGACCTTGTGCCAGGCCCAGCCATCGCTGTAGCCGCGTTCGCGGGCGATCCATAGCAACTGTCGGTAGAACGCGATCTTGCCCTCAGGGGGCACGGCGCTGGGCCGGCTGCTGCCGTCCCGCTGCATCGGCACGAGGTCGGCGTCCACAATCTCCACGGCCTCGGCGCGCGTCCTCGGGCGCCATCCGCAGCCGGTGCAGTGCGATCCCTGCCAGCGGGCGCCACCGCACTCCGGGCAATCGACCAGCGCCATCGCGCGCCGCTTGGAGCGTGCCTCCTTCAGCGGTTGCCGCAGTTTCTTGTCGGGCGCCAGGGCCCATTCAATCGGCTCGTCAGGGAAACCGTGCGCCTCCACGACGCCGGCATGATCGATGATGATGCAATCCGGCTTCCGTGGCGCCGTCCGGAGGCCGCGGCCGACCATCTGAAGATACAGGCCGATCGACTTCGTCGGCCGGGCGATGACGATGCACGAGACGTCGGGAATATCGGTGCCCTCGACGAAGACGCCGACATTCACGATGACCTGAATATCTCCCGCCGCGAACTTGCGCAGGAGCGCGTCGCGGTCGTCGACTGGCGTCTCGCCATCGATGACGGCGGCGATCACGTTCGCCTCGCCAAAGCTGGCGGCAATGTGCGTGGCGTGCCCGCGATCCACGGCGTAGACGATGGTCTTTCGCCCTTCACCGTGCCGCAGCCACTGCGTGGTGACATCGCCGACCAGCTGCGGCCGGTCCATCGCGGCGGCGAGTTCGTCGCGCCGGTAATCGCCGCGTGCGACGCGGATCTTGGACAGATCGGGGCGGGATGGAGCGATGACGCGGAACGGCGCCAGGAAGCCGCTCGCGATCAACTCTGCGGTCGATGGGCCCCGGACCATTACCCGAAAGAAGCCGCCGAGGCCTCGGCCGTCGGCCCGGCAGGGGGTGGCGGTGGCCCCGAGCACGTGGGCATCAGGATACGCCTCGAGGATCCGGCTCCAGGTTCCCGCCGGAACATGGTGGGCTTCGTCGATCACGACCAGGTCGGCGGGCGGCATATCCATCGTCGCCGTCCGAACCGCCCTGGCGTGCAGGGTCGAAACCATGGCGACCTGAACCATGGCCTCGGGCCGCGACGGGTAGCCTGCAGCGATCAAGCCGTGATCAACGCCCGCGGTGTGCAGTTTCAGCGACCACTGCTGCAGTAGCTCGCGCCGGTGCACCAGGACTAGGACGCGGCGGCCGTGCGCCACCATCGCGGCGATGATCAATGTCGCCGTCACGGTCTTGCCGCCGCCGGTCGGAATGACCATCAGGACGCGGGCCGCGGTCGTCGCCAGCAGCTCGACCTTCACGCGAGCGATGACGTCGACCTGAAAAGGCCACAGGGTTTGCGTTGGGGCAGGGGAAGGGGTTATAGCTTCGCGACGATCCGGCTCGGCAGCGGGATTGGTCATCGCGTGGGGCTCGCCTTCCGGACAGAGGGCGGGCCTCATCGCTTCAGGGGCGCCCATTAGGCAGCGGCGGCCTGATCGCGCTGGGCAACTCGCTCAGCCATCCAGGCCTCAACCTCCGCCTCGTCCCACGCCGCGACGCGTTCCGACAGCTTCACGCTCCGGGGGAATTTCCCCTTGGCCTGCAAATAGTAGAGGGTCGATTCGGGTAGGCCGGTCTTCGCTTTCACGGCTTTGAGGCGAAGAAATACGCGAGCCCGCGCAGGGACACTCGCATTCGTCGTTTTCATTTCAGAAGACCCCTTAGCGATTAGTGGTTGCTAGAGGTCTTCGAATTTACGCACGCCGCCTCGGCGTGCATCAACAATCACTTGTCAAAAACTACGGGACTTATTGACCGGGAGGCTTCTTGCTTCGCTTCTCTTCGGGTTTGCCTGGATGTTTCTGCCCCCAAAGCTTTCCTAATTCGGGATGAAGGTCGTTCAGCTCTCGTTCCGTCCGTTCGATGCTGGACTGCTCGGCCTGAATCGCCCGACGCAGCGTCGATTCGCTAATGCCCCTTTCTTCCGCGATTTTGCTGACAGCGGCTTTCTCGCTCGTCCCGCCTCGGATCAATCGCCATACGGATTGCGCCCTCCAACCACGGAGAAAACGCCAGACCGTCGCCATTGGGCGATGGGCCGAACGCCGCTGGCTTTCAAGAGTCTCGATTAGCCACTCCAGTTCCGCCAAGGACAACGACTCGGCTTTGCCGCCCAAGAATGTGGCGCCCTGTCGCTGGAGCACCTCGATAATGCGGTCAAGCCGCTCTTCAGGTGTCATTTCATACTTGAATGAGACGTCGGAGAGCGAGGAAGTGCTCTCGTAGAGATCAACAATGCTCGAAACTGAAGTGCCAGTAGCCTTGGCAAGCCGCTCTAGCGTCGTCTGGTTTGGTAGCCTTCTCCAGTTGGATTTCGAGGCGTTCATCACGCACTCTGCCGCAGCGGCGTAATGTTGCTCGCCTTTTCGATCGCCGGCCGCTCACAGTAGGCCGCCCAATCCTTCATCAGCTTCGTGCGCTTCCCGAACAGCTCGCCGCGTCGGTAGGCCTTCTCGACGGCATCCTTGACGGTGTGAGCCAGCGCGGCCTCGCTGACGATGTTCGGATGGTTGGTCGTCTCGGTCGCCCAATCCTTGAATGCGCTGCGGAAGCCGTGCGTGGTCAAGCTGGGCCGCATGCCCTTCA
>Ga0182745_1003081_pt1 | contig 14552 bp, 7 predicted proteins | sample eDN3rd30CKraftBY_FD_128523 | JGI IMG/M metagenome (GOLD analysis project Ga0182745, IMG submission 128523) | Enriched backyard soil microbial communities from Emeryville, California, USA - eDNA 3rd pass 30_C Kraft BY (version 2) (version 2) | ecosystem: Environmental > Terrestrial > Soil >...
ATCAGGGAGAGGAGGGCGACCAGCATCGCCTCGGTGCTGCCGCAGGTCACGGTGATCTCGGTCTCGGGATCGACCTCCAGGCCGAGGTGCCAGTCGGCGTGCTCGGCGATGGCGTGCCGAAGCTCGCGTGCGCCCCAGGTGATGGCGTACTGGTTGATGTCGGCCTCGATCGCGCGACAGGCGGCGGCCTTGAGCTCGGCCGGGGCGGGGAAGTCGGGCATTCCCTGGGCCAGGTTGACGGCCTTGTGCTTCATCGCCTCGATCGACATGCCTCGGATCACACTCTCGGTGAACCGAGTGGCCTTCTGAGAGAGCAGGGGATGTTGCATGGGTATCCGAGGTTGGGCAGGCGTTTCCTGAAATTGAATGGGCGTTGTGTACGAAAGGGGAGGGGTCGCCGAGACGAGCCTTGTCTGATTGTGCGCGAGGGGCCCGTCCGCCGACAAGAGCCCGCGGCCCACACAATCGCTCCAAGCGAAGCATTCGCCACAATTCGCGCCACGTCAACAACAAGGGTTCGTGGTGTATTGATTCTCAACGGAATCGAAGTGAGAGCCGCCGATACAAGAGCCCAGAGAGTCGTGCTCGTTGGGCGTGCCGAGATCACTTGGCCACCAACCTGGAGAGTCGCCAGCCTGGGAGGCTGACGAGTCCTCGGGGGCATATTGTTCCGATCAAAGATCACGGAGGATCCTCGATGTTGGGTCGTCGCAAGGAAGGCCGCCGAGCCGACCGCCGGGCATTTCGGCCGTCGCTCCAGAACGAGACGCTTGAGTCGCGAATGCTGTTGTCTGGTTCGAGGTCGAACCTGCCGGGCAGCGTGTTCTTGCGAAACCCCAAGCCGGGTGTCGCCTTACGCTACAACAACCCAGAGTTCCTCTCGGCCGGAGCCAACCGGTTCCCGGTCGCGAGCTATCCGCGCGGAAACCGAGTTGCAACCCAGACGGCACACGGTGGTCAGTCGGTGATCGTGGCGGCCCCCGATGGCAGCCACTTCCGCATCACCCTGACCCAGTTCATCCCCACCGCCGGGCAGGGGCAGACCCAGAACTCTTCGGGAACAACCATCCCGGGAAACCAGAACCCGATCCAGGGGCAGATCCCGGGCGCGGGTCCGGTGCAGCCGATCGGGACCGTCCGGGCCTATGCCATGCCGAACGGCAAGGTCGGCCTGATTCTCGACGGGACGACCACCCAGAGCGAGCTCGATATCAATCCGCAGCCGTTCCCCCAGCGCAGGGGATACGCTCATAGCTTCGCCTATGGCCAGACGAACCAGTCGAAGGTGCTCGACATCGGCCAGATCACCGTCAACAGCGGTCAGATCGGGGCGATCCTCGGATACCACACCGCGAACCTCTCCGGCCCGCTCGTCTCGACCGGCACCACACCCGTCGACCGCATCGCGTTCAACAACCTGCTGCCCGGCGCCTCGATTCACGTTGGGGGGGACCTGAACACCCTTGATGTGTTGAATAACGTCAAGCTTGATGGGGGCCCGGGGGTCGTCGTCGGCCGCGACCTCAACCTGTTCAATGTCGGTCAGGACATGACATTGACCAACGGCGCCTCGCTCAACGTGGGCCGATTCCTGGGGGCAACGCCGCAGCCGCCCAAGGGGACCGGCACGGGCTCGAACTTCCTGGCGACCAACCAGGCCCTTCTCGGTACGGGCACTAGCACGAGCCTCCCCTCGCTCTCCGGCTTTGTCCAGGGAGATCTTCTGATCGGCCCAGGCAGCATCTTCACTGCCGCGGCCGGCATCGCCGACAGCTCAATTACCTCGATTCTCGACCAGAACAGCCCCCTGGTGTCCACCACCCCATCCGTCTTCCTGGTGAACGGTGTTACGATCGCCTCGACGGCGACCCTCGAAGAGTCGATCGTGATCCCAGGGCTTGTGGCCTCTCCCACGTTCAAGGGGTTGGTCTCCGGTAATCCCGCGAACTTCATCGCACGACTCGGCTTCAGCCCCGTGCCTCAGAACAGCAGTCAATAAGACTTGGCCGCGCGGCCCCTTCGCCTCGAAATCAACGAAAGGGCCGTCCCTGCTTATAAGCAGGGACGGCCCTTTTTAGGTTGGCCCCGAATACCTTCCTCGACTCGGGGGTAGTGTGATAGCGGGGTTAGTTCGCTCAACTCGTGATTCCCTTGGTCAGATGCATGAACGCGGTTTCCAGGTTGATCTCGTCTTCCTTGAAGAGAACCAGGTCGAAGCCGTTCTCGATGAGCCGGCTCGCCAGGAAGCTGTACTGAACCACCCCTTCGTTCATCTTGACGATCAGGACTCCGTTCTTGTCCTGAACAGACTCCACCTCGGGCTGACTCTCGAGCAGGTTGGCGGCCTCGGTCTGACGGTCCGCGACACCGATGTTCAGAACGATATCGGACCGGACCTGCTTCATCACATCGACCACCGCGCCGTTGACGACCAGGACGCCTTGCTCAATGATGCCGATCTTGTTGCAGATGTCGGCCAGCTCGGGAAGGATGTGGCTGGAGACCAGGATCGTTTTGCCCATGAGCCGAAGCTCCTTGAGCAAGGCGCGAATCTCGATGCGGGCGCGCGGATCGAGCCCGGAGGCTGGTTCATCGAGCAGAAGCACCTGCGGGTCGTGCAGCAAGACCCGCGCCAGGCCCAGGCGTTGGGTCATACCGCGTGACAGGCTGGTCACCAGCGCATCGCGCTTGTAGGTCAGGTCGACCAGCTCGAGCACCTCGTCGCAGATCTTCTTGCGGGCTGGCCCCTTGATGCGATAGGCGGCGGCGAAGAACTCGAGGTACTCGATCACCTTCATGTCGTCGTAGACGCCGAAGAAGTCGGGCATGTAACCGATGGCCCGGCGGATCTCCTTGGCCCCGGTATAAATGGAGTAGCCGCAGACGGTGGCCTCGCCCCAGGAGGGGTTCAGGAGCGTGGCCAGAATCCGCATGGTCGTGGTCTTACCCGCGCCGTTGGGGCCGATGAAGCCGTAAACATCCCCCTGGTTGAGCGTCAGGTTGAGCCGGTTCAAGGCGTACAGCTCACCGTACATCTTGGTCAGGTCGTGGGTCTCAATCATTGAGCGTGCTCTCTTCTCTCGAATGGAGGGCGTGGGATGCACGCCGCCGGCCAACCTCTTTGGATTTGGCATCCGCCCCCAACCCAAAAGGTGCGGGCCTGCCCTTGAAATCAATCTGGCTTCGCCTGAGTTCAACAACGATCGGCCCCTGCCGCCACCGTCTCGCACTCGCCTGCCCGGTGGTCCGCACTGGATCACGGCCAGTGATCAGTCCCGTTCGGACTGGGCAAGGTCATGGCTTCTTCTCATTTTTCTGGAGCGGGAGGATGACCCGAAGCAACGTGGTTTGCTCAATCTTGGAATCGCTCGAGGTATTCTCGAGCACCAGCCGAGAGGGGGCTCGGTCGGTCCGGGCCACGAGCATCGGCCGATCGAGCAAGAGCTGCTCGGTCAGGTCGAGGTCGGTCAACGCGTGACTCGTGGTCAACTGCTCGCGACTCGCCCCCAGGGAGTCGTGGAACATCAATCCGAGCAGCAAGTCTTCTCGCTCGACCTGCCGAGAACCAGGCCTGTCTCCTTGCTCCGACCTGTCGAGCAGGTTTTGCAAGGTCTCCCGGACGTGGCCGGACAACTGCCGGTCCTGGCTCAGGGCCACGCGAATCGGTACTCCCGGTTCCATGGTCCCGAGGAGATAGACCTGCTTGCTGAAGGCGAGAATCGCGTCGTGCAGCGGGGTTCCCATCCGGTTGATGACTTCCCCTTCGAGCCGGTCGGGCCCAACCGGCCGGAGCCTTGATTCGATCAATGGAGCCGCCGGGCCGGGAGCCATCCAACGAGCCGTCAATGCCTTGGTGCTCCAGATGGGAACGCGGACCCCCTCGAGCTTCTCAGCCCTTCCTGGTGGAAGATATTCGTACCCGGCATTGGAGAAGGCCAGTTGAGATCGGTTCCCCATGCCGCCAAAGCCGACTTCGGGCACGCCGAACCAACTGAGCGTCAGCTCGGTTCCCGTGGGGAGCCGAGAGGGGCCGGCTTGGTCGGCGCTGGTGGGCTCCGCGCGATCGAGCGGCAGCGGGACGATCGAGCAGGTGTAATCCTGATTGGTCGGGCTGAAGAGGTCGAGGAACGTCGTTCCACGCACCAGCCCCGACGCGGGATAGACATTCTCGGGCCCAGGCCCCTGGATCACATCGACGACATCCACCTTGTTGACCCGTAACGTCTTTCCCTTCACGGCGTAGGCGGCATAGTACGCCGCCAGGCTGACGCTCAGCACGATGATCGGAAAGGTGATCCAGGTCAGCTCCATCCGCTTGACCACCTTCTTCAAGAAGAAGTAGTCGCAGGGGCCGATCAGCAGGATGTAGAGGAAGATGAAAAAGGCGACCCAGCCGAACGAGATGAGCTTCACCCCCTCGAATCGTTCGAGCGCTTCGCGAAGTTTGGTGGAAAGGTCTCGGGAGTTTTCCTGGTAGATGCGCCCACTCCCCAACGAGGAGTCGGCAAGGTCTTCATCGCTCAGCAGCCGACGCAGGCCAATCGCCTGGACCCAGAAGAAGCCCCGGTCCTCCCAGGTGGAGAACGGGCGCTGATCCACGTCGAAGGCGATGAGCGTCACCAGGCCGAACCCATAAGACCCGCGCACAACAAGTGGGGCCCCAATCGCTCGGCTCAGGACCTTACCGCCGCGTGACTCGATCTCTTCAAGGGTTGTCACCATCGCGGGTTCGCGATTCGGCGAGATCGCCTTGGTCGAACCGAGGGCGAACGACTCGACCGCGGCGAGGTCGTTGATGCGCTTCGGGGTCCCCGGCACCGCGGGCAGGATCTCCGCGAGCGGGCTCTCACGCACCGACTGCCAGTTGGCCCCCAGCGAGACGATCAAGTGCCCCCCTCGACGTACCCAATCCACGAGTGCCTGACCTCTGAGGGCGTTGAGCGCGGCCATCACCGCCCGGTCGTTCGTGTCGAGCACCACCGCCCGAGCCGCGTCGTAGCCTTGCCAGTGGCCGGGCAAGTTCCCCCCCGCGGCGTCGATCTTCCCCACCACGACCCTCCGGCTTCCGGTGGTTGAGGCGCTCGTGTAACCGGGGAGCTGAGGAATCTTCTCGACCCCTTGCGGGTTGCCCAGCGTGAGCACGACCGGGTCGGTTGGAAAGCATGAGTCGATCTGCTTGGCCACCGAACGGGCCGAGATGCGCGCGGTCCGAATGCCTCGGCTCGGGTCGATCAACCGAAGCTCGAAGTCGGGATCGATCGTGCCTGGCCGGGCGTAGAGGGTGTACCGCTGAGTCTGTCCCGCCCCAAGGTCGACCGGCTGACGCACGGTGGTCGGCGTATCATTGTCGTCGGGGACGACCAACTCCATCGAACCGGTGAATCGTTCGTCTCCCGCCCTAAGCTGCACCCAGACCGGAGTCCAGGCACCAATCTTGAACAGGTTGTTCGAGGATCCCGAGGCGTACCCGATCCGAACGTTCTCAACCTCGATTGGCGGCCGGCTCGGCGCGGCGACGACAACGGCCTCCATCGCCCCGATCGAGACAACCCCCCATGCCACGATCGCCATCCACGGCCCACGTCTCAAACGAGGATGCATGTTGCAGGTTTCCTTGGAAGATCAATGTCGAGCCGAGACAGGAGGAGACAAAGGGCAAGCGATCCGCGACGACGCCATCAAAACAGCCCAAAGGGAAAAACGAGGTCGAGCCAGTGATATAAGAGGTTTGGCTCGTTCCGCCCCTCGGCCTTCTTGCCTTGATTCGGGGCAAGGGGATCAATCCAATATCCCCGGATCAGGGTTTTTCCGAAGGATCACAGACACAAGGGACAGCCTGGCAGCCAGGGCAGCCCGTTCCATATTTGCGCTGAACCGCCGCTTCCAGGTCGATCCCTCGAATATTGGCCAATGTCACCAGCCAGGCCAACACGTCGGCCATCTCCAGCGCGAGCTCTTCGGACGATCCCGAGCGCAACGCGGTGGCCAGCTCGCCAAACTCTTCCGTGAGCCACAAAAAGGTGGCAGCATCCCCCCGAGCCTCGTCCTTGGCCCCATACATCTGGTGGATGCGCTGTTGTAATCCGCCAATCGTCAGACCATCTGCTGCTTGTTCGCTCATCTCACCCAGGAGGTTTTGTTAACCGTTGAACCCATCGCAATTCATCGAAATGGAATGGAAAGTGAACCGGTCTTCCGCCCGCGGGTATAGAACCACGAAAAACAACCGAGATTCCTGGTTCGGACGAATCCTGGTTTTTCGTTCGCTCGAGGCGTTTTGTTCGAACCCCTCGGGAATCTGGCCCCAGAGAGAAGGCTGGCAACGCGAACACAATGCCGGTACAGAGTTTACGGAACGCCAAGTTCGGCTGCAAGTCTGGACTGAGCCGCCGTCGCGGCTCCACCTAAACGTCGGCTCCTCCATTTCGCGCGGCGCGGACCAATCCGTTTTTTCGAACGATCGATAACGAGAACGAGGGTCGCCCACCCCAAGGAGCGGCGGCCTTGCCGCCGAAGATTAATCAGGCGAGTGATCTTTGTAAGCCACCTCGTTGGGGCCTTGGCATGGCCGACCTCAGCTCGATCGAGATCATTCCGCGTAATTTCCTTTGATCGTTCCTTGCATGCACGATAGGATTGCCCTCAGTCCGAAACTAAATCTTCGGCATATTTTTTAATAAGCTAGGAGGCGTCCAATGTACCTCGCTCTCCTCATCAGTTGTGCCCTGACTCAGATCGCCCCCGATCAGCCCGCGGCGGAGCCCCCCGCGCTGGCCCAGTATCAAGCCCTCCGTGATGCGGTTGGCCGAGACGCCGATGCCCAGGTCAAGCTCGCCCTCTGGTGCGAAGCGCATGGGCTCGAGGCCGAGCGTGTCAAGCACCTCGCCAGTGCCGTCATCGCCAACCCAAGACACGCCATGGCTCGGGGGCTTCTGGGCCTTGTCGAGCAGAAGGGGCGGTGGCAACGTCCCGAGGCGATCGTCAAGCAAACGAACGTCGATCAGATCATTGCTGAATACCATGAGCGTCGAGAGGCCGCCAAGCAGACGCCGGCTTCGCAATGGGCGCTCGCCCTCTGGTGCAAGGAAAATGATCTTCCTCGCGAAGCCAGCGCCCACTTCACCGCCGTCATCAAGCTCGACCCCAAACGGGACGACGCCTGGCGGCAGCTTGGTTACAAGAAGGTGAAGGGCCGTTGGCTCACCGACGAGGAGATCGCGGCTGAGAAAGCCGAAGCGGCACTTCAGAAGGAGGCGGACAAACGCTGGAAGCCCCTGCTTTCCAAAGTCATAGAGGACCTTGGCAGGAGCGAGAAGTACCGCACCAAGGCGGAAGACTTCCTCTCCCAGATTACCGATCCTCGTGCAGTCCCTTCCATCTGGGCGATCTTCGCCAAGGGGAGCGAGGCACATCAGGCCATCGCCGTTCGGCTCTTCGGGAACATTGATGATGCGAGCGCCTCGCGTGCTCTCGCGATCCTCATTCTCACGAGCCCCTCGCCAGAAATCCGCCGCACCGCAATCGAGACCCTCAAGCGGCGTGACGCTCGTGAGCATGCCAACATTCTGATTGCAACGTTACGCAAATCGATCAGGTACGAAGTTAAACCTGTAGAAGGTCCGGGAATGCCGGGAATCCTCCTCATCGACGGGCAGGAGTTCCGCATTCAGCGAGAGTACACGCCGGCAATGCTGCCGCGCTCGTCCGACCTGGGCCGAATGCTCGAAAAAAATCCGATCGTTTCAACAGACCAGAATGGTTTATTGGTGATTGGGCACAAAGATGCCAGTCCAATTGTTCAACTGACCACGGAGATTCAAAACTTATCCCCCATGCTCACTTTGGGGAATTTCCAAAGTCAATCCGCCTCCTCCCGACTAACGGGAACTGACGCGGCGAACGTTCTGCTTACCAACCTGCGCAACGGTGCTTCAAATCCGTTAGCAGGCCTCTCTGGTGCGAATCAGCTACCCAGCGGGAGCAATTTCCTAATCAACCCGTATTTTTACAACCCATCAGCTCGGCGCGGACAAGTAAGCGATCCGTTTCCTGAGAGAAGTCAGGTGGTCATGATTGGCCGGGCGATCGCTGAAACTCACAAAAATGCAATGTTGCTTCAGCAACAACTGGAAGCCGATATCGCAACGCTCGACCAATACAACAAGGACGTCAAGACGAGCAATCAAGAAGTCACCGACGTGTTGAACGATCTCACAGGTCAGCAACTCGAACCTGCCTCAGAGGGTTGGCAAGCCTGGTGGACCGACCAGCTTGGATATGCACAAAAAAGACCTTACGAGACCGACAAGCCAACCATGGTCGAGGTTGTCACCCAGCCTCTTCCGCCCGTGGCCGGATTTCGATCGACCCCTGAGGGTTACTTCCGATTCAGTTGCTTCGGCGCGGGGACGCTGGTTCACACCAAGGGGGGGCTGCTCGCCATCGACCAACTCAAGGAAGGTGACCTGGCCCTGAGCCAAGATATCAAGACTGGTGAGCTTGGCTATCGTCCGATTATGGTGGTCCACCGCAACCCACCCAGTCCCACCTACCGCATCCAGGTTGGTGGCGAGTCAATCGTCAGCAGCCACTTCCATCGGTTCTGGAAGGCGGGCAAAGGTTGGGTCATGGCCCGAGACCTGAATCCAGGCGATCGCGTTCGCACGATGGGAGGCGTGGTTAGCATCGAAGCGATCGAGCCCGACGAGGTCCAGCCCGTCTTCAACCTCGACATCGCCGAGAACGCCGACTTCTTCGTGGGAGAGCAGGGGGCGTTGGTTCACGACAATTCCCTGCCCGACCTCCGGCTGATCCCGTTCGATGCCCCCCCAAGCCTCGTCTCCTCGGTCGATCTGAAACCCGCCGAGGCCCGCTGATCGAGTGGACCGCCTGGGTCGAGTTGCGGGGCAAGAAGTGCGAATTCTCAGCCTAATCCGGCTGATTCGGCCCAACAACTCATTCCGGGTGGCCCACTAGCCAAACATCGTATTCCCTGGGAGCGCGGGTGTCCCGCCCGCTCTTCGTCTTTCCCAATTGCGGGCGGGACGCCCGCGCTCCCAGGGAAAAAACGCGATATCTCGTTGTCCGCAACTCAATCCAGATGTCCCACGAGGACGTCGCCCCGACCCGGCATGCGCTTGGTCGGGGGCCGCCCCACTTCCACTTGAAGACAAGCTGTTTATCGTTCGTGCCTTATAGAGAGATAAGCTGACGACGACGAGCTCCGCAATCGCTTCGACTTGCGATCGAGATACTCGTTTTGCTATGAATGGTTCTCTTCTCATCCAAAGGAGAAGGATGGCCCACCACTTGGATCTTGACCAGGGTGAAGGGGCCGACACCATCCCAACGAGGGGCGCTGCGACGACACGCATGGGCGTTTCTGCCAGGCTCGCTGGGACGGATCATTACTGTGCAACGGCGCCCGTTCATCGTATGAGGAGACTTTGAACGTGTCTGTTGCCGCGTCAAAGACCGCCGCCTTTACCGACTTCCACGTTGCCGACATCGCCCTTGCCCCCTGGGGCCGCCGAGAGATCGCCATCGCCGAGACCGAGATGCCCGGCCTGATGGCGATCCGTGAAGAGTACTCCGCGAGCCAGCCGCTCAAGGGGGCTCGCATCACCGGCTCGCTCCACATGACCATCCAGACCGCCGTTCTCATCGAGACGCTCCAGGCGCTCGGCGCCGAGGTCCGCTGGGCTTCGTGCAATATCTTCTCGACTCAGGACCACGCCGCCGCCGCCATCGCCGCCGCCGGTACTCCCGTCTTCGCCTACAAGGGCGAGTCCCTCGAAGAGTACTGGGAATACACCCACAAGATCTTCGAGTGGGCCGACGACGGGCACTCGAACATGATCCTCGACGACGGTGGCGATGCGACCTTGCTCCTCCACCTCGGCGCCCGGGCCGAAGTGGACATCCACGTCCTCGACAAGCCCGGCAGTGAAGAGGAGCGCGTGCTCTTCGCCGCCATCAAGAAGCGGATCGCCGAGCAACCCGGCTGGTACGCCAAGAACCTCGCCGCCGTCAAGGGGGTGAGCGAAGAGACCACCACCGGCGTCCACCGCCTCTACCAGATGCACCAGCGCGGGGAGTTGAAGTTCCCGGCGATCAACGTCAACGACTCGGTCACCAAGTCGAAGTTCGACAACCTGTACGGCTGCCGCGAGTCGTTGGTCGACGGCATCAAGCGAGCCACCGACGTGATGGTCGCGGGCAAGATCGCCCTGGTCGCCGGCTACGGCGACGTGGGCAAAGGTTCGGCCCAGGCCCTCCGCGCCCTCTCCGCCCAGGTGTGGGTCACCGAAGTCGACCCCATCTGCGCCTTGCAGGCGGCCATGGAAGGTTACCGGGTCGTGACCATGGAGTATGCCTGCGACAAGGCCGACATCTTCGTGACGGCCACGGGCAACTACAAGGTGATCAACCACGAACACATGGCCAAGATGAAAGACCAGGCCATCGTCTGCAACATCGGCCACTTCGACAATGAAATCGACGTGGCGTCGCTCGAAGGCTACCAGTGGGAAGAGATCAAGCCGCAGGTCGACCACATCATCTTCCCGGACGGCAAGCGGATCATCCTGCTCGCCAAGGGACGCCTGGTGAACCTCGGCTGCGCCACCGGCCATCCTTCGTACGTGATGAGCTCGTCGTTCGCCAACCAGGTGCTCGCCCAGATCGAGCTTTGGCAGCACAACGACAAGTACCCGGTCGGCGTCTACGTCCTCCCCAAGAAGCTGGACGAGCACGTCGCCCGCTTGCAACTCAAGAAGCTGAGCGTCCAGCTCACCGAGCTGTCGGACGAACAGGCCGCCTACATCGGCGTTCCCAAGTCTGGGCCGTACAAGGCCGAGCACTACCGCTATTGATCGGTCTCGCTCAGTAACGACCAAAGGGCGGCGAAGAGTCAAACGAACTCTCCGCCGTCTTTTTTTTCGAACTCGGATCAACCCACCAAGGAACAGACGATCAATCACCAAGCTCCTTGCGAAGCTCGAGGGCCTCGGGATGCTCGGGATCGTCCTTGAGCAAGGCGTCGAGGGTGGCCCTGGCGGCGTCGAGATCGCCTAGCCCGCGCTGAGCTTTTGCCAGCCGGACCTTCACATCGTTCGGGCGTTTCGCCTTGAGGCTGAGGGCAACCTGATATTCCTCGATCGCGGATTCGTACTTCTCCTGACCGACCAGGCTATCGGCCAGGAACAGGTGCGAGACGGGATCGTTCACATCCACGTAGAGACACTCCATGGCCCACTTCTCGGCCTGGTCGAATTGCTTCGCGGCGAGGTGCCGTTCGGCCAGGGCCTTGCGCACGGCCAAGTCGTCGGCGTCGTTATCGGCGATCATGGCCAGGTCGGCGAGGAACTTGGTCATGGCCAGGTCAGCCACGAACCTATCATCTTTCATCTGCCTGAGATGGACACGAGCCAGGCCCGCAACCCATTTCGTGTGATAAGGGTCGTCCTGGCGGGCCAGTTCGTAGAGACGCTCCGCCTCGGCTAGGTTGTCAGCCTTCATCTGGAGCTCGGCGAGCAGGTCGATCACCCGCTCGTTCGGATGCTCAGGATCGAGCGCCGGCTCGAGCAAGGCGAGGGCCGAGTCGTCGTCGCCAATCGTGACGAACAAGCGAGCTTTCACATAGCTGGCCAGTGGCTGGTGGGCCTTGAGCTTGAGCGCCTTGTCGGCGAACTGACGGGCTTCCTTCAGGTCGCGTCGGGCGAAGTGCTCGTAGGCGATCCGGGCGTTCAGGTCGGGGTCGTCGGGCTTCTCCTTGAGCTTCCGTTCGAGCTGCGAGAAGGGGATGGCCTTTTCCTCGCTGACCCGGGTCCGAATGGTTTTCACCACCTTGTCGAGCGACTCGAGATACCCCTTCTCGAAATCGGCCTTCTCCACCTGGAAGCAAGCGGCGATCGCCCGATCGGTGGTCAGGCCGCGCCGATAGGCGTTGAGCATCTTGATGAGAGCGTCCGACCCAAACCGCTTGAGCATGTATTGCGCATAGAGCTGGGCCTGGCAATAAGCCATCTGCCGGTCATCGGGCTCCTTGGGACGAATGAAACCCAGGTTGATCGTGTCGAGGTTCAAAAGCTTCGAGCGGCCGGGGACACGTTCGAGCAAGAGCTTGTTCCAGTCTTGCGGACGTGGAAAGCCCTCACTCTCAACGGCAAGGGCCTCGGTATACCAGTGCGGGATGTTGAAGTCCGTCTGCTGCAGCGTGATCACATGAACGAGCTCATGCTTTAACACGCGAGCCCAGTTGAACGGTTTGTTCGTCGCTCTTGGACTCGCCAGCGCGATCACGGTCCCGGTACACGCCCCCACCGTCGGAATGAACGGCAGGCCGATCGTGCGTCCGCTGAACCACTGGTGGTTCTTCAGAATCTCAATCTGGGTCGCCTGGGGGGGCGTATATCCAAACCGGGTGGTCAGCTCGTCGTGGATCGACTCCAGGTAGCGACCCATGTACTTGCCCAGCAGCTCGTCTTGCTGAGGGTCGACCAGCACGTTGTAGTGCTTGGTCCGTATGGGCTTGTACGAGGCCATGTGCTTGAGCACGAGCATCTGGTTATTGGCGCGTACGTTAAAGGGGTCGGCGTCGAACGCCTGCTTGAAGAGGACGTTCGCCTCATCCTCGCGGCCAATCTGCATGTAGAGCATGCCAAGACCGATGGGGGCATCGGCCCGCCTGGGGTCGGCCGTGGCAGCCAGCAGGAACGCCCGTTCAGCCGACTGGAACTTACGGCGGTCGGCCAGGCGTTCTCCCAGAGCCGAATAGAAGGAAGCGGGGCGCGGGTTGTCGGCTAGGGCCAGTGCCTCGGCCAGCGCGGCCTCAATCGGCTCGACCAGCAACCGATGCGACGCGGCCAGTCGGGCCAGGGCCTCCTGGTCGCGTGGGTTCTCGTTCACGGCTTTCTGGGCCGCCTCGAGCGCCTCGGGGAAGCGTTCGTCGGAGATGTTCAGGTCGGCCAGCAAGATGTGGGCTGGACCGTACCGGGAGTTAATCTCCAGGGCACGCTCGACCTTGCTCCGCCCCGCGGCCAGTTTATATCCCTGAAGGTCAGCCACGCCCAGGGTGACCAGCACCTCGGGGGCTTGCGGGTTGATCTTCATGGCCCTGGCCAGTTCCTTCAGGGCGGCCCCTTCGTTATAGCCTGAAAGGAAAAGTTTCCCTTCCAGCCAGGGGGCTTGCCAGCAACGGGGGTCGGCCCGGAGCGCTCCTTCGTAAATCTCGTTGATGACCTCGTTGAGAGCCTCGCTCAGCTCATCTCCTCGGGCCATGGCTCGGTAGTATCGTTCCGAAGCCTGGCCAATGAGCAGGAGCGCCTCCGCGTCTTCGGTGACCTCGCCTTGACGCTCGTTGTACTGGTCGATAAACCACTTCCAGGCATCGACCGTCTTGTCGTGCTCCCCTCGAGCCTCCAGAAGCCGGGCCGAGACCCAATGAGCCAGCAGATTCTTGGGGTCGATCTCGATCGAGCGTTGAGCTGCGGCTTCCGCCTCCCGCCATCGTCCCCTGCCGAAGTGAAGGTCGGCCGCTTTGGCCAACAAGGCGGCGTTCTTGGGCTGATCCTTGGCCAGTTCCTCAAGCGCGGCGATGGCGCGATCCATTTCCCCTTCGCTGGCCAGCCCGTCGGCCAGGAGCAGGGTCGCTCGAGCTCGGTCGGCCTCGTTCAGACCTTGTTCCTTCAAGATCGTTTCGCAAATCTCCCGCGACTCCGCGTACCGGCCTTCTTGGAGGAGGTGCTTCGCCCCCTGCAAGCCATCCGGATCGGCCACGATCCCCACGAGCAAAGTCAGCAGAATCTCGCGCAACATACCCACCTCCTGGTCAGTTCCACGCTAACATAGGAGTTCGAGGAATTGAACCACCGACACCAGAAGGCTGGGACCAGGTCCTGAGGCAAAGGCGAACGATGAGCGAAAAACCGAAAGCGACGTATCGCCTGGTTGTCTTCGAGGAAGTGGACGATCCCCAAGGGGTGCGTGACCTCTTCTGCAAGGTGACCGGCATCCACCCGACCGACGCGATGCAGTGGGTCGCGCGAGCGCCTGGCGTCTGGCCCAGGCCGCTGAGCGAGTCGGAAACCCGAACCTTGCTCGACGGGCTCTTTGAGTTTGGGGTGCCGGCCGAGGCCTGGCGCACCGACCAGTTCCCCGAAGTGGCACCGGCCCGCACCATCCACACCGCCGCTTGCCTGCCGGAAGGGTTCCGGATCCAGGGGCTCCGAGGGGAGCCCACGCACTGGATTCCCTGGGATCGGATCGACCTGATCAGCGCGGGATGTATTGACACCGGCGACCTGATCCACAAGGCAGGTCCGCCCACCTGGAGCACCGCGGTCTCCGTCGGCCTGCGTGCCGTCACCTTCCGATTCGGCCGTCCGCCCGACCGAAGCCGCCGCGCGGGGCGTTCCCCGCGCGATCCTCTCGGCGAGGCGATCATTATCCGCCGCGACCCCTTGATCGCCTTCCGAATCATCGAGAACCAGATGAACTACGCCTACCTGGGGGACCGCCTCAGCACCAAGGCGGCCGAGAATTTCCCACTC
>Ga0182745_1003082_pt1 | contig 14549 bp, 12 predicted proteins | sample eDN3rd30CKraftBY_FD_128523 | JGI IMG/M metagenome (GOLD analysis project Ga0182745, IMG submission 128523) | Enriched backyard soil microbial communities from Emeryville, California, USA - eDNA 3rd pass 30_C Kraft BY (version 2) (version 2) | ecosystem: Environmental > Terrestrial > Soil >...
AGGCCGAGGCCCGCCTGGGTGCTGCGGCTCGGGAGCAGATCGAGCGTGACCTGCTGGCCGGCAGCTTGGACCCTTGGTCGGCGGCCGATCGGATCCTGGGCGACCGGTAGGGTCAGGCGGATGAACGACTCCGCCTCCCCGCTCGTCAGCATCGAGCGCCGCGACGACGGCGTGGCTGTGGTCCGCCTGCAGAACCCCAAGGTCAACGCCATCTCGTCGGAGGTGCTGCGCCAGATCCGTGCCGCGGTGGACGCCCTGGAGGCCAGCCTCCCCGGTGCCGTCGTCGTCACCGGCGGCGACCGCCTCTTCGCCGCTGGCGCCGACATCACCGAGTTCAAGGGCCCCGATGAAGCCCGCTCCATCGGCGGCCTCTTCCTCGACGCGTTCAACGCCCTCGCCGCCCTGCCCCGGCCCACCATCGCCGCCATCTCCGGGTTCGCCCTGGGCGGCGGCTGCGAGCTGGCGCTGGCATGCGACTTCCGGATCGGCTCGTCGAAGGCGAAGCTCGGCCAGCCGGAGATCCTGCTGGGTATCATCCCCGGCGGCGGCGGCACCCAGCGCCTCGCCCGCCTCGTGGGCCCGGCCGTCGCCAAGGACCTGATCTTCAGCGGTCGCCAGGTCGGCGCGGACGAGGCCCTCCGCATCGGCCTGCTCGACCGGGTCACCGAGCCCGATGACCTGGAGTCCGCCGCGCTCGCGTGGGCCGCCGAGCTGGCCGCCGGTCCGTCGGCGGCCATCGGCTTGGCCAAAGCCGCCATCGACCGGGGCCTCGAGGGCACCCTCGCGGCGGGCCTCGACCTCGAGCAGGACCTGTTCGTCGAGGTCTTCAAGACCAACGACGCCGAGACCGGCGTCGCCTCCTTCCTCGAGCACGGCCCCGGCAAGGCCACCTTCACCGGCACCTGATCGGCCACCCCCCCTCCGATCGGTACCTCGGGGGGTTCGTTGCGCACGGTCTGCGTTCTCGCGGGCTCGGGATCGTCGGCGCATCCGGCCCAATCTCACGCATGGTGCTCGTGAACGAGAACTCCACTGATTTGGGGTCACATGTGCACCGAAGAGGTGCACGAACGACCCGAAATCAGCGGCAGTGCCTCAGGCCCAGGTGACGATGCCGAGGTCGACCGGACTCGGGAGGTCGGGGTGGCTGGGGATGGCGCGCACGGTGAAGCCGTAGCGGCCGGGGCGGTCGCAGACCATCGAGCCGGAGAACACCGTGGGGTGGGCGGACGGGTCGTCGCAGGCGAGGACCGTGGTGGTCGTGGCCTGGAGCTGGTCGTGCTGGGCGACGCGGCCGTGGACCAGCTGGACCTCGACGTCGTCGGGTTCGAGCGAGCCCAGCTCCACGGTGACGGAGACCGGGCGCTCGGCGCCGAGGTCGGCGGGCTCGTCGCCGGCATCGACGGCGGTGATCTTCACGCCGCCCCACGCGCCGCGCACCCGCTGCTTCCACGCCGCGAGGTCCTTGGCTCGGGCCGAGTCGTCGGCGCGCAGCGACTCGGCCGCGGCCGCCGCCGGCTCGTAGAGGCGAGCCGTGTAGTCCTGCACCATGCGGGAGGCCACGACCGCCGGGCCGAGCGAGACCAGGTTCGCCTTCACCCGGCGCAGCCAGCCGTGGGGCACGCCGCTGGACCCGTCGGCGGCGGTGGGCCGGTCGTGGAAGAGGGGCACGATCTGGTGCTCGAGCAGGTCGAAGAGGCTGTCGGCCTCGACACGGTCGCGGGCCGCGAGGTCATCGAGGTCTTCGGCCGAGGTGATGGCCCAGCCGTTCTCGCCGTCGAACAGCTCGTCCCACCAGCCGTCGAGGATCGAGCAGTTGAGGGTGCCGTTCAGCGCCGCCTTCATGCCGCTGGTCCCGCACGCCTCCTGCGGGCGGCGGGGCGTGTTCAGCCAGATGTCGGCGCCCTGGTAGAGCGCCCGGGCGACGGAGATGTCGTAGTCGTCCAGGAACACGAACCGGTGCCGGACCCCGAGCTCCTTGGCGAACGAGACGATCTCGCTGATCATCTGCTTGCCCTCGTCGTCGGCCGGGTGGGCCTTGCCGGCGAACACGAACTGCACCGGCCGGTCCGTGGACAGCAGCAGGGCTTGGAGCCGCTCGGCCTGGGCGAGGAGGAGGTTGGCCCGCTTGTAGGTGGCGAAGCGGCGGGCGAAGCCGATGGTGAGGGCGTTCGGGTCCAGCAGGTCGTCGGCCCACGTGGCCTCGGAGGCGGAGATGCCGCCGGCGACGGCGCGGAGCTTCACCCGCTCGCGGACGAACGCCACCAGCCGGGCGCGGGCCTGCTCCTTGACGCGCCAGAGCTCGTCGTCGGGGGTGGACCACACGCGGGTCCAGGCCTCGGTGCCGGCTTCGTCCCAGTCGGGCAGGACGTGGCGGGCGAGGAGGTCGGTCATGTCGGCCGACACCCAGGTGCCGCTGTGCACACCGTTGGTGACCGACCCGATGGGCACCTCCTCGTCGTCGAGGTCGGGCCAGAGCTCCTGGAACATGGCGCGGCTGACCTCGCCGTGGAGGGCGGACACGGCGTTGGACCGTCCGGCGAGCCGCAGGCCCATGACCGCCATGTTGAAGCGCTGGTCCGCGGGGTCAGAAGCGGTCTCGCTGGGCCGGTTGCCGAGCGCCATGAGCTGGTCGATCGAGATGCGGCACTCGGCCGCCCAGGCGCCGAAGTACGTCTCGATGAGGGCACGGGGGAACCGGTCGATGCCGGCGGGCACGGGCGTGTGGGTGGTGAAGATCGAGGCCGAGCGGGTGGCCTCGACGGCCTCGTCGAAGGTGAGGCCGTCGTCGACGATCGACCGCCGCATGCGCTCGAGGCCGAGGAAGCCGGCGTGGCCCTCGTTGGTGTGGAACACCTGGGCGTCGATGCCGAGCGCGTCCAGCGCCCGGACCCCGCCGATGCCGAGGAGGATCTCCTGGCGCAGCCGGTGCTCGACGTCGCCGCCGTAGAGCCGGTCGGTCACAGCGCGGATCTCGTCGGGGTTCTCCTCGACGTCGGCGTCGAGCAGGTACAGCGGGATGCGGCCGACGTCGGCCCGCCACACCTGGGCCTGCATCGGCGTGCCGGCCAGGTCGACCGTGACGCGGATGCCCTCGCAGCGGGTGAGGGGCATGGCGAAGGGGTCCTGGTCCGGGAACCGCTCCTGCTGCCAGCCCTCCTGGTCCAGCCCCTGGCGGAAGTAGCCGTGCCGGTAGAAGAGCCCGACGCCGACGAGCGGCACGCCGAGGTCGCTGGCCGACTTGAGGTGGTCACCGGCGAGGATCCCGAGGCCGCCGGAGTACTGGGGGAGGGCCTCGGCGATGCCGAACTCGGGCGAGAAGTACGCCACCTGGCGCAGACCGCTCTCGCGGTTCTGGAACCAGCGCGGCGCTTCCAGGTACCGGGTCAGGTCCTCGTGCACCGAGGTCTGGAACCGCAGGAACGCCGGGTCGGCGGCCAGCTCGGCGAGGCGAGCGGGGGAGGTGGTCCCCAGCATCGACACCGGGTCGTGGCGGGTGGCGTCCCACGCATCGGGATCGACCCAGCGGAACAGGTCGCGGGTGCGGTCGTCCCAGGCCCACCGGAGGTTCATCGCCAGCTCCTCGAGCGGGGCCAGCGGCTCCGGCAGGCGGGGACGGACGGTGAAGCTCCGGAGCGCTCGCATGGCCCGACGGTAGCGAGGCCATCCGAGAAGGTCACCTGGAGGCGGCGAAGTTCACGCGCCCGTCATCGCCTGAGGCCGGCGCAACCTGGAAGGTTTGTGCCCCCATCCGACATCGATCCTCCAACTTCTGCCCCGTTCGTCCAACTTGGAGGATGTTGGCGTTATGCGACCCTGATCCTCCAAGTTGGAGGATCAGGGCGGGGGGGCGGGGGCGGGGTCGGGGGCGGGGTCGGGGTTGTGCGTGGCCTCGGGCACACTCGCAGGGTGACCGACCCGCAGATCCTGCCGTTCGATGTGCCCGCCGCGGTCGACGAGGTCATCCGCTCGCGGCGGACGAGCCTGCAGGTGGATCCCGACGATCCGGTGCCCGACGAGCTCATCGCACGGCTCGTGGAACTGGCCACCTGGGCGCCGAACCACAAGCGCACGTGGCCGTGGCGCTTCACCGTGATCACCGGTGCGGCCCGGCACCGCCTGGGCGAGGCGCTGGCGATGGTGGCACCGGACCTCGGTGTGCCGCCCGAGAAGGCAGCCAAGCTGCGCACCAAGTACGCCCGCAGCCCTGCCGTGGTGCTCGTGTGGGTGCGGGTCGACCCGAGCCCGCTCCGGGCGAAGGAGGACCGCGACGCCGTGGCGGCCGCCGTGCAGAACCTCCTCCTGGCGGCCACGTCGTTCGGCCTCGGCAACTACTGGGCCACCGTGCCGGAGGTGCTCGAGGACGGCGTCCGGCGCTTCGCCCACGTCGGCGACGACCACGACCTGGTGGCGCTCGTGTACCTCGGCTGGCCCACCGCCACGGCGCCGGCGCCGCCGCGTCCCGAACCGGAGGTCACCTGGTTCGACGGCTGATCACGTCGGCGGCGGCGCCGAGGTCGTGGTGCTGGTGGACGACGTGGTGGTGGATGGCGCCGTCGGCACCGGCATCGAGGTGGTGGTCGTCGTCGTCGAGGTCGTGGTGCTCGAGGTCGTGGTGACCGGCTGCGCCGTGACGGCGGACGTGGCCGCGTCGGCGCCCGTCTGCATCGCCGTCCCGGTCACCCAGCCCAGGGCGGAGGGGGCACGGACGGGGTCGATGTGCATGCCGTCCTTGGTGCGCCAGGGCTTGCAGGCGCTCGGACCGTCGGGGCAGAGGTAGGCGCCGAAGTCGATGGCCGTGACGCCGGCGGTCCTGGCCGCCGCCCGGATGTCGGCCCGGACGCAGTCGGCGCGCTTCACGGAGTCCTTCGGCATGATCCACCCGCTGTTGGTCCCGGGCCAGGCGGGCAGGACGACGACGACCCGACCGGCGTGGCTCTTGAGGTACGCGAGGCGAGCCGCCATGTCGTTCTGGTACCAGGCGTGGGCGGGGGCGTGGCAGGGGTGGCGCCAGGTGCCATCGAGCTGGTGGTCGAGCATGGCGTGGGTGCTCGTCATGACGATGGCGACGTCGGGGCGGATCTTCAGGTAGGGCGGGTACATCGACGGCCAGCCCTTGGCGCAGGCTGCAGGAGTGGGGACGACCTTGCCGGTGACGGCGCGGGCCGGCGGGTTGCTGCGGGCGCCGTCGCACGCCTCGAGGGTGCCGTCGACCAATGTCGTCGTGGCCTGGTTGATGGTCTTCGTCCCGTCCTTGATGAGCCAGCTCGGGATGGAGTCGCCCAGGACGAGGACCCGCTGGGTGCCCGGCTTGGTGGGCACGGTGGTGGGTTCGCAGGCGGTGAGGAGCACGGCGGACAGGGCCGCCACCCCCATCGCCGTGCGGACCAGCGTCCGGTGTCGCAGCAGCATCGGAGCCGAGTGTGCCAGCCCGGCAGGTGTGGTGTCTTGGCCACGGTCCGTCCGTGCGATGTGACGTTGGACACAGACCGTGGCGCGGGATGGTGAACAGTGGAAACCTGTCCCGAGTTCCTCGGACGAGGCGGCGTCCTGGGGCGGGACCCGAGGGGGAGCATGGTGTCCGCACCGGCTCCCCCGACGGTCCCCGCCGTGCGCCGCGCTGAGCCACCCGTCTGGCGCGACGCGGCGCGTGGGTACGATCGCCCGATGACCACCGACGACCCGAGCTGGTACCAGCGGGCCATCTTCTACGAGGTCCTGGTCCGCGGGTTCCGCGACTCCAACGGCGACGGCACCGGCGACCTCCGGGGCATCACCGAGAAGCTCGACTACCTGGAGTGGCTCGGCGTCGACTGCCTCTGGCTGCTGCCCTTCTACAGCTCGCCGCTCAAAGACGGCGGCTACGACATCTCGGACTTCTTCACCGTGCTCCCCGACTACGGGACCGTGGGCGACGCCGCCGAGCTCATCGACGAGGCGCACCGCCGGGGGATCCGGGTCATCGCCGACATGGTGATGAACCACACGAGCGACCAGCACCCGTGGTTCCAGGAGTCCCGCTCGTCGCGCGACAACCCGAAGCACGACTGGTACGTGTGGAACGACGACAACGACCGGTGGTCCGAGGCCCGGGTGATCTTCGTCGACACCGAGCCGTCGAACTGGAGCTGGGAGCCCCAGCGCGAGCAGTACTACTGGCACCGGTTCTTCCACCACCAGCCCGACCTGAACTACGACAACCCCGAGGTGGCCGAGGTCATGCTCGACGTCGTGCGCCACTGGCTGGGGCTCGGCCTCGACGGCTTCCGGCTCGACGCGGTGCCCTACCTGTTCGAGCGCGACGGGACGAACGGCGAGAACCTGAAGGAGACCCACGCCTACCTGCAGAAGGTGCGCAGCGTGGTCGACCAGGAGTTCCCCGGAAAGATCCTCCTGGCCGAGGCGAACCAATGGCCTGCCGACGTCGTCGACTACTTCGGCGAGCCCGACGCACCCGAGTGCCACCTGTGCTTCAACTTCCCGCTGATGCCGCGCATGTTCATGGCCGCCCGCCAGGAGACCTCCCGGCCCATCCGCGAGATCATGGCCCAGACCCCGGAGATCCCCGGCGGCGGGCAGTGGGGCATCTTCTTGCGCAACCACGACGAGCTGACCCTGGAGATGGTCACCGACGAGGAGCGGGACTACATGTACGCGGAGTACGCCAAGGACCCGCGCATGAAGCGCAACGTGGGCATCTCCCGGCGCCTCCTCCCGCTGCTGGAGAACGACCGCCGCATGGCGGAGCTGTTCCACGGCCTGCTCTTCAGCCTGCCCGGCAGCCCGGTCATGTACTACGGCGACGAGATCGGGATGGGCGACAACATCTACCTCGGCGACCGCGACGGGGTGCGCACGCCGATGCAGTGGACGCCCGACCGCAACGGCGGGTTCTCCACCGCCGACTTCGCCCAGCTCTACCTGCCGGCGCTCATGGACCCGGTGTACGGCTACCAGGCGGTCAACGTCGAGTCGCAGCTGCGGAACCCCGGGTCCTTCCTCCACTGGGTGCAGCGCATGATCCAGGCCCGCAAGCAGCACCCGGTGTTCGGCACCGGTTCGTTCGAGGCGCTCGAGGTGGCCAACGAGGCCGTGCTGGTGTTCCTGCGCAGGCAGGCGCGAGACGACAGCGCCGACGACGTCGTGCTGTGCGTCAACAACCTGTCGAAGGTGGCCCAGCCGGTCGAGATCGACCTGTCGATGCTGGCGGGCAAGCAGCCCGTCGAGCTGTTCGGCCGGGTGGAGTTCCCGCCGGTCGGCGAGCTGCCCTACTTCGTCACCCTGCCGCCGTACGGCTTCTACTGGTTCTCGCTCGTCGACGAGACCGATGACGACCTTGAGTAGTCCTGCCGACCCGGGCAGGTCGGTGCGCCCCGCTACCGTCGCACCGGTGGAGACCGGCTACCAGACCTGCTACCGCCACGCCGACCGTCAGGCCGGTGTGATCTGCCAACGGTGCGACCGACCGATCTGCCCCGAGTGCATGCACCAGGCGTCGGTCGGCTTCCACTGCCCGGAGTGCACCAAGAAGGGCGCCCAGAAGGTGTACCAGGGCGTTCCGTCGCTCCGCGAGCGCCCGATCGTCACCGAGGTCCTGATGGGCCTCAACGTGCTGGTCTTCGTGATCGGGGCGGTGGCGGTCGCATCGGGGAACGGCGTCGCCGACTACTTCGGCGGGGCCAGCACGTCGTTCCACGTCGACTGGGCATCCACCACGTACGTCTACGTCAACCGGCTCACCGGCGAGCTCTCGGGCGGGGTGGGCGGCGGGGAGTGGTACCGGTTGGTCACGTCCGGGTTCGTCCACTTCGGGATCATCCACCTGGCCGTGAACATGTACTCGCTGTGGATCCTCGGCCGTGCCGCGGAGCAGTACGCCGGCCGGCTCAAGTTCGGGGTCATCTACGGGGTCTCGCTGCTCGCCGGCTCGTTCGGTTCGCTCGTCTTGGAGCCGACCGCGCTCTCGGCCGGTGCGTCGGGCGCCATCTTCGGTCTGATGGGGGCGATGTTCCTCGCCTTCCGGGCCGAGGGCATCCCCCTGTCCCGCTCGCCGCTGCTGAGCGTGCTGATCCTCAACCTGATCATCACGTTCTCGGTGCCGAACATCGCGATCGGCGCCCACCTGGGCGGCCTCGTCGGTGGCGCGATCACCGGCTGGGCGTTCTTCGACCTCGCCCGTCGGCCGGGGCTGGACCAGCGGATCCCCTACGCGGTGTCCGGGGCGCTCGCCGTGGCGCTGGTGGTCGGATCGATCGTGTTCGCTTCCGGCTACGCGCCCTCCTGACGCGGCGGGGTGCGATCAGCGGCGGCCGCTCTCGACCAGGGCCTTGAGGACGCGCAGGTTGCGCTTCCAGATCTGGCGCATGGCGCGCCCGCCCACGACACCGCCCACGGGGCCGCCGAGCCACCACGGGAACCGCAGGCGCTCGTCCCACGTGAACCGGGTGCGCCCGCCCCGGGCCTTGGTGACGGTGAAGCGGCCGGTCCCGGTCACGAGGCCGATGTGGCGGACGCCCATGACCTTGCCGTCGCGCCAGTCGGTGATCTCCATCTTGTCGGTCAGGCGGATGGGGCCCACCTTGGTCTTGCAGTCGAACGTCGTGCCCACGCCGGACCGCCGGCGCGATGTGAAGCGGATCTCGGCGGCGTCGGCCATCCAGTCCACGTGGCGGTCGATGTGACGCACCTCGTCCCACACCAGCGCGGGTGGTGCATCGATGATGGTCGAGACCCGGATGCGGCCCATGCCCTGCTCCCATGTCAAGCGGCAGCCGCGAGGCTAGGAGGAGGCGCCCGCGCTGCTCGACTCCGTAGATCCGCTTCCCGGCCCGACCTCGGTCCGACACGATCGAGGTGACCGCCCCGGTCCGGTGATCGTGGTGCTCGGCCCCACCGGGCAGGCGGCCGTCGGGGGTGCGGGTGCTCTGGCCGGGGCGGTCTGGAAGGCTGGCGGCGATGGACTCCTGGACGCTGGCGCTCGTCGCATCGGCCGTCGCGCTCGTGGGGGTCGCGGCGGTGGTGGCCGTCGCCGTGCGGGCGAACGGCCGCTTGACGCTGCGGTCGCTGGCGGTCCCGGCGGCGGTGCTCGCTCTGGCGTCGGTCGCCGCGTCGCTCCCCGTCGAGGGTCTGGCGCGGTCGTCGAGGACCTTCGCCGTGGTCCACCTGGCGTACCTCCTGTTCGGCATCGCCGTGCCTGCCGTGGCCGTCGCCGTCTTGGTCGCGGCGGCGGTGCGAGGCGCCACCTGGCCGGTCTGGGCGGTGTCGGCGGTGCTGCTCCTGCCGGCGCCGGTGTCTTGGTACGCGACGCACATCGTCCCGTTCCGCCTCGGTGTGGAGCGGGCCGAGGTGCAGCTGCCGGCGGAGCGGTCGGGCTCGGATCCCATCCGCGTCGGCGTGCTGGCGGACCTGCAGACCACCCGCATCACCTCCTACGAGGAGGAGGCGGTGACGAAGCTGCTGTCGCTCCAGCCCGACGTGATCCTCCTGCCCGGCGACCTGTTCCAGGGGAGCGATGCCCAGTTCCGCGCCCAGCTGCCGGCCTTCCGCCGGCTCCTCGGCCGCCTCGACGCGCCGGGAGGCGTCTACGCCGTGCGGGGCGACACGGACCAGGGCGACAAGCTCGACCTGCTGGTCGAGGGGACCAGCATCGAGATCCTCGACTACCGCGTGGTGGACGTCGAGATCGGTGACCGCCGGGTGCGCATCGGCGGCAACGCCCTGCTGTGGGCGAACCCGCCGGCGGTGAAGAGCCGCCAGGAGCTGCTGGCGGGCAGCGCTGGGACGGTCCGGATCCTGCTCTCGCACCGGCCTGACGTGGCGCTGCTGCTCCCACGGGACTCGGGTGTCGACTTGACCGTGGCCGGTCACACGCACGGCGGTCAGGTCGCGCTGCCGCTGCTCGGCCCGGTGATGACGTTCTCGTCCGTCTCCCGGTCAGTCGCCCGAGGGGGCCGGCACGACGTGAACGGCAACGAGCTCTTCGTCAGCTCCGGCGTCGGCATGGCCCGGCTCGACGCGCCCCAGGTCCGGCTGGGCACGCGCCCCGCCGTCGGCCTTGTCACCCTGCGCTGAGGCCCCCGGAGGCCCAGCCCCACCCCGACCCCCTGGAACGAACTTCGTAGGCCGGAGCGCCCGATTTGGGGCTCTCGCCTACGAAGTTCGGGAGGGGTGGGGCGGCCCCGGGTGCGTCAGCCGGCGAGGAAGGCGGCGACGTCTTCGGGAGCGACGATGTTGATGGGGACGCCGGTGCCCTGCTCGAACCCGCCGGTGCTGTGGACCCGCGGCGTGATGTGGGCGTGCCAGTGGAACGGGTCGCCGGCACGGTGGGGGAGCGTGTGGAAGACGATGTTGTACGACACGTCGCCCAGCAGGGTGCGGAGGCGGGCCAGGGCGTCGCGGATCGCGGTGCCGACGGCCACGAGCGAGTCCGGCTTGGCGTGGTGCAGGTGGCCCTCGTGCTGGACGGGGATCACGAGCAGCTCGAACGGCGATCCGCTCCACCACGGGGCGATCACGGCGACGTCGTCGTCGATGGCGATCGTGCGGTAGCCGGCGTCGCGCTCGGCGGCGAGGGTGGCGCACAGCAGGCAGCCGCCTTGGAACCGGCGGAAACCGGCCAGCTCCTCGATGAGCTCGCCCGGGACGAACGGGATGCCCAGCAGCTGGCCGTGCGGGTGGCGGCGGCTCGCGCCCGCTGCGAGGCCGTGGTTCACGATGGCCTGGCTGTAGCGGATGCCCGCGGTGGCGGCGTGGTCCTCGAGCCGGTCGCGCAGGGCGGCCATCACCAGCCCGGTCTGGCGGTCGTCGAGGTCGGCCCAGCTGTCGTCGTGCTCGGGTGTGAGCACCAGGACCTCGTGGATGCCCCGGGCCGGCGCCTTGGCGAAGAGCGGACCGAGGTGGGTGACCTCCATCTCGCCGGTGCCCTCGAACGCGGGGTACCGGTTGGGCACCACGCGCAGCGACCACTCGCCGCTGGTGCCGTAGGTCTCGAGCGCCGGCGGCAGCTCCTCCTCGTGGCCCGGGCAGAACGGACAGCCCGAGGCGGGATCGTCGGTGGGGTGCCCCCGATCGGTGGCGAAGTCACCTGGGCGAGACGCCCGGCCGGTGGCCACGGTCACCCAACGTCCCGCAAGCGGGTTGAGCCGAAGTTGGTTCACTCCGTGCATGGTACGCAGCCCGCGGCACCCGAACGGCCGGGTTGCGGGATGCGACACTGGCTCGATGGACGGCTACGACCCCGCGACCTACGGCGACCGGTTCGCGTCGGTCTACGACGACTGGTACGCCGGCATCACCGACGCATCGACGTGCGCCGCGCTGCTCGCCGACCTGGCTGACCTCGGCCACGATGCCGGCGGCGGTCCGGTCCTGGAGCTCGGCGTGGGCACCGGCCGCCTGGCGCTGCCGCTCGCCGCGCTCGGCGTGCAGGTGGTCGGCGTCGACACCTCGGAGGCGATGCTCACCGAGCTGGCGGCCAAGCCGGGCGGTGAATCGGTCGAGGCGGTGGTGGGCCACATGGCCGATCCGCCGGTGGGCGACCGCTCCTTCGCCGTGGTCTTCGTCGCCTACAACACGCTGTTCAACCTGGTGGACCCGCAGGACCAGCGGCGCTGCTTCGCCTCGGCGGCCGGGCGCCTGCTGCCGGGCGGGTCGTTCGTGGTCGAGGCGTTCGTGCCCGCTCCTGGGCGAGCCCAGCAGTCGGTCGCCCCGCGGACCATCACGGCCGACCGGGTGGTGCTGAGCGTGAGCCAGACCGACCCGGGCCGGCAAGAGGCGATGGGCCAGTACGTCGACATCACCGAGCAGGGGATCGCCCTGCGCCCGTGGCACATCCGGTGGTCCACGCCGGACCAGCTCGACGAGATGGCGGCCGATGCCGGGCTGGTGCTGGCCGACCGCTGGGCCGACTGGGAGCGGTCGCCGTTCGGGGTGGACTCGCCATCGCACGTGAGCAGGTACGTCCCCGCCTCGTAGCCTTGGCGGGTGCCCTCCGCCTACCTCGACCACGCGGCCTCGACGCCCATGCGGCCCGAGGCGCTCGCGGCCCTGGTCGAGGTGCTCGAGCACGCACCGGGCAACCCGTCGGGCCAGCACGCGTGGGCGCGTGAGGCACGCCGTCGTCTCGACGATGCCCGCGACGGGATCGCCGCGCTGCTGGGCGTCGGGCCTGGCGGCATCGTGTTCACGTCGGGTGGGACCGAGGCCGACAACCTGGCGATCCGCGGTGTGCTGGGTGCTCGCGGTGGCCGGGCGCTGTGCTCGGCGATCGAGCACCACGCCGTCCTCGACGTGGTGCACGCATCGGGGGGCGGCACCGTCGCGGTCGACGGCACCGGGCGTCTGGACCTGGACCACCTCGCCGACGAGCTGGCCGCCGACCCCGAGATCTCCGTCGTGTCGGTGGTGCTCGCCAACAACGAGGTCGGCACCCTCCAGGACCTCGACGCCATCGCCGACGTCATCGACCAGGCCCGGCTGTCGCACCCGAACGGGCTGGTGCTGCACACCGACGCCGTGGCTGCCGCCGCGTGGGTCGACGTGGCCGAACTGGCCGTCCGTGCGGATCTGATCACCATCAGCGGGCACAAGGTGGGCGGCCCGAAGGGCATCGGCGTGCTGGCAGCGCGGGAGGGCGTCGAGCTGGCACCGATCCTGCTGGGTGGCGGCCAGGAGCGGGAGCGGCGGAGCGGCACGCCCGACGTCGCCGGTGCCGTCGCCCTCGGCGTGGCGCTCGCCGCCACCGAGCGCGACCGCATCACCGTCGTCGGCCGGGTGCGGGGCCAGGCCGAGCGGCTGGCCGACGGGCTGGCCGAGGCCACCGGCCACCACGTCCGCCGGACCGTCCCGCCCCGCTCGACGCCGGGCGTCGCCAACATCGTCCACCTGTCGTGCCAGGAGGTGGACAGCGAGCCGTTGCTGTTCCTGCTCGACGAGGCCGGTGTAGCCGCCTCGGCCGGCTCGTCGTGCGCGTCGGGTGCGCTGGAGCCGTCGCACGTGGTCGAGGCGCTGGGCGTGGCGCCGGACTGGGCGCCGGGCGCGCTGCGCCTGTCGCTCGGGTGGTGCACCACCGACGAGGAGATCGACCACGCGCTGGCGGTCATCCCCGCTGCGCTCGCCCAGCTGCGCCCGCACGCGGAGCCGGCGGCGTGAAGGTCCTCGTGATGATGAGCGGCGGGGTCGACTCGTCCGTCGCTGCCGCCCTCCTGCGCGACCAGGGCCACGATGTCGTGGGCGTCACCCTCAAGCTCTGGGGCGGCGAGAGCGACTCGGGGTGCTGCTCGGTCAGCGACGTCGACGACGCCCGCCGGGTGGCCGACGCCCTCGGGATCGTCCACCACGTCTTCAACTTCGGCGACGCCTTCACCACCCACGTCGTCGCCCCCTACGCCGCGGACCACGGCGCCGGCCGCACGCCCAACCCGTGCATCGAGTGCAACCGGCACATCAAGTTCGCCGCCGTCGACGAGCGGGCCCGGGCCCTGGGCTTCGACGCCGTCGCCACCGGCCACCACGCCCGCGTCGCCGTCCGCCCCGACGGCACCCGCCGCATCGCCCGAGGCGCGGATGCCGCCAAGGACCAGAGCTACGTCCTCCACATGCTCGGCCAGGACCAGCTCGCCCGGACGCTCCTGCCCCTCGGTGGCATGCAGAAGGACGAGGTGCGCGCCCTGGCCGCCGAGCTCGGCCTGCGCACCGCATCGAAGCCCGACAGCCAGGACGTGTGCTTCATCACCAAGACGACGGGCCGCGGCTCGTTCCTCGACCGCCGCATCCCGCTGACACCGGGTCGAGTCGTCGATGCAGAGGGCCACGAGGTCGGCACGGTCGCTGCTGTCGAGCTGGTCACGGTGGGCCAGCGCAAGGGCCTGGGCCTCGCCGGCGGCGGCGCCCCCCGGTACGCCGTCGACGTCGACGTGCCGAGCGCGACCGTGACGGTCGGCTCCAAGCGCGACCTCCTGGTGGACGAGCAGCGAGCGGCCAGCCTCCAGTGGTCAGCCGGCCCGGTGAGCGGCCCGGTCCTGGTCCAGGTCAGCGCCCACGGCACCCCCGCTGAAGCCACCGTCACCGAAGGCCCAGACCGCACCGCGGTCGTGAGGTGGGCCGTGCCCCAGCGAAGGGTCGCCGCCGGCCAGAGCGTCGTCGCCTACGAAGCCGACGAGGTCGTCGCAGGAGCGATCGCGGTCTGACGCGCATCGGGGACTGAGCCGGGCCGGGTGCGCAAGCGCCCGGCCCGTTCGCGTGGGGAGCGGCGTCGGGGTTTCGAGACGATTGGGTCTTGCTGTTGGCGGGTGGCTCTGGCACGATCGCGAGCGCATTGTTCGGGGGAGGGCGGCGGGGGTCGTCTGTCCGGTTTGCGAGGGGCGGTTCGGGGATGGCCGAGGGTCGATTTCGTTGGCTGGTGGTCGTGGTGGCGGTGGCGGTGGTGTCGTCGTTGGTGGTGCTGGGGGCGCGGCCTGTTTCGGCTACGGCGGCCTATGAGGATGTGATCGAGGGAAGGCATCCGGTGAGGTATCTGCGGTTGGGCGAGTCGGATGGTTCGACGGACCCGG
>Ga0182745_1003083_pt1 | contig 14548 bp, 15 predicted proteins | sample eDN3rd30CKraftBY_FD_128523 | JGI IMG/M metagenome (GOLD analysis project Ga0182745, IMG submission 128523) | Enriched backyard soil microbial communities from Emeryville, California, USA - eDNA 3rd pass 30_C Kraft BY (version 2) (version 2) | ecosystem: Environmental > Terrestrial > Soil >...
AAAGGCCAGGCCCGGGTCGAGCAGCAGGTTCACGGCGTCCTTTTCCGGGGCATCGTGCCAGCTGGGCACGATCCACAGGCGGCGGCCGAAGCGCATCGGCTGGAAGTTGTCCATCCAGCTGCGTTCCCAGTCCTGGTCCTCGATCACCTCGGCCTGGTGTTCGGGCAACTCGGCGCCGGTCAACAGGCGCAGGTGGGCGAACACCTGTTCAGGGTCGGCATCGGCCTCGAACAGCGCCAGCAGGTGGGTGTGCGACCACAGCGGGGTGGTATTGAGGTCTGGTTCGAAGATCGGTTGATCTTCGGCATCCATGAACGTGACCGAGACGGCGCCTACTTCAAGCAGCGCATCTTCATAGGTTTCGGCTTGTTCCGGGCTGATGGCCAGGCGTACTTGCAGCCAGGGCATGGCGGGCACCTTTGATAAATCGACAGGGGCAGCCCTAGGCTGCGCGAAGGCTGGCAGTTTACGCGAGTGCGGGGGATTTGTGGATCGGGGGCTGCACAGCAGCCCCCGGGCAGGTATCAGACAAAACAGAGCGACAGCGATTCGGCAATATAAGCAGGCTTCTCTTCACCTTCGATCTCCAGCGTGGCAATCGCCTTGAGTAGCCACTGCCCCGGTTTTTTCTCCATCACCTCGCCCAGCTTCACCTTCAGCCGAACGCGGCTGTCGACCTTGACCGGCTGAATGAAGCGCACGCTGTCCAGGCCGTAGTTCACCACCATCTTCAACCCTTGCGGCAGGACGAGGATGTCCTCGATCAGCTTTGGGATCAGCGACAAGGTCAGGAAACCATGGGCGATCGTGCCGCCAAACGGGGTTTTGGCCGCCTTCTCAGGGTCGACATGGATGAACTGGAAGTCGCCGGTCGCCTCGGCGAACAGGTTGATGCGCTGCTGGTCGATCTTCAACCACTCAGAGTGGCCCAGCTCCTTGCCAACGTACTGCGAAAGCTCTGTAACCGGTACATGGGGCATCGCGGACTCTCCGGGCTGTCAATTGGTACGAAAGTACAAGATCAGCACGGCTAACCGTTTCAGTCAAGTTGCCCGCTTTTCGGCGAATATCGGTCTGAACCTGCGCGTGCTTATAATGACGGCCATGCCCGAGGGAGATGCTTATGCTGTTGCGTGGTTTGACCTGGCTGGTGTTGTTCCAGTTGCTGGGGACGGCGATCAATCACCTGTTTGTGCCGTTTTTGCCTGGGCCGATCATCGGCCTGTTGTTGTTGCTGTGCTTCCTCATGGCCCGCGGTGAGGTTGGCACGCCGCTGAACGAGGCCGCCAGCAGTTTGCTGCGCTATCTGCCGCTGTTGCTGGTACCGCCTGCAGTGGGGGTGATGGTATATGCCAAGGATATTGCCGCCGACTTCTGGGCGATTGCCGGGGCCTTGCTGATTTCCTGCCTGATGACCCTGGTGTTCGTCGGTGTGCTGATGCAAAAGCTCATCCAGCGCCAGGGCAAGCGTGAGGAGCAGCCATGATGCTCGACTGGCAGGGCGCACTCGATGCGGTCATACATCACCCATTGTTCGGTATCGGCATCACGCTGGGGGCCTATCAGGTAGTGCTGGCGGCCTACGAGAAAACCCGCTGGATCTTCTTGCAGCCTGTACTGGTATCGATGCTGCTGGTGATCGGCGTGTTGCTGCTGTGCGGTATCGATTACAGCGAGTACCGCAAAAGCACCGAAATCATGAACATTCTCCTGGGGCCCGCCACCGTGGCCCTGGCTGTGCCGCTCTATCTCAACCTGCGGCGTATTCGCCAGCTGTTCTGGCCTACATTTACTACGCTGGTAGTCGGAGGCCTGTTCGCCACGCTCTGCTGCCTGGTGCTGGGCTGGTGGTTCGGTGCCGAGCACATGATTCTGATGACCATGGCGCCGAAGTCCGTCACTTCGCCGATCGCCATGCTGGTGGCCGAGCAGATTGGCGGCGTGGCGGCCCTGGCGGCAGTGTTCGTGTTGATTACCGGGGTGATCGGGGCGATCTTCGGCCCGGCGTTGCTGAGCCGCTTTGGCGTGCACAGCCCAGAGGCACGCGGCATGTCCCTGGGCGTGACCGCACATGCAGTGGGCACTTCGGTGGCCCTGCAGGAAAGTGACGAATGCGGCGCCTTTGCCGCGCTGGCGATGAGCCTGATGGGGGTGGCTACAGCGGTGTTCCTGCCGCTGGCGGTCAGCCTGGTGGCTTGAGGAGTTGTGATGACGCTACCGCTGTTTCCGCTCAATACCGTGCTGTTTCCTGGCTGCTTTCTCGATTTGCAGATTTTCGAGGCGCGCTACCTGGACATGATCGGGCGCTGCATGAAGCAGGGCGAAGGTTTTGGTGTGGTGTGCATCCTTGAGGGCGAACAAGTCGGCAAGGCGCCGCCGGTGGTCGCCTCGATCGGCTGTGAAGCGATGATCCGCGACTTCGTGCAGCAGGATAACGGCTTGCTGGGTATTCGTGTCGAGGGCGTGCGGCGCTTCAATCTGGAAAGCTCCGAGGTGCAGAAGGACCAGCTGCTGGTGGGGCAGGTGCAATGGCTGCCGGAGCAGGCAGACAGCCCGTTGCTCGAGGCCGATGACGACCTGCTGGCGCTGCTGGTGGCCCTGGGTGAGCACCCCATGGTCGAAGCGCTGGGCATGCCGCGCCCGGTGGACGGGCGTCAGGCGCTGGCCAATCAGCTGGCGTACCTGTTGCCGTTCATGGAGGAGGACAAGCTGGACCTGCTGACCCTCGATTCGCCCCAGCAGCGACTGGGGGAAATCCAGAAGCTGCTGGAACGGATTCAGGGTGAACTGTTTGCCTGATGACCCTGTGCTGCGAAGAAGCCGGCAGCATCAATACTGATATCGCAGCAAAGCCTGAGGCAGCGCATGCATGGCAAAGAACGCCAGCAACGCCATGCATGCCGGCAACACCAGCCACCATACCCGCAGTGGCAGAGCCGACAGTGCCTGCTGGCGTTGCACCAATGTCAGGCTGAGTGCGCACACGCAGCAGGCCAGAAGAGCCCCGGCCAGGATGTCGGTTGGCCAGTGCGCCCCCAGGTACACCCGTGACAGGGCAATCGACAGCGCCGGAATGCACCCCAGCATCACCCAGGTCAGGCGCATCCGTGGTGGCTGCCCACGTCCTGCCAGCACGGCCATAACCAGAAAGAACGCGAACGATGCCGAGCTGTGCCCGCTGGGCATGCTGTAGCTGGTCAGTGGGTCGGTCAATACTTCCGGTCTGGCCCGGGCAAATAGCCATTTCAGTGTGCCGTTGGCGATCGCAGTGCCCATCAACGCGCCAGCAGCGAAAAATGCGTGCCGCCACTGGCGGGCAAGCAGCAGCAGGCCGGTCAGCAGGCCGCCGAGGAAGAACTGGGTGCGGAAATCGCCTAGTCGTGTCACCAGTACCACGGTGCTGTCGATGGCCTGGCTGCGATGCTCCTGGACCAGTGTCATCACGCCTTGGTCGAACTCATGGAAGTAGGGCCAGCCAAGGAATACACCGGCCAGGGCGATAAAGCTGAGAGCGGCAACCAGCCGCGTGCCGTGGCGCTGGTCACGCAGGCTGGTATTCAGGCTCAGGCCGATCAGCACTGCGAGGGCGCCGGCAATGATCCCGGCGTCCAGCCAGAAGCCTTCCGGCAGGGGCAGGCGCATGGCGGCGCCGGTGGCCCAGCCGGGTAGCAGGTAGGCTACCGACCAGCCGGCACCCGCCAACAGGCTGACAGCGATGAAACGCGGCAGGGGCATGTCGAACATGCCGGCGACCATTGGCAGCATCGGCCTCAGCGGGCCGATGAAGCGGCCTACCAGCAGGCTGGCGATGCCATAACGCTGGAAGTAGCTTTCGGCGCTGCCGATCCATTCTGGATGGTGGCGGAGCAGCGGCAGGCGGCGGATGTTCTGGTGAAAGTACTTGCCCACTGCGTAAGACAGGGCGTCGCCCAGCAGGCCGCCGAGAAAGCCGAGGAGCAGCGTTTCGCCCAGGCTGAACGCGCCGTTGCCGGCCAGTACCGCAACGGCGAAAAGCAGTATGGTGCCCGGCACGATAATGCCGGCGATGGCCAGGCATTCGATGCAGGCCACCAGGAAAATCGCCAGGCCAAGCCACTGCGGGTTGGCGCTGAGCCAGCCGGTCAGGCTGTCGAGCCATTGGCCCATGTTCAGCTTCCTTGTTCGAGAATGAAGAAATCACGGCCTTCGACTTGGCCGCGACGTAACGGGTTCCGTGTGCAGAAACGGGCGTACTCGGCGTCGACGAAGCGGTACGGCAGGTGCTCGTCGCGCCCGTGCGGGATGCCCAGGCGAGCGGCCTGGATCACCCGGGGCACGACATTGCCACAGTCCTCGACGTACAGACGTTCGGCGTCGAAACGCTGGGCGTCCCACTGCGGCACTTTCAGGCCCAGGGCCCGGCATAGCAGGGTCTGGCCGGCGCACAGGCGCTCTTGCGGGCGGATATTGCCGCTTGCATCGGGGTTGTTCAGTTGCATCTGCGCCAGGCTGTCGGGCCCCGAGAGGGTGTCCTGCCAAGGATAGGCAGACTTGATCAGCACCGCGTTGCCCGGCCCGTGGGCGCTGAAGTTGAGCGAATCGCCGCCGCGGGCGTAGTACATGTAGATGTGCCCGCCCTCCAGGAACAGCGCCTTGCGTTTTTCGGTGTAGCCGAGCGAAGCGTGGCTACCTTTGTCGGTGAGGTAGTAGGCCTCGGTCTCGATGATTCGCGCGGCCAGCCACAGGTCGCCGTGGCGGTGGCGAATGACCTTGCCGAGCAGGGCCTTGGCCAGGGTCTGGGCGTCGCGGTCGAAAAAACTGTCGGGCAGGGCTGGCATGCGGGCGGTTCGTGGCTGGAAGGGCTGGGATGATAGCAATGAATGACTTAATCGAGGCTGAACCTGTAGGGCGATTGATTGGTATCCATATGTTTCATTGGCAGGGGCTGCTGGGTGTTCGCCTTGAGGTGTTTGGTTTCTGTGAAATCGAGCGCCGCCCGCGCGGCGCATCGCGAGCTACGCTCGCTCCTACGTTTGTTTCTGGCCAGTAACGCCTGTGACAGGTGCGCGCGACCGCCCTGGTTTGTACGCCGTAATATTAAGTCATGCACCAGGGCGTCCGCGCGCAAGTTTCCCAGGAAAGCAGACGTAGGAGCGAGCGTAGCTCGCGATGCGCCGCGCGGGCGGCGCTCGATCTCACAGGCACCAAACACCTTCAGGGCAAACACCCATTTTCTACCATCCGCCACCCGCCGCTGGGCGTACACCTGCGCGGCAGTTATAATCAGCCGATTTCCCCTTCGCCAAGACACCGAACCCATGACTGAGTCCGTTCTTGACTATATGACCCGCTTGGGTCGCGCTGCCCGTGAGGCTTCCCGGGTCATTGGCCGTGCCAGCACCGCGCAGAAGAACCGCGCCCTGCAGGCTGCCGCCGACGCGCTGGACGCCGCCCGTGCCGAACTCACCGCTGCCAACGAGCTGGACCTGGCCGCCGGCCGCGCCAGTGGGCTGGAGCCCGCACTGCTCGACCGTCTGGCGCTGACCCCGGCGCGTATCGACGGCATGATCACCGGCTTGCGCCAGGTGGCCAGCCTGCCGGACCCGGTCGGTGCCATCCGCGACATGAGCTACCGCCCATCGGGCATTCAGGTAGGCAAGATGCGTACCCCGCTGGGGGTGATCGGGATCATCTATGAATCGCGCCCGAACGTGACCATCGATGCTGCCAGCCTGTGCCTCAAGTCGGGTAACGCAACCATCCTGCGTGGCGGTTCCGAAGCCATCCATTCCAACCGCGCCATTGCCACCTGCATTCAGCGTGGCCTGGCCGAAGCCGGCCTGCCGGCGGCGGTGGTGCAGGTGGTCGAAACCACCGACCGCGAAGCCGTGGGCGCGCTGATCAGCATGCCGGAATTCGTCGATGTCATCGTGCCGCGCGGTGGCCGTGGCCTTATCGAGCGTATCAGTCGCGATGCCCGCGTGCCGGTGATCAAGCACCTGGACGGCATCTGCCACATCTATGTCAGCCAGCATGCCGACCTGGACAAAGCCTGGAATGTGGCCTTCAACGCCAAGACCTACCGCTATGGCATCTGCGGGGCCATGGAAACGCTGCTGGTCGACCAGCAAGTGGCTGAGCGCTTCCTGCCAGAAATGGCCCGCCGCTTCGTCGAGAAGGGCGTGGAACTGCGCGGTTGTGAGCGCACCCAGGCCATCATCAGCGTCAAACCGGCTACCGAAAGCGACTGGCACACCGAATACCTCGATGCGATCCTGTCGATTCGCGTGGTCGACGGCCTGAACCGGGCCATCGAACACATCAACCACTATGGCTCGCACCACACCGACTCGATCATCACCGAACACCAGGGTGAAGCCCGCCAGTTCATGGCTGAAGTCGATTCGGCGTCGGTCATGCTCAACACCCCGACCTGCTTTGCCGACGGCTTCGAGTACGGCCTGGGTGCGGAAATCGGTATTTCCACCGACAAGCTACATGCCCGCGGCCCTGTGGGCCTGGAAGGCCTGACCTGCGAGAAGTATGTGGTGATCGGCGATGGCCAGTTGCGCGGCCAAGGGTCCTGCTGAGTTGAGCAAGGCTCACGCAGTCCGGCGCATCGGCATTCTAGGTGGTACCTTCGACCCCGTGCATATCGGCCACCTGCGCAGCGCGCTGGAAGTGGCCGAGTTCATGGGGCTGGATGAGCTACGCCTGTTGCCCAATGCCCGGCCGCCGCACCGCGACACGCCACAGGTGGCCGCGCAGGATCGCCTGGCCATGGTCCGTGAAGCGGTGCAGGGCGTCGCTTGCCTGAGCGTCGATGCCCGCGAGCTGGAGCGTGACAAGCCGTCGTACACCATTGATACGCTGGAATCGATCCGCGCCGAATTGTCCGGCGACGACCAGCTGTTCCTGGTGCTGGGTTGGGATGCCTTCTGTGGCCTGCCCGCCTGGCATCGCTGGGAAGAATTGCTGCAACACTGTCACATCCTGGTACTGCAACGTCCGGATGCTGACGTAGAACCCCCTGACGAGTTGCGCAACCTGTTGGCTGCGCGCTCGGAGAGCGATCCCACCGCCATGTCCGGCCCGGCGGGAAATATTTCGTTCGTCTGGCAGACGCCGCTTGCGGTGTCGGCTACACAGATCCGACAGCTGCTGGCCAGCGGCAGATCGGTGAGGTTCCTGGTGCCGGACGCCGTACTGGCCTATATCGAGGCGCACGAACTGTATCGTGCGCCCAACTGACGGTGCCTCTGGCGCCTCATCCAACGAGTTGAACGAGTTTTATATGACCAAGCAGAAAATTTACGGCGAAGAACTGGTCGCAGTGACCAAGGCAGCGCTGGAAGACGTCAAGGCCCAGGACATCCAGGTCATCGACGTGCGCGACAAGCACAGCCTGACCGACTACATGATCATTGCCACCGGTACCTCCAACCGCCAGATCAACGCGATGGCCGAAAAGGTCCGTGAAGCGGTCAAGGCCAAGGGCGCCCAGCCACTGGGTGAAGAAGGCAAGGGCGACAGCGACTGGGTGCTGCTGGACCTGAACGATGTCATCGTGCACATGATGACCGCCGCTGCCCGCCAGTTCTACGACCTTGAGCGACTGTGGCAGGGTGCCGAGCAAAGCCGTGCCGCCGATGGCAAGCACCACAGCCCGGACCATGCTCACGAGTACTCCGACAAGCTCAAAGACCGCGAGTGAGGAAAGCGCTGTGCGTCTGCGCCTGATTGCGGTCGGCTCGCGCATGCCGAAGTGGGTCGAGGAAGGCTGGCATGAATATGCCAAGCGCCTGCCCACCGAGCTGTCGCTTGAGCTGGTGGAAATCCCGCTGAACACCCGTGGCAAGAATGCCGACGTCGCCCGCCTGATCCGTCAGGAGGGCGAAGCCATGCTAAGCAAGGTGCAGCCTGGGGAACGCATTGTCACCCTCGAGGTCCATGGCAAGCCCTGGAGTACCGAGCAGTTGGCCACCGAGCTGGACCGCTGGCGCCTGGATGCGCGCACGGTGAACTTGATGGTGGGCGGCCCGGAGGGCCTGGCACCTGAGGTTTGCGCGCGCGCCGAGCAACGTTGGTCGCTGTCGCCGCTGACTTTGCCGCACCCGTTGGTAAGGATACTCATCGGCGAGCAGATCTACCGCGCCTGGACCGTGTTGTCCGGGCACCCTTACCACAAATGAGCCTGTAAGCAGTCCGATGTCGCAGCCGATCCGTCTCAAGGACCACGAGAAAGACGCCCGCCTGGTGCGCAAGCGCGTCGTGGTCGGCGCAGTGGCGATCATGCTGCTTATTTGCGTGCTGATCGCGCGGCTGTACTACCTGCAGATCATCCAGTACGACTACCACTCCACGCTGTCGGAGAACAACCGGGTGCATGTGCAGCCGATCCCGCCGACTCGCGGGCTGATCTTCGACCGCAACGGGGTGATCGTTGCCGACAACCGGCCCAGCTTCAGCCTGTCGATGACCCGCGAACGTGCAGGTAACTGGCAGGAAGTGCTGGATACCATCGTCGAAGTGCTTGAGCTCGACGCTGACGATCGTGCCCTGTTCGAGAAGCGCATGCGCCAAGGCCGCCGGCCATTCGAGCCGGTGCCGATCCTGTTCGAACTCAACGAAGAGCAGATCGCCCGTGTGGCGGTAAACCAGTTCCGCCTGCCGGGTGTGGAAGTGGTGGCCCAGCTGGTGCGGCATTACCCGCAGGGTGCGCACTTCGCCCATTCGGTGGGTTATGTTGGGCGGATCAACGAGAAAGAGCTGAAAACGCTCGACCCGGTGAACTACAGCGGCACTCACCATATCGGCAAGACCGGCATCGAGCGCTTCTACGAAGACGCCCTGCACGGCCAGGTGGGTTATGAGGAAGTCGAGACCAACGCCCGTGGCCGCGTGCTTCGGGTGCTCAAGCGCACCGACCCGAAGCCGGGCAAGGACATTGTGCTGAGCCTGGACATCAAGCTGCAGGAGGCCGCCGAAGCCGCCCTGGGCGGCCGACGTGGTGCAGTGGTTGCGCTCGACCCACGAACCGGCGAAGTGCTGGCGATGGTGAGTCAGCCGAGCTTCGACCCCAACCTGTTCGTCACCGGCATCAGCTTCAAGGCCTATGGCGAATTGCGCGACTCGATCGATCGGCCGCTATTCAACCGCGTGCTGCGTGGCCTGTACCCGCCGGGTTCGACCATCAAGCCGGCGGTGGCTATTGCCGGCCTGGACAGTGGCGTAGTCAATGCCAGCACCAGGGTGTTCGACCCGGGCTACTACCAGCTGCCCAACTACGACCACAAATACCGGAACTGGAACCGCTCCGGTGATGGCTGGGTCGATCTGGACACTGCCATCATGCGCTCGAACGACACCTACTTCTATGACCTTGCACACAAGATGGGCATCGATCGGTTGTCCAGCTATATGAACAAGTTCGGCATCGGCCAGCGGGTTTCCCTCGATATGTTCGAGGAGTCTGCCGGGTTGATGCCCTCGCGCGAATGGAAGCGTGCCACCCGTCGCCAGGCGTGGTTCCCTGGCGAAACCCTGATTCTCGGCATCGGCCAGGGTTACATGCAGGCCACGCCGCTGCAGCTGGCCCAGGCCACTGCACTGATCGCCAACAAAGGCGTGTGGAACCGCCCGCACCTGGCCAAGACCATCGAAGGCCTGCCGCCGGTAGACGACAACCCGCCGGAAGACATCGTGCTGCGTGACAAGTCTGACTGGGCCAAGGTCACCCATGGCATGGAGCAGGTGATGCACAACCCACGCGGTACCGCGCGCAAGGCAGCTGCGGGTGCCCAGTACCGCATTGCCGGCAAGAGCGGTACCGCCCAGGTGGTGGCGATCAAGCAGGGCGAGAAATACGACCGCAACAAACTCCAGGAGCGCCACCGCGACCATGCCCTGTTCGTCGCTTTTGCCCCAGCCGAAGCCCCGAGAATCGTGGTCTCGGTGATGGTCGAGAACGGTGAGTCCGGCTCGGGTGTCGCCGCACCGGTGGTACGCCAGATCATGGATGCCTGGCTGCTCGACGAAAATGGCCGGCTCAAACCCGAGTTCGCGCCAGCCACCGTTACTCAGGAATCGGCCCTGTGATGAACAATTTCGATCGCATGCTCTCCAGCGAGGATGTGATGCGTCGGCGTGCCAGCTTTTTGCAGCGCATCCATATCGACGGCCCCTTGCTGATCATTCTGCTGACCCTTGCGGCCGGTAGCCTGTTCGTACTGTATTCGGCCAGTGGCAAGAACTGGGACCTGCTGCTCAAGCAAGCCACCTCGTTTGGCATCGGCCTGGTGTCGATGTTCGTCATTGCCCAGCTGGAGCCGCGCTTCATGGCGCGTTGGGTGCCGCTGGCCTACCTGGCCGGGGTGTTGTTGCTGGTGGTGGTGGACGTGATGGGCCACAACGCCATGGGTGCCACACGCTGGATCAACATCCCCGGCGTGATCCGCTTCCAGCCCTCGGAATTCATGAAGATCATCATGCCGGCGACCATCGCCTGGTACCTGTCCAAGCGCACCCTGCCGCCACATTTGAAGCACGTGGCGATCAGCCTGGTGCTGATCGGCGTGCCGTTCATGCTGATCGTGCGTCAGCCCGACCTGGGGACCGCGCTGCTGATCCTGGCCTCCGGTGCCTTCGTGCTGTTCATGGGCGGCTTGCGCTGGCGCTGGATCCTCAGCGTGCTGGCGGCAGCCGTACCCGTCGCGGTGGCAATGTGGTTCTTCGTCATGCACGACTACCAGAAGCAGCGGGTATTGACCTTTCTCGACCCTGAAAGCGACCCGTTGGGGACCGGCTGGAACATCATCCAGTCCAAGGCGGCGATCGGCTCGGGCGGGGTATTTGGCAAAGGCTGGTTGCTTGGCACACAGTCGCATCTGGACTTTCTGCCGGAAAGCCACACCGACTTCATCATCGCCGTGCTCGGCGAGGAGTTCGGCCTGGTTGGCATCTGCCTGCTGCTGATTGTCTACCTGCTGCTGATCGGCCGTGGCCTGGTGATCACGGCCCAGGCGCAGACCCTCTTCGGCAAGCTGCTTGCGGGCAGCCTGACCATGACCTTTTTTGTATACGTGTTCGTCAATATCGGAATGGTGAGCGGCCTTCTGCCCGTGGTGGGCGTGCCGCTGCCTTTCATCAGCTATGGCGGAACATCGTTGGTGACGCTGCTGTCAGCGTTTGGCGTTTTGATGTCGATCCATACGCACCGCAAGTGGATCGCGCAGGTTTGAATAAGGTGAACAATTTCATGCAAGCAGTGCGTAACTGGGCTGCCCGTTGTGCGCCTTGGATTGGTGCGGTGGGCCTGTTCGGCGCTGTACAGTTGGCCCATGCCGGCGAATACGAAGGCTCGCCGCAGGTAGCTGCGTTTGTTGGCGAAATGAGCCGCGACTATGGTTTTGCGCCGGAGCAACTGATGGGCGTGTTTCGTGAGGTACAGCGCAAGCAGTCGATCCTCGACGCCATCTCGCGACCGGCCGAGCGGGTCAAACCGTGGAAGGACTACCGGCCGATGTTCATCACCGATGCACGTATCGCTCGCGGTGTGGATTTCTGGCGCCAGCACGAGGCCGTATTGACGCGGGCCGAGCAGGAGTACGGCGTACCTGCGCAGTACATTGTCGCGATCATTGGCGTGGAAACCTTTTTTGGCCGCAATACCGGCAACTACCGGGTGATCGACGCCCTGTCGACGCTGGGCTTCGACTACCCGCCACGTGCCGAGTTCTTCCGCAAGGAGCTGCGTGAGTTCTTGCTGCTGGCCCGCGAGGAGCAACTCGACCCCTTGACGCTCAAGGGCTCGTACGCCGGCGCCATGGGCCTGCCGCAGTTCATGCCGAGCAGCTTCCGCAACTACGCGGTGGACTTCGACGGGGACGGCCATATCAATATCTGGAACAATCCTGACGATGCCATCGGCAGCGTGGCCAGCTACTTCAAGCGCCACGGTTGGGTGGCCGGGGAGGGAGTGGTCAGTCGCGCCAGGGTGGAAGGTGAGCGCGCCGACGAAGGCCTGACCACCGGCATCGAACCGGTGAAAACGGTCGGGGAGTTGCGTACGCTTGGCTGGTCGGTTCATGATTCCCTGCGCGATGATCTGCCGGTTACCGCCTTCCGTCTCGAGGGCGAGAGCGGCCCTGAATACTGGATGGGCCTGAAAAACTTCTACGCGATCACTCGCTACAACCGCAGCGTGATGTATGCCATGGCGGTACATCAGCTTGCGGAACAGCTGGTTCAAGTACGGGGCGTCAAGTAATGCGCGCAATCATCTCTGGCAATTCTTTCAAGCTGCTCACCTGCCTCGCCGTCGGCGTGGTGCTGGCCAGCTGCTCCTCCAATCGCCCGACCCAGCAAAGCAGCGGCAGCGTCGTACGTAGCCAGCCCGGCTTGGACATCAACCGGGCACACAAGGACGGCGCGCCGTGGTGGGACGTGGATGTGAACAAGATCCCTGATGCCACGCCGACCGTGCACACCGGTAACTACAAGGCCAACCCGTACACCGTGCTTGGCAAGACCTACTACCCGATGCAGGACTCGCGCAACTATCGCGCCGAGGGTACGGCGTCGTGGTATGGCACCAAGTTCCACGGGCAGAACACTGCCAACGGTGAGCTGTACGACCTGTATGGCATGAGCGCGGCGCACAAGACCCTGCCACTGCCGGCCTATGTGCGGGTGACCAACCTGGCGAACGGCCGCAGCGTGATTCTTCGGGTGAACGACCGTGGTCCGTTCTATTCCGACCGTATCATCGACTTGTCCTATGCTGCGGCGAAAAAGCTCGGCTATGCCGAGATCGGCACCGCGCACGTGCGCGTCGAGGGCATCGACCCGAAGCAGTGGTGGGCTGAGCGTGGCCAAACGCCGCCGATGGTACTGAAGGAGCCGCAAGTGGCGCAGACCCAGGCAATACCGGCCAGCACCGGGCGTGTCGAGCAATGGACTCCGCCACCACAGCAGCACGCAGCGCCAGTGGTACCGGTGCAGGTGGGTGGCAATAACGTGCCTGGCGGCAACGCTGGCAGTTTCTTGCAGGTAGGCGCGTTTGCCAACCCGGACGCTGCCGAGTTGCTGCGCGCCAAGCTCAGTACCATGGTCAATGCCCCCGTGTTCATCAGCTCGATCGTGCGTAACCAGCAGACCCTGCACCGCGTGCGCCTGGGGCCTATCGGCAGCCAGGGCGAGGTCCAGCAAGCGCAAGACAGCATTCGCCTGGCGAACTTGGGGCAGGCCAAGCTGGTCACAGCAGACTGACTGTGGGAGCGGGCGCGCCCGCGAAGACGGCAACACCAAACTGTCGGTTTTGTCATGAATTGCCGGGCTCGGCCATGTACAATGACAGCTTTTGCCCGCAGCGACATAAAGCCGCACTGTCGCGGGCCAGGCCAACGGCCATAAAACTAGACTGACTGGCGCTGGGCGCATGATCTTGCCCAGGGAACATCTCAGACCATTAGCGATTTTCGAGAGACGGATGAACATCACCAACCTTGCCAAACGACTTTGCCTGCCTGTACTGCTGCTGATCACGCCTGCCGCCTTCGCGGCGGAGCAGATGACGCCGGCGCCACCACAACTGGCCGCCAAGTCCTACGTACTCATGGACGCGTCCAGCGGCAACGTGCTGGTCGAGAACAACGGTGACGAGCGTCTGCCGCCAGCCAGCCTGACCAAGCTGATGACCGCCTACATCGCGACCCTGGATATCCGCCGCGGCCAGATCGGTGAAAGTGACCCGGTTACCGTCAGCGAAAACGCATGGCGTACCGGCGGTTCGCGCATGTTCATCAAGGTTGGTAGCCAGGTATCGGTCAGCGACCTGCTGCACGGCATCATCATCCAGTCCGGTAACGACGCCTCGGTCGCCTTGGCCGAGCATATCGCCGGCAGCGAAGACGCCTTCGCCGACATGATGAACAAGACGGCTGCCGACCTGGGCATGACCAACAGCCACTTCATGAACCCGACTGGCCTGCCGAACCCCGAGCACTACTCGTCGGCGCACGACATGGCGACCCTGGCCCGTGCGATCATCAACGTCGACCCGGCTCACTACGCCATCTACTCGCAGAAAGAGTTCTTCTGGAACAACATCAAGCAGCCTAACCGCAACCTGCTGCTGTGGCGTGACAAGACCGTCGATGGCCTGAAAACCGGTCACACCGACGAAGCCGGCTACTGCATGGTGGCTTCGGCCGTTCGTGATGGCCAGCGCCTGATCGCCGTGGTCTTCGGAACCAACAGCGAACAATCGCGTGCTGCCGAAACCCAGAAGCTGCTGACCTACGGTTTCCGCTTCTTCGAAACCCAGACCTTCTACCAGAAGGGCACCGAGCTGACCCAGGCGCCGGTCTGGAAGGGCGCTACCAGCCAAGTCAAGGCTGGCCTGGCTGACGACCTGACCATGACTATGCCTAAAGGCCAATTGAAGCGCCTGCAGGCTTCGATGACCATGAACCCGCAGCTCACCGCACCGATCGCCAAAGGTGACGTGATCGGCAAAGTGGAAGTCAAACTGGACGAGAAAGTGGTTCACAGCGCCGACCTGATCGCC
>Ga0182745_1003085_pt1 | contig 14546 bp, 16 predicted proteins | sample eDN3rd30CKraftBY_FD_128523 | JGI IMG/M metagenome (GOLD analysis project Ga0182745, IMG submission 128523) | Enriched backyard soil microbial communities from Emeryville, California, USA - eDNA 3rd pass 30_C Kraft BY (version 2) (version 2) | ecosystem: Environmental > Terrestrial > Soil >...
AAGATCTGGCGCGCGCGCTGGGATCGCAGCGCGGGATAGGCCCGCCAGCGCTCGATCATCGCCAGCGCCTGCGGGGAAAGCTGCGGCATCTCGCGCTTTTCGGCCGGGGTGAAGAAGCTTGCGGTCAGCGCCTCGACCCGCTCAAGGCGACCTTCAAGGCGGGCGGACCAGATAGCGGGATCGGCCTCGCCCATCATCAGCGCGATATTCGCGATCCCTTCGGCCGAAGCCGGGACCAGATGGGTCTGCGCGTCGTTCACCATCTGGATGCGGTGCTCGATCTCGCGATGCTCGCGGTAATGCTCGGTCAGCTCGGCGGCGACCTCGGGGGGGATCCAGCCCTTTTCGGCCAGACGGGCCAGACCCTCGACCGTGCCGCGCACGCGCAGGTCAGGGTCGCGCCCGCCGGCGATCAGCTGGCGGGTCTGGGTGAAGAACTCGATCTCGCGAATGCCGCCCTGCCCCAGCTTCATGTTATGCCCGGGCACCCCGATCCGGCCATGCAGCCCTTTGTGATCACGAATCCGGCGGCGCATGTCGTCGGTGTCCTGGATCGTCGCGAAATCCAGATGCCGGCGCCAGACGAAGGGCCGCAACTCACGCAGGAACCGCTCTCCGACCTCCAGATTGCCGCCGCAGGGCCGCGCCTTGATATAGGCGCCGCGCTCCCATGTCCGGCCCTCGGCCTCGTAATAGGCAAGCGCCGTCGAGACCGAGATGCAGACCGGCGTTACCGCCGCATCGGGACGCAGCCGCAGGTCGGTGCGAAAGACATAGCCTTGATCGGTATTGTCCGAAATGGTCGCCGCCGCCTTCCGGGTCGCGCGGATCAGCGCGGCGCGCGCCTCGAACTGGTCGTCGGGCGCATAGGCTGCATCGTCGTAAAGCACGATCAGGTCGATATCCGAGGAATAGTTCAGCTCTCCCGCGCCCATCTTGCCCATGGCGAGCGCGGTGATCCCGCCGGCATCGCTAGCAGTCGCGGGCAGCTTGCCGCGCGCAACCTCCTGCGCGACATGGGCGCGCAGGGCGAGGTCGGTCGCCCGGTCGGCAAGGTCGGTCAGGGTTCCGGTCACGCGCTCCAGCGGCCAGACACCGCCCAGATCAGCCAATGCGGTCCATAATGCGACGCGCCGCTTGGCCCCGCGCAGGGCCGGACCCAGCGCCTCGGGCGAGAGCGTCTCCCACCCGGCGGTCTCATGCGCGACAAGGTCGCGGTCCGGCGCCGCGGGATCCGAAAGCGTGGCGGCAAGCCAGTCCGCCTCGCGCTCGATCAGACCGGCGAGATAGGGGCTGCAACCCGCCGTCCCGCGGATCAGGTCGTCGACCTTGGGGGAAATCGGGCCCAGCCTTTGCAGGGCGGCCTCCCCCCTCGCCATGTCGGCTGGAATCGGAAGGCGGGTGATGCGTGCGGCGAATGTCATTTGCAAAACCTATCCGGCGGTTCGGCAAGGTCAATCGTGACAGGCGCGAGATTGCGACCCTGCGGCACGGTTTCCGTGCTTGGCCTTGGCGGCAACTGTTGCTAGGCTTTGCTCCACCGCAATTCAGAGTAAATCCGATTGGTCGCCCATTGCCGATGCGCGCATCTTTGATCAGGCTCCGACAGTTCCATCCTCATGGCAGCGTCGGCCCGGCTGAGGCGGGGCGCGATTGATGCGGCATACCGTCCCCCACGCGCCGCAGTTCTACGTCACCGCCCCCCAGCCCTGCCCCTATCTGCATGGCCGGGCCGAGCGCAAGCTGTTCACCGCGCTGGCCGGAGATTCGGCCAACGAGTTGAACAATGCCCTGTCGCGTCAGGGTTTCCGGCGGTCGCAGAACGTCCTTTACCGACCTAGCTGCGAAAGCTGCGTGGCCTGCATGTCCGCGCGCATCCGCGTGGCCGACTTCCAGCCCTCGCGCTCGCAACGCCGGGTGCAGCGCCGGAACGAGGGCATAAGGCGCCTCGCAACCAGCGCATGGGCGACCGAGGAGCAGTTCGAGCTGTTCCGCCGCTATCTGGACATGCGCCACGCCGATGGCGGCATGGCCGACATGGACATCTTCGAATTCGCCGCGATGATCGAGGAAACGCCCGTGCGCACGCGGGTCGTCGAATATCGCCTGACCGAGCCGGGCGCCTCGCCCTCGCAGGATGACCGGCTGGTCGCGGTCTGTCTGACCGATGTTCTGGATGACGGGCTGAGCCTCGTCTACAGCTTCTACGACCCGCGCTTCGAGGCGGCGAGCCTCGGCACCTATATCATCCTCGATCATGTCGAACTGGCGCGCGGCGCGCGGCTGCCCTTCATCTATCTCGGTTACTGGGTGCCCGGCAGCCGCAAGATGGAATACAAGGCCAAGTTCTCGGCGCTCGAGATCTACAAGGGCGGGGTCTGGCAGTCGATCGGCGATCCCCAGCAGCATAATTCCGACATCCACCCGCTTTCGGTGGATCCGATCGTCGAGCAGGTCGCTCGGATCACCCTGCCCCACCGACCCCGATAATTTCTCTAAAATTCCAAAAATTGAAATAAAATTACAATAATTGGCAAATCATGGTCACTTTATTGGATAATCGGCATTGACCCTGCCGGGCTAGGCCCATAGTTTCCGGCGGCGCGGCGCCGGAGGAGTCCCAAGACAGGGCGAGGCGTCAGAGGTCAACCAAGGAGAATGGGTATGTCCCGAAGCATGACGGGTGCAAGAATGGTTATCGAAGCTCTGCGCGATCAGGGCGTCGACACCGTATTCGGCTATCCGGGCGGCGCGGTACTTCCCATTTACGACGAGATTTTCCAGCAAAACGACATCAAGCATGTCCTCGTCCGGCATGAGCAGGGCGCGGTCCACATGGCCGAGGGCTATGCGCGATCGACCGGCAAGCCCGGCGTCGTTCTGGTCACTTCCGGCCCCGGCGCGACCAATGCGGTCACCGGGCTGACCGATGCGCTGCTTGATTCGATCCCGGTGGTCGTCCTCTCGGGCCAGGTTCCGACCTTCCTGATCGGCACCGACGGTTTCCAGGAGGCGGATACGGTCGGCATCACGCGGCCCTGCACCAAGCATAACTGGCTGGTGAAGGATACCGACGACCTGTCGGCGACCATCCACAAGGCCTTCCATGTCGCGACCTCGGGCCGTCCCGGCCCGGTTCTGGTCGACATCCCGAAGGACGTGCAATTCGCCACCGGCGAATATGTCGGCCCGAAGCAGATCGAGACGCCAAGCTATCAGCCGGCGAAAAAGGGCGATCTCGACGCGATCACCCGGCTTGTCGAATTGCTGGAGCGGGCCGAGCGTCCGATCCTCTATACCGGCGGCGGCGTCATCAACTCCGGCCCCGGCGCAAGCCAGCTGCTGCGCGAGCTGGCCGATGCGACCGGGTTCCCGCTGACCTCGACGCTGATGGGCCTTGGCGCCTATCCCGCCTCGGGCAAAAGCTGGATCGGGATGCTTGGGATGCACGGCCTCTACGAGGCGAACATGGCGATGCATGACTGCGACCTGATGATCGCGGTGGGCGCGCGCTTTGACGACCGCATCACCGGCCGGGTCGCAGATTTCAGCCCCGGCTCGGTCAAGGTGCAGATCGACATCGACCGCAGCTCGATCAACAAGGTCATCCATGTCGACCTGCCGATCGTCGGCGATGTCGGCCATGTGCTCGAGGATCTGCTGAAGATCTGGAAATCGCGCGGCCGCAAGGTCAATCAGGCCGGGCTGACCAAATGGTGGGCCCAGATCGAGGCGTGGAAGTCGGTGAAATGCCTGACCTACCGCAACTCGGAAAAGGTCATCAAGCCGCAATACGCGCTGGAGCGGCTGCAAGCCCTGACCGCGCATCGCCGCGACCGCTACATCACGACCGAAGTGGGCCAGCACCAGATGTGGGCCGCGCAGTTCCTGCATTTCGAGGATCCGAACCGCTGGATGACCTCGGGCGGTCTGGGCACCATGGGTTACGGCCTGCCCGCCTCGATCGGGGTGCAGGTCGCCCATCCCGAGGCGCTGGTCGTCAACGTCGCGGGCGAGGCGAGCTGGCTGATGAACATGCAGGAAATGGGCACGGCAGTTCAGTTCCGCGCCCCGGTCAAGCAGTTCATCCTGAACAACGAACGTCTGGGCATGGTCCGGCAATGGCAGCAGCTTCTGCATGGCGAGCGCTACAGCCAGAGCTGGTCCGAGAGTCTGCCCGATTTCGTCAAGCTGGCCGAGGCCTTCGGTTGCAAGGGCCGGCTGGTCAGCGATCCCGCCGATCTCGACGCGGCGATTCAGGAGATGCTGGACTATGACGGTCCCTTCATCCTCGACGTGATGGTCGAGAAGCATGAGAACTGCTTCCCGATGATCCCCTCGGGCAAGCCGCATAACGAGATGCTTCTGGGCGAATCCTCGACCGAAGGCGCCATCACCGGCAGCGGCGCGGCATTGGTCTGAGCCCGGCGAAACACGAAATCGAGTGAGATGAACATGGCGGCACTGAACATCCAGAAGGGCGCGTCGAGCCATTCGGCCTATGACCTGCGCGACCCCAATGCCCAGACGATCGAAAGCCACACCCTTGCCGTGCTGGTCGAGAACGAGCCGGGCGTCCTTGCCCGCGTCATCGGCCTGTTTTCCGGCCGGGGCTTCAACATCGACAGCCTGACCGTGGCCGAGGTGGACCATCTTGGCCACCGCTCGCGCATCACCGTCGTGACGCGCGGGACACCGGCCGTAATCGCGCAGATCATCGCGCAGCTTGGCCGCATCGTGCCCGTGCATGAGGTCCATGACCTGACCGTGGAAGGCCCCAGCGTCGGTCGCGAGCTTGGCCTCTACAAGGTGTCGAGCAAGGGGGAAAAGCGCGTCGAGGCGCTGCGCATCGCCGAGATCTTCCGCGCGAATGTGGTCGATTCCACGCTGGAGAGCTTTGTCTTCGAGATCACCGGCACGCCCGAGAAGCTTGATGCCTTTGCCGACCTGATGCGCCCCCTCGGCCTGTCGGATCTGGCGCGCACCGGGGTCGCCGCCCTGGCGCGCGGCGTCTGAAATTTCCTAGCCCGCGATCGCGATTTTTAGCGGTTGCGGGTCTTCCTTGCAAAGAGCGTCATTCGTGATCACGCGCAGCATCGGCTGGGCGGGAAGATCGTGGGACATGCCGCGCAGGATATCGGGCAGCTCCGAACGGCGATAGCCCGACACCACCTCGACCCGACGCGCGTGGCGCAGCGGACCGGAGGTCTCGCATTCCAGCTCGACCAGATCGCCCGACTCGGGCCAATTGCCGCTACTCGCCAGATTTTCGCGGCCCTGCAGATAGGCCAATGCGGCGTTATCCTCGCACCAGATGATGGCAGTTTCCTGTGGCAGGCTGCTCCATAGCACAACTCCGATCATAAATTTCCTTCCCGTGGTAACCATGTGCCCTTCTTGCAGCAGGGCTTTCCTTAGTTATGAGGGGAAACCTATCGGCGAACTCTTGCCGATGGAAGGACTTATTCAACGCGAGGTTGCAATTAGCACTTCGTTAAGAAGCAAAATCGGCGATCCCCCAACGCGTGCAGGACGTTTGCCGGAAATTTCCAATATACCCTGATCCGTCAGATAGTTGCATGCGGCGGAAGGTGCTGCATCCTTGTCACAGGACGAGATTATCTTGCCCGCCCGGCGCGAAAATCTGCGACGGCGCGATCCACCTGCGCAATCCGTGCGGCGCTTGGCGGGTGGGTGCCGAAGAACTGGTCGCCTGGATCCGGGATACGGGCGAAAAATTGCGCGCCATGCTGCGGGTTGAACCCGGCCTTGAGCGTAATGATCGCGCCCAGATAATCGGCCTCAAGCTCCCATTCCTTGGAATAATAGCGCGCGCCGAACTGCGCGCCCATCTGCTGCGCGCTCTGGATCGCCTCGGGATTGCCGCCATAGGCGCTGGCCAGCCCGCCGAGGATCACGGCGCCCATTGCCGCGGCACTCGTCTTGCGGTTGATATGGCCGAGGATGTGATGGCTCGCCTCATGCCCGATGACAAAGGCCAGTTCGTCGGCATTGCGCGCCTCGCCGATCAGCGAGAGGGTGAAGCCGATGATCGGCCGGCCGTTCTTGTCGATGGTCTGGAAGGCATTCGGCTCCAGCCCCGAGCGGTCATCGACGACGAACTGGAAATCGCAATTGATCGGCTGGGTCCGGCGCTGCAGGCACTCGCGCTCGACCGCGGGCTCCATCCGGCTCAGGACCTGGATGAAGGACCGCGCCGCCTCTCTCGCGCCGGTGGGTGTGTCGGGGGCCATGGCGGGAAGCGCCGGGACGGTCGCGTCCCCGGGCATCGGCATCTGTTGCGAGACGCAGCCAGCCAGCGCAAGCGCCAGCACCGAGATTGCTGCAGCCTTCCAGGCCTTGAACATTGGCTTCTCCTGCCTCCGGTCCCGGCGGACCGGGCCGCGCGTCGCGCCACCATATCCGCCCCGCTCGGCCAGCGCCAACCCCCGCTCTTGCGGCGGCGTGAAAATCACGCGAAAGTTGCAGTATAACCGCCCGGAAAGGCCCGCGATGTTCACCATCGAGCATGATTTCGACGCGACCGTCATCACCCTGATCGACGAATTGCCGCAAGGCAGCGCGATCGCCGCGCGCCCGCTGAACGAGGATGTGGTGATCCAGACCTTCGATGACCGCGTGGTGGTCGAGCAGTTTGACCCCGATACGGGCGAACTGGCGCAGATCGTCCTGACCATCGAGCAGCTCGACGAATTGCGGGCGGCACTGAACCTGCCCGAGGGCAATTATCGCCTCGAACGCCGCTAGGCTCAGTCCTCGATCCGAAAGACCTTGTCGCGCGAGGTTGCCCCGCGCACCAGCACGATGCGCGTCTTGGCAACCCCCAGCGCCTTCGACAGCAGCTTGACCACGGCGGCATTCGCCTTGCCGTCCTCGGGGACGGTGGTGACGGTGACGCGCAGCCTGCCCTCCTCGACCGCGACGGCATTGCGCGAGGCCCGCGGGGTGACGCGGACGGCAAATTCCGTGCCGGGTTGCGCGAATTGGCTGAGATCGGTCATGGTTCCACAAAACCGGAATGGCGGCGGAAATCAATGGCGACAGGCTTTTTCCATGACGAGTTGACCCTTTGGCATGGTGGCGGGGATTACGCGCTGACCCTGCCCGTCGGCGGCTTCGTCCAGCCCGGCGCCGGTCTGCCCGAAAGCCCCGAGAGCAAGCGACGGCTGGTCAATCTGCTGCATGTGAGCGGGTTGATGCGCGAACTCGCCCTGCAATCCGCGCCTCCGGCCGGGCGCGAGGATCTGCTGCGCGTCCATCCGGCCCATTACCTCGACCGCTTCAAGGCGGTTTCGGATGCGGGCGGGGGCGAGCTTGGCCATCACGCACCCTTCCAGCGCGGCGGATACGAGATCGCGGCCCTTTCCGCCGGGCTTGCCAAGGCGGCGGTCGGGCAGGTGCTGCGCGGCGAACTCTCCAGCGCCTACGCGCTCTCGCGCCCGCCGGGGCATCATTGCCTGCCGGACGGCCCGAACGGCTTCTGCCTTCTGGCGAATATCGCGATTGCGATCCATGCGGCAAAGGCCGAGAGGTTGGCTCGGCGCTTTGCCGTGGTCGACTGGGACGTGCATCACGGCAACGGGACCGAGGCGATCTTTCTGGACGATCCCGACGTGCTGACCGTCTCGCTCCATCAGGACCGCAACTATCCGCTGGATACCGGCGCGGCCTCGATGCGCGGCGCGGGCGGGGGCAATGCGAACATTCCCCTGCCGCCCGGCTGCGGCGATGCCAGCTATCTCGAGACGATGGAGCGTATCGTGCTGCCGCTGCTCAGACGCCACCAGCCCGAGGTGATCATCGTCGCCTGCGGTTTCGATGCCGCGGCCCTCGATCCGCTGGGACGGATGCTGGTTTCGGCCGAGGGATTTCGCGCGATGACCGGGCTTTTGCAGCAAGTCGCCGCCGATCTTTGCGCGGGGCGTCTGGTGCTGGTCCATGAGGGCGGCTATTCCGAAGCCTATGTGCCCTTTTGCGGCCATGCCGCCATCGCACAGCTGGCGGGCTCGGGCATCATCGCGCCCGATCCGCTGGCCGAGGTCATCGCCCGCCGGCAACCGGATGCGCGCTGGCTAAACCCCGTCTCGTCCTATCTGGGCGAACTCGCCGAGTTCTTCGAGGTCTGAATGCAATATATTGATCCCGCGACCCTTTCCTTCCTGCGCAACCGCCGCTCGCACCCGCCCAAGCTGCTGAGCGGGCCGCCGCCCTCGCGGCGCGAGCTGATGGACCTGCTGGAGCTGGCCGCCCGCGTCCCCGATCACGGCAAGCTGGAGCCCTGGCGCTTTGTCGTGCTGGAACGGCAGACGCTGGACCGCCTCGCCCCGATCCTGGGCGAATTCGTGATCCGGCAAGGCGGCGACGAGGCAGCGGCGGAAAAGGCGCGCTCGGCCTTCGCCTCGCCCGTTATCGTGGCGGTGGTCTCCTCGCCCGTCGATAGCCCGAAGATCCCGCTATGGGAGCAGTTCCTGTCGGCGGGCGCGGTCTGCCTTGAATTGCTGAACGCGGCGCTGGCCGCCGGGTTCGGCGCCGCCTGGCTGACCGGCCCCGCCGCACAGCCGGAATTTGCCGAGGCGCATCTGGGCATTGGCGAGGGCGAGCGCATCACCGGCCTCATCCATATCGGCCAACGCGGCGCGACCCCGCCCGACCGTCCGCGCCCCGACGTCGCCGCCAAGACGACGTTCCTCTGATGGTGCTGACTGCCCTTTCACGCGCGTGGGGCGACCTGTTTCGCCCCCGCATCTTCGGCGTGGTCCTGCTGGGCGTGCTGCTGACGCTGGTGCTTTTCACCGTGCTTCAGGCGGCAGCCTTCTGGGCGATCCGCATTTTCGCGCCCGAGACGATGACCCTGCCCTGGATCGGAGAGGTCAGCCTCGCCCCTGCGCTGTCATGGGGCTCGCTGATCCTGTTCCCGATCATGTCGATCTTCCTCATGGCGCCGGTCACGGCCGGTTTCGCCGGCCTTTTCGCCGAGCGCGTGGCCGAAGCGGTCGAGGAGATCCATTATCCCGGCGCGAAGGGGCTTCCGGTCGAGTTCATGGCCGGGCTGATGGAATCGCTCGCCGTCATGGGGGCGGTGATCGGCGTCGCGCTGGTCTCGCTTCTGCTGACGCCGTTCCTCGGGCCGCTGGCCTCGGTGCTGTTCTACCTCGGAAACGGCTGGCTGCTCGGGCGTGAGTTCTTCCAGATGGCAGCCCGGCGCCACCTCCACGCACCGCAGGCGACGGCATTGCGCCAGAGCCTCGCGACGCGCACAACGCTGCTTGGCGTCCTGATCGCGCTGCTGCTGACGGTGCCGTTCCTGAACGTGCTGGTGCCGGTGCTGGCGGCGGCGGGCTTCACCCACCTTTTCCATCTGGCCCGGCGCTAGCTGGTCCAGGCCTCGATATCGGCGCGGGTGATGATGCCCCCCAGGATGATATAGGCGATCACCCCCCAGAGGATTGCCGAGATCAGCGTGGCCCACAGCATCTTCTTTTTCAGCTTCGGCTCATGCGGGGCGCCCGCCGGGGTGCCGGGCGTCACCTCGCCCGCCTCGGCCTGGCTTTTCTGGCCAATGGGCAGCAGGACGAACAGGACCAGAAACCACAGGACCGCGTAAAGGACGATGCCGCCGGTGAGGTTCATCAGACCTGCTCCAACTCGATCAGGCAGCCGTTGAAATCCTTGGGATGCAGGAACAGCACCGGCTTGCCATGCGCCCCGATCTTCGGCTCGCCCGAGCCGAGGACGCGCGCCCCTTCGGCCTTCAGCCGGTCGCGTGCGGCAAGGATGTCACCGACCTCGAAGCACATGTGATGGATGCCGCCCGAGGGGTTCTTTTCGAGGAAACCCCGGATCGGGCTGTCCTCGCCCAAGGGATAGAGCAGCTCGATCTTGGTGTTCGGCAATTCGATAAAGACGACCGTGACCCCGTGGTCGGGTTCGTCCTGCGGCTGGCCGACGCTTGCGCCCAGAGTATTGGCGTATTGCGCCGTGGCCGCCGCAAGGTCCGGCACCGCGATGGCGACATGGTTCAGGCGTCCGATCATGCTTTCCTCCCTCGATCCCCGTCGTTCTAGGCCGCGTGCGGGCAGGTTGAAAGCCGAAATCCCGCCAGTCCCATTAACGGCTTCTTAGGGGAAAGGCGCGACCGTGGCGACTTAAAGGGATTCTTCCAAGGGATTTTGACGATGCGCGACGATCTGGCGAATGCTTTCGACGACACTGCCGCCTGGCGGGTGAAACTGCCCGACCGGCCCCTGACCGGGCTTACCGTGCTGGTGGTCGAGGATTCGCGCTATGCATCCGAGGCGGTGCGCCTGCTCTGCCTGCGCTCGGGCGCGCGCATCCGGCGGGCCGATACGATCCGCGCGGCGGTCAAACATCTCCAGACCTATCGTCCGGGCGCCATCGTCATCGACATGGGCCTGCCCGATGGGGACGGCGCGGACATGATCCGCACCATCGCCAGCGCCACGCCGCGCGTTCCGGTGATCCTCGGCATCTCCGGGGATGAGGCCAATCGCGCCCCGGCGATGGCGGCGGGTGCCGACGGGTTCCTGCTGAAACCCATCGAAAGCCTCGCGGGCTTCCAGCAGGCGATTCTGGCCTGCCTGCCGGACGCGGCGCGCCCCTCCGGTCTGCGCCTCGTCGCCGATGACGTGATCATTCCCGATCAGGCCGCGCTGCGCGACGACCTTGCCCATGTGGCCGAGGTGTTGGCGGGCGCCGATGACGTGGCCGCGATCGACTATATCGCGCGCTTCCTTGCCGGTGTGGCGCGCTCGGCCCATGACCGCCCGCTGGAGGATGCGGCCTCGGCGCTGGCGCGCGATCATGCCGAGGGGCAGGAGATCGCGACCGAACTCGCCCGGATCAGCGGCATGGTGCAGGACCGCCTCGCCTCGGTTCAGGGGGTTTGACGCGCGGGCGCTGTCATCTCGGACAGCCGCCGGCGCTGGTTGCCATCCGCGTCGAAGTTCCCGGGCGACAGCCATGCCTCATGGACCGCACGCAACCGGGGCCATTCGCCGTCGATGATCGAGAACCAGGCGCTGTCGCGGTTGCGGCCCTTGACCACGAGGTGTTGGCGGAACGTGCCCTCATAGATGAAGCCATAGCGCCGGGCGGCGATCATCGAGGGTTCGTTCAGCGCATTGCATTTCCACTCGACCCGGCGATAGCCGGCCTCGAAGGCCCAGCGGATCATCAGCAGGATCGCCTCGGTCGTGGCGGGGCCGCGCTGCAGGACCGGCGCGATCTGGATATGCCCGATCTCGATCACCCCGTTCGGCCGGTCGATGCGCAGGAAGGAGGCGACGCCCCCGACCTTGCCGGACCGGTTGTCGCGCAGGGCAAAAAAGAAGGGGTCGGGCTTGCCAGCCACGCTCTCCTGCCAGGCGCGATAGGCCGCCTGATCCTCGAACGGGCCATAGGGCAGATAGTCCCAAAGCCAGTCATGCCCGCGATTGGCCGCGAAAAGATCATCGGCATGGCGCGCCGGGTCCAGCGGCTCCAGCGTGACGAAGCGGCCCCGAATTGCGGGACCGGGCGGCGGAGGGGGTTCGAAGCCCGTGACGACGGGGCCGATGGGACGGTCAGACATGCCTGCCTCGGATGCGTAGTTTCAGGCGAGCATCCGCGGATCGGCGCCAAGGTCAAGGCCCGGAAAGATCGAGCGTTCCAGCATCTCGCGCTTGGTCCCGAACAGCCCGTGCATCGCCCATGCGGCATAGGCACGGATGTCGCGCGTGGGCATCAGGTCGCGGCCCGCATAAAGGTCGCCCTCGCCCAGTCCCGGCCAGTCGCCAAAGGCCCGCCCGCCCCGGATCGCGCCGCCGGCCATCAGAAGCGCGCCACCGGTGCCGTGATCCGTGCCGTTCGACCCGTTCTCGCGCACCGTGCGGCCGAACTCGGTCATTGCAAGGACGGTGGTGCTGCCCCAATTCGCGCCCAGCCCGTCGCGCAGCGCGAGGATCGCGGCGCTGAGCTTGTCGAGCGCGCGGCCGATCACCGGCCCCTGATTGGCATGGGTATCCCAACCGCCGATCGAGAAAGCGGCAATGCGCGATGCGCCATTCAGGCGCGAGGCGGCGAAGGCGCCAAGCGCGGCCTCGTCCGCCGTGGGGCCCTTGCCGCGCTCGGGCGTCTCGGTCTCGGCCGCGATGCGAAAGGCATCCCGCGCCGCGTCCCGGAACATCGGGTCGTCGTGATAGACATGATCCAGCAGCATCTGCCCCTGCGACGAGAGCGTGACCGAAGAGCGGGGCGCCCAGCCCAGATGCGCGGCCGTGCCGCTCAGGATCTTCATCTGCTCGAGGCCGACGGCATAGGCCGTCTCGGCCGTGGTTCCGGGCATCGCCTGCAACAGCCGGTTCAGCCAGCCGCCGACGCGCCAGTCGACCGGCAGATCGTTTCCTGTCCCGGCCTCCAGCAAGTCCTGCCCGTCGAAATGGCTGCGCTTGTCGCGATAGGGGGTCGAGACGGCATGGGCAAAGGCCAGCTCGCCCTTTTTCCAGAGCGGCATCAACGGCGCAAGGCGGGGATGAAGCGCATGGAACCCGTCGAGATCGAGCGCGCCGTCCTCTGGCCCGACCGAGATATTGCGGCGCAGTTTCGCCAGCATCGGGTCGCCATAGGGCTGGATCGCGTCCAGCCCGTCCATCGCGCCGCGCAGGATGATCACCACCAGCCGGTTGTCCGAGGGCAGCGACGCGAAGGTCATGGAGGTCATCAACGGATGCGCCGCGGCCGAGCAGCCGATCAGCGCGGCGGATTTCAGGAACAGGCGCCGGTCCAGTTCGATCATCGCAATCGCTCCCTATCGCCGGTTGAAGTCGTTCGAGGCAAGGATCAGGGCCACGCCCTCGGCCTGGCTCTCGGCCTTGGGCACTGCCCAGGCCAGCTGTTCGGATTGGGTGCCCCCCAGCGCGGTCTCGATCAACTCGCGGGGATCGGGCAGCTTGCCCAGCATGGCGCGCGGGGTCTTCATCGCCCAGGTGATCCGCGCGGCCAGCAATTGCGGCTCGATCCAGGCATCGGGCCCTTCCGGCCAGCCGTCCGGCCCCACCGGGCGCCCCCAGGGCTGGCCCATCATCATCAGATGGTTGGCGGTCAGCGCCGGCAATTGCGGGAAATCGAGGTCGCGGATCTGCTGCCCCGTCACCCCCAGCGCCCGCATCCCCGCCACCATCAGGTCAAAGGGCTGGCGGACCTTCTGACGCAGTCCGGCCGTCATCTCGGGGTGATCGATCATGACGCGATAGACCTGCGGCAGATCGCCGCCGGTATCGCGCCAGGTCGCGGCCATGACATCCACCAGTTCCGGCGACGGGCTGTCCGAAATGAAATGCACCGCCAGCTTGCGCGAGACGAATTGCGCGGTCTCGGGCCGGCGGGCGATGTCACGGAAGGCGGCGCGAATGTCGCGCAGATGACCTTCGCCGGGACCGCCATAGCTGCGCCCCAGCACGGTTTCGGCCCCCGGCTCGGCAAACTGCGGGCGATAGGCGAAACCGTCGCTATAGGAATAGAACAGGCCGGTCAGCAGTTCGGCAAGCTGGCGCACGTCCTTCTGCGTATAGGGCGCGCCGACGCCGAGGGAATGCAGCTCCATCGCCTCGCGTGCGAGGTTCTCGTTCAGACCAAGCGCCTTGCCCTTCTGCCGCTTGGCGGCGGCCGAGTTCGGGCCACGGCTGGTATTCTGGTTCAGATAGACCAGCATCATCGGATGGGTGTCGGCGGCAAAGAACATGTCTTCGAACCGGCCACCTATATGGGGACGGATCGCCTCGTCGACATAGGCCATGGCAAGGGCGTTATGCGTGCCGTCGGTGGCGCGGACAGTGAAGTGATCGGCCCAGAACTGGACCAGACGCTCGCCAAAGCCGGTCGGATCATCCACGGCGCGCGCCAGACGGCGCTGGAGGTCGCGCACCTGCAGCCGGCTGTTCTCGCGGTTATAAGCTTGAAATTTCTTCCTCGCGGCCTCGGTGTCATCCGCCATCGCCTTGCGAAGCTCGATATGACGCCGGGTCTGCTCCTGCGCCCGCGCGGTGGTGACCGCGTTCGCGTCCGGGCCGGAGGCACGGATGCCCGCTAGCAGCGCCGCAGCATTCTCGGCCGGGGGCGCCAGAGGGGAGAGGCCATAGCCAAGGCGGATCGCCGCGATCCGGGGAAAATCAAGGGTCATGCGCAAACCTGCAGGCAGGGAAAAATAGATCCCGGCCCCGGTTGTGTCACGCCTCGGGCTGAAGGTCAGTTCACGCTTTCGGGACAGGCCCGGCGCGGCGCGGACTCTTGCCGAAAGACACGGCACGGGCCTTCGGCAAGCGTCGGCGTGATCACTCGCGCGGCAACGAGCGCAGGCGCAACTCGCGCATCTGCTCGTTCGTGGGCTCGCTCGGCGCACCCATCATCAGGTCCTCGGCCCGCTGGTTCATCGGGAACATGATGACTTCGCGGATGTTCTGCTCGTCCGCGAGCAGCATGACGATGCGGTCGATGCCGGCCGCGCAGCCGCCGTGGGGCGGTGCGCCATA
>Ga0182745_1003089_pt1 | contig 14536 bp, 10 predicted proteins | sample eDN3rd30CKraftBY_FD_128523 | JGI IMG/M metagenome (GOLD analysis project Ga0182745, IMG submission 128523) | Enriched backyard soil microbial communities from Emeryville, California, USA - eDNA 3rd pass 30_C Kraft BY (version 2) (version 2) | ecosystem: Environmental > Terrestrial > Soil >...
ATAGAACGCGACGAGATCGCGCATGAACGCCTGGTCGCGCTCCGGGGTTCCGGTCTTGAAATCCGGATCGTCCAGATTCTGGGTGTGCTTGAGCGCCCAGGCCGCCTTGTCGGTGATCGACGGCACTTCCCGATACATATTGAACAGCTCGCCCTCGTCGAGGCCGAGGCTTTCGACGATGTACTGGAACGTATGCGTATGCACCGCCTCCTCGAACGCCTGGCGCAGCAGATACTGCCGGCACTCAGGGTTGGTCAGATGGCGATAGATAGCCAGAACGATATTGTTGGCGACGAGGCTCTCCGACGCGGCGAAGAATCCAAGGTTGCGCTTGATGGCGCGGCGTTCGTCCTCGGACAAACCTTCCTTGGACTTCCACAGCGCGATGTCGGCCTGCATTGAGATTTCGGTCGGCATCCAGTGGTTGTTGCAGCCGGCGAGGTATTTTTCCCACGCCCAGCGATATTTCAGCGGCAGGAGTTGATTCACGTCGGCACGGCAATTGATCATCGCTTTGTCGTCGACGGAGACGCGCGCGCCGGCGCGATCGATCGCACCAAGACCGGTCGCGTCGGCAGGTGTCGTAGGCAGCACGATGGCATGCGGCGCGTTCGCAGACTTCGTGACGGACGGCGTAGATACCTGCTGCGGAATCGAGCGCTCCTGCACGGAGGAAGCGGCATCGGACCAGTCGAGTGACATTGATATTCTCCCGGAATGATTTGGCGTGCGCGAGCGGTACTGGCCTCGGAGCCGTCCCCCGCTCGCCTGTCGCAACGGAAACGTCGTAGATGCCCGCAAACCGCGCGGGCTCGACGGCAAATTACTGACATGCCTCGCAGGTCGGATCGTCGATGGAACAGGCCATCGGAGACGCAGGCGCCATCGATATCGCGCCAACCGACACGGCGTTGAGCTTGCCGTCGGTGCCTTTCAGCGTCGATTTTTCGACATGCGTCGCCGAGCGCGAGCGCAGATAATACGTGGTCTTGAGGCCACGTTTCCACGCCAGCCGGTACAGCGCGTCAAGCGCCTTGCCCGACGGGTTGGCGATATAGAGATTGAGCGACTGCGCCTGGTCGATCCACTTCTGACGGCGCGCTGCCGCCTCGATCAACCAGGCCGTATCGATCTCAAACGCCGTCGCATAGAGCGCTTTCAGGTCGGCGGGAACGCGATCGATCCGGCCGAGACTGCCGTCGAAGTACTTCAGGTCGGATATCATTACCTCGTCCCACAGCCCCCGCTCCTTGAGATCGCGGACGAGATGCGCATTCACCACCGTGAAATCCCCCGACATGTTCGATTTGACGAACAGGTTCTGATAGGCTGGCTCGATCGACTGGCTGACGCCGCAGATGTTCGAGATTGTCGCGGTCGGAGCAATCGCCATCGTATTGGAGTTGCGCATTCCGGTGTTCATGACGCGCCGGCGCAACGTATCCCAATCCAGACGGCTGCCGCGGTCGACGTCGATCGGTGCGCCACGCGCCTCATCGACCAGCCCGATGGAATCGATCGGCAGTACGCCCTTCGACCAGAGCGACCCTTCATATGACGGATAACGCCCGCGCTCCGCGGCGAGATCGGCGGAAGCCGAAATTGCCCAATAGGAAACCGCCTCCATGCTCTCGTCGGCGAAAGCGACAGCATCGTCCGAGGCATAGGGCAGACGCAGAATATTGAGCGCGTCCTGGAAGCCCATGACGCCGAGCCCAACCGGCCGATGCCGCAGGTTTGAGTTGCGCGCCTCCGGGATGGTGTAGAAATTGATGTCGATCACATTGTCGAGCATCCGCATCGCGGTCTTTACCGTGCACGCCAGCTTCTCGTGGTCGAGCTGTCCATCGCGCAGATGGTTTACAAGATTGACCGATCCGAGATTGCACACCGCAACCTCGCTCGCCGATGTGTTCAGCGTGATCTCGGTGCACAGATTGGAGGAGTGCACGACGCCGATATGGCGTTGCGGCGAGCGCAGATTGCACACGTCCTTGAAAGTAATCCACGGATGCCCGGTCTCGAACAGCATGGTCAGCATGCGCCGCCAGAGGTCGACCGCGCGAATCTGCTTGAAGACGCGCATCTCGCCGCGCGCGGCCCGGATTTCATAGGTCTCGTATGCCGCTTTGAATGCTGCGCCATAGAGATCATGCAGATCCGGCGTCTCGTCCGGAGAAAATAAAGTCCACGCTCCGTCCGCCTCGACTCGTTCCATGAACAGGTCCGGCACCCAGTTGGCGGTATTCATGTCGTGCGTGCGGCGACGATCGTCGCCGGTGTTCTTGCGCAGATCGAGAAATTCCTCGATATCGACGTGCCACGTCTCCAGATAAGCGCAGACTGCACCCTTGCGCTTGCCGCCTTGATTGACGGCGATGGCGGTATCGTTGGCAACCTTGAGGAACGGCACCACCCCCTGGCTTTCGCCATTGGTGCCCTTGATATGCGCGCCAAGACCGCGCACCTGCGTCCAGTCGTTGCCGAGGCCGCCGGAATATTTGGCAAGCAATGCGTTGTCCTTCACAGCCTTGAAGATGCCATCGAGATCGTCGGCGACCGTCGTCAGGAAGCAGGACGAAAGCTGCGGCCGCGTCGTCCCGGCATTGAACAGCGTTGGCGTCGAAGCCATGAACGAAAACGACGAGAGCAGATCGTAGAATTCGATGGCCCTTGCCTCGCGGTCGATCTCGCGCAAGGCAAGCCCCATCGCCACGCGCATGAAGAACGCCTGCGGCAGTTCGAAGCGGGTACCATGCACATGCAGGAAGTAGCGATCATAAAGCGTCTGCAAGCCGAGATAGTCGAACTGCAGATCGCGCTCCGGTTTCAGCGCGGCGGCAAGACGCGCAATATCGAAGCGACCGAGTTCCGGATCGAGCAGTTCGGCCGCTATTCCCGTCTTGATATAAAGATTGAGATAGTCGGCGTAGCGTTCGGTCATGTCGGCCTGCGTCGCGCTTTCCGGCCGTTCCGAGACAAATGTCAGCGCCTCGCGACGCAATTTGTCGAGCAACAACCGCGCGCTCGCTTTTGCGTAGTTCGGATCTGTCTCGATCAGCGTGCGCGCCGCGAGGATCGGCGCCTGTGCAAGTTCGTCAAGTGAGATACCATCATAAAGATTGCGCTGCGTTTCGGCGGCAATCGCCTGTGCCGAGACGCCGTCGAGACCATCGCAGGCTTCGCCGATCACCGCTTCCAGGCGCGCAATATCGAGCGGCGCCTGCGACCCGTCCGGCAACGACATCCGCAGAATGCGCTGCGGAGATTGCTGCGCCGGAGCAGCCTCGGCTTCCTTGCGTGCCCGCTCCCTCGCCCGTTCCTCTCTGTAAAGTACATAGGCGCGCGCCACTTTGTGATGTTCGCCGCGCATCAGCGCCAGCTCCACCTGGTCCTGCACATCCTCGATGTGGAAGGTGCGGCCAACCTCGACACGCCGCGTGAGATTGGCAACGATCTGCTGCGTCAGCTCGGCGACCGCATCGTGAACGCGGCGAGAAGCGGCGGCGTTGCTGCCTTCCACGGCAAGGAACGCCTTGGTCAGCGCCACCGCGATCTTGCCGGCGTCGAACGGCGTCACCGCGCCGTTACGGCGGATGATCTGATAGGCGGGCTCCGATACTGGCGCCGGCACCGCCTGGCGGGCGGGAGGTGAACTCTGAGGCCGGTTGGTTTCCAGCGCGAGGGACATCGGCTCACTCCATATGTTGGGGCTGGAGCCGAGGAGTCGCGCGCACGCCCGGCCATCGCCGGAAGCCGCCAGCGATCCATCGGGGCACCCCGCCCGAGGACGTTCATGCGGTCACGGCAGGTCTCCTGGCTCGCGGGTCGTGGCGTCGGTCCGGCCTTCCCGAAGCTTTTCAGCCCCAGTGACGCAGAATGGACTTCAGCTACCGCTTACAGTTGCGGGGGCAGCGCCGGCCTTGCCCTGACGGCTCACCGGCTTCCCTCTTGGCCCTCGATCTTGCGATTCAAGGGACCGTGACGACTATATTTAGTATCCTGTTCGCCCCGAGTGTCAATCGCAGCCGAAGAAAAAACCGGCGGCTGTCAACCGCCGACACCCGAGCAGTCCGCATCGGGTAACTGACAGATCGTCAGCGCACCCGTTCGCGATAGAAGATGAACAGGCCGCTGCCGATGACAATGACTGCGCCCGCCGACATTGCCGCCGAGGGCACCTCTCCCCAGACAACGAAGGCGAGCACCAGCGCCCAGACGATCATCGAATATTTGAACGGTGCGAGCACCACCGCCGGCGCCAGGCGGAAGGCCTGCACCAGAAAATAATGGCCGGCGAGTTGCGACGCGCCGACGAAGACGAACAGCGCCCAGTCCTGCAGCGTCGGCACCAGCCAGCCACCGAACGGCGCAAAGACCAGTCCGGCAAGCGTCGTCACTACCGCGGTCACGAACAGGATCGACTGGGTCGATTCGCGGGCGGTCAGCTGCCGGGTGGTGATATCGCGCAGCGCCGACGACAGCGCGCAGCCAAGAGGAACCAGCGCCGCCCAGCCCCAACTGTCGGTTCCCGGATCGATGATAAGCACCACCCCGGCAAAGCCGGCAAAGACGGCGAGCCAGAGTTGCCACCCGGCCCGCTCACCGAGCAGCGGCCCCGCCAGCACTGTCATGATAATTGGCGAGGCGAAGCTGATGGCGGTAACGACCGGCAGCGGCAGCAGCTTCAGGCCGACGGTGAACAGCGCCACCGTCATCACAAACAGGCCGGCGCGATAAATCTGAAAACGCAGATCGTACGGCAGCAGCGTCGCCACCTGCCGCTGTCCGCCAACGATAGCGACGATCATCAGCGCCGACAGGACACCGCGTAAAAATATAATCTCGGTAACCGGGTAGCCACCGGTCAGCCATTTGGTGGCTGCGTCGTTGAGGGTGATGAGCAGGCAGCCGGCGAGCATGCTGAAGATGCCGACAACCGGACGATCGCCATCGCGCGAGGCCGCGGCGCCGTCCGCCGGCGGAACCCCTCTCGCGGCCGAGAGGCTCCTGTCGTCATCCGAGCGCATATCCATGCCGACTTTACCTGCCGACTGCCCCATCAAGCAGCGGGATTGAAACGCGCGACAAGCTCGTGCCGGCTGCCGGGATAACTCAGGATCACATGCGTGACGGCCTGTCCGGCGTTCAACGTCCGGCGCTCGACGACGAGGCAGGCGTCGCCAACGCCAATGTCGAGCGCCGCAGCCATGACTGCGGAGGCGTTCACCGCGCGGATATGATGCTCCGCCTCACTCCACGGCACCTTGTTCAATAGCCAGTGCCCCGGCGAGATGTCGTGAAACGCTTCGTCGCGTGCCGAGGGAACGGACGCGAGATTGATCAGACGTTCCTCAAAAGCAAAGGGCCGTCGGTCGGCGAAATGCACGCAGTCGAGCGCCAGCACCGGAGTTCCGGCAGCAACCGAGAGACGGATCGCGTCTCGCCGGCTCGCCTTGCGCTCCACCCGCCGATCGATGTGCAGACTGTAGCGTTTGTTTTCGCGCCGGACGTCCTCTTCCACCGGCCGGATCTGCAGAACGTTGGCCTCGTTGTCAGGCGCGGCAACAAAACTGCCGGAGCGTCGGCGCCGCACGATCAGACCGGCAGCAGCCAGCGCACTCAATGCCTTGTTCACCGTCATGCGCGAGCAGCCGTAGCGCTTGAGCAGTTCCTGTTCGGACGGCACCCGGTGGCCGGGCGGCCACTCGCCCGATACGATGGCTGTCTCCAGTTCTCGGCGTATCTCACCGTAGCGCGGCAACGCCTCGGGGGTATCGTCCTTTTCCGTGCGCCGTGACTCAGACATCGAGCAATCTCTTGATCGTCGCCTGATAGCGCGCACGAAGCCGATGGCGGTGCCGATGCTGCCCATCCTCGACGACCTTCTCGCCCGAGGTAAACACAGTCCGGACGGCAGAGCGCCCGGCCGAGAACACCCAGGCATCCAACCGGTGAGCGGAGTTCGGCGAGGCAAAATCGGGATGGTCCGCGTCGAGCACGACGATGTCGGCGCGGCGTCCCACTGCCAGTTCGCCGATCGGACGTGCCAGCGCCTGGGCACCGCCCTTGAGCGCTTCGGCAAACAGGCGGGAGCCCGTCGATTCGCCTTCCGCAGTCGTCATGACGTTACGAGCGCGATGCGCGAGCCGCTGGCTGTATTCGAGCTGACGCAATTCGCCGGGCGCGTCGATCTCGATATTGGAATCGCTGCCAACGCCGAACCGCCCGCCTGCGGCAAGGAACGCCGGCCCATTGAACGTGCCGTCACCAAGCGAAGCTTCGGTTAATGGACACAGCCCGGCAACGGCGCGCGTACGCGCAACACCTTCAGTCTCATCCGCGGTCATATGCGTTGCGTGTACGAGGCACCAGCGCTCGTCCACCGGTGCATGATCGAGCAGCCACTCTACCGGCCGCTGCCCCGACCAGGCGACGCAATCATCCACCTCCTTCGTCTGCTCGGCGATGTGGATATGGATCGGACCGCCCGGCGTCGCTTCGGTGACAGTGCGCAATGTCTGCGGCGTCACCGCGCGCAGCGAATGCGGCGCGATGCCGACCACTCCCGCCGGGAGCGGGGCAACAGCGGCACGGGCGCGCTCGACCAGCCGCAGGAAACGCTCCGGATCGTTGATGAATCGACGCTGCCCCGCAGTCGGCGGCTGCGCGCCGAAACCGGCATAGCCGTAAAGTGCCGGCAGTAGCGTCAGGCCGATGCCCGTTTCCTCCGCTGCCGCCGCGATGCGGAACGACATCTCCCCAAGTTCGGCATAGGGCTCGCCGTCAGCGCCGTGATGCAGATAGTGGAACTCGCCGACGGTGGTGAAGCCACGCTCCAGCATCTCGACATAGGCGAAGGCGGCGATCGCCTCGACATCCTCGGGCGTCAGGCGGCCGAGGAAGCGGTACATCACGTCGCGCCAGGTCCAGAAACTGTCGCCCGCCGGTCCCCGGCGTTCCGCCAAACCGGCCATGCCGCGCTGGAAGGTATGACAATGCAGGTTCGGCAGCCCCGGCAGCGCCAGGCCGGCAATCATCTCGGCGCCGGTGCGCGGCGCAGCCACTTCGACGACGGCAATGACGCCCTCCGCAACTGTCAGGCGGACATCCTCGCGCCAGCCTTCCGGCAGCAGCGCATGATCGAAAAAGAACGAACGGGACACCGGACCCTCCTATCAGCCTGCTACCGTATCATCCCCAGCAGGAACAATCGGGCCATTTTTGTATAGACAATCTCCCCCATCCCGACAATATTGTATATACAATTAAGCAGCCCACGACGACCGGAGTTGCGGATGCGGTTCGACACGATATGGCTCGACGCGCGGCTGGCGACGCTTGACGCGGCGCGCCCCGGCCTTGGCGTCATCGAAAACGCGGCCATTGCCGCCAAGAACGGCCGGATCGCTTTCGTCGGCCCGGCAGCCGACCTCCCCACGGGGTGGGATGCAAAGGAGCGCATCGCGCTCGACGGCCGCTGGATCACACCGGGCCTGATCGACTGCCACACGCATCTGGTGTTCGGCGGCGACCGCGCGCACGAATTCGAGCAGCGGCTTGCCGGTGTCTCCTATGAGGAGATCGCACGCGCCGGCGGCGGCATCGTCTCGACGGTGAAAGCGACACGCTCCGCAAGCGAGGACCAACTGGTAGCGACTGCGCTGCCGCGGCTCGACCATCTGATGGCGGAAGGCGTCACTACCATCGAGATCAAATCCGGCTACGGTCTCGACCGCGAGACGGAAGTGCGGATGCTGCACGCCGCACGCCGTCTCGGTCGCGAGCGCGCGGTCGACGTGACGACAACATTCCTCGGCGCGCATGCCCTGCCGCCCGAGCAGATAAACAAGGATGCCTATATCGATGCGGTCTGCGCGATGATCCCCGAGATCGTCGGCGCCCGACTGGCGGACGCGGTTGACGCCTTCTGCGAAGGCATCGCCTTCTCGCCGGAGCAGATCGCCCGCGTCTTCGACGCAGCGAAAGCTGAAGGGCTTCCGGTCAAGCTGCACGCCGACCAACTCTCGAACCTGCATGGCGCAGCGCTTGCCGCCCGCTACGACGCGCTGTCGGCCGATCATCTCGAATATACCGACGACGCCGGCGCTGCGGCGATGGCCAAGGCTGGCACCGTCGCCGTGTTGCTGCCGGGCGCATTCTACGTACTGCGCGAAAAGCAGTTGCCGCCGATCGAAGCCTTCCGCCGCCATGGCACGAAGATGGCGATCGCCACCGACTGTAATCCCGGCACCTCGCCGATCACCTCCTTGCTGCTTACCATGAATATGGGCGCCACACTGTTCCGCCTGACCATCGACGAACTGATCGCCGGCGTGACACGCGAAGCGGCGCGCGCGCTCGGCAGACTGTCCGATGTCGGCACGCTCGAGCACGGTAAAAACTGCGATCTGGCGATCTGGAATATCGAACGCCCGGCAGAACTCGTCTACCGTATCGGCTTCAATCCGCTCGAACAGCGCGTGTGGAGAGGCGAATGCAGGACTCGCTAAAGCAAGATTTGTCGAAGGAAAATTTGTTGAAGCCCGACTGGTTGACCGTCAGACGTGGACAGGCGCCGCTTATCGTCTCGTTCCCCCACACCGGAACCACGCTGCCGGCCGAATACGAAGCGCGGCTCGTCTCGCCGTGGCTGACGCGCAAGGATGCCGACTGGTGGATCGACAAGCTCTACGACTTCGCCGAACAGCTCGACGCGACAATCGTTCACACCGGAATCTCGCGCACCGTGATCGACGTCAACCGCGATCCGTCGGGCATATCGCTCTATCCCGGCCAGGCGACCACGGAACTGTGCCCCACGACCACGTTCGACGGCGAGCCGCTTTACAAGGGCGGCCAGCAACCGACAGCCGACGAGATTGCCGAGCGGCGCCGACGCTTTTTTGATCCCTACCATGCGGCACTGGCAGAAGAGATCAGCCGCCTGCACGGCGCGCATGGACGCATCGTGCTCTATGACTGCCACTCGATCCGCTCGCTGATCCCGCGCCTGTTCGAGGGCGAACTGCCGGTGTTCAACATCGGCACCAATTCCGGTGCAAGCTGCTCACCCCAACTCGCAACGGCAGTGGAACGGATCTGCGCCAGCTCGCAATTCAGTCATATCGTCAATGGCCGTTTCAAGGGCGGCTTCATCACGCGCAACCACGGCAAGCCGGAGAACGGCGTGCACGCGGTGCAGATGGAGTTGTCCTGCCGGGGCTACATGCGCGAGACGCCCGGTCCCGTATCCGAAGGCGCGTGGCCGACGCCCTACGATGCCGCCTATGCCGCGCCGATGCGCGCCGTGCTCACCGATATCCTGAAAACCTGCCTGCAGTTCGGCGGCCAACCCGCCTGATTCCGATCGTCTGAACCTGGAGACCGTTTGATGACCCGTATCGACAACACCCGTTCCATCCGCGCGCCGCATGGCAACACACTCACGGCCAAGAGTTGGCTCACCGAGGCGCCGCTGCGCATGTTGATGAACAATCTCGACGCCGAGGTGGCCGAGAAGCCGAACGAACTCGTCGTCTATGGCGGCATCGGCCGCGCGGCGCGCAACTGGGAGAGCTTTGACCGGATCGTCGCGTCGCTGCGTAACCTCGAAGCCGACGAAACGCTGATCGTGCAGTCCGGCAAGCCCGTCGGCGTATTCCGCACGCATGTCGACGCCCCGCGCGTGCTGATCGCCAACTCAAACCTGGTGCCGCACTGGGGCACCTGGGATCATTTCCATGAGCTCGATCGCAAGGGCCTGATGATGTATGGCCAGATGACGGCCGGCTCGTGGATCTATATCGGCTCGCAGGGCATCGTTCAGGGCACCTACGAAACCTTCGTCGAAGTCGGCCGACGACACTATGGCGGCAGCCTTGCCGGCAAGTGGATTCTCACCGCCGGTCTCGGCGGCATGGGCGGCGCGCAGCCGCTCGCCGCCACGATGGCGGGCGCCTCCTGCCTCGCGGTCGAATGCCAGCCAAGCCGCATCGAGATGCGGCTGAAGACCGGCTATCTCGACGTGCAGGCGAAGGACCTCGACGAGGCGCTGGCGATCATCGAAAAGGCCTGTAAGGAGAACAAGCCGGTCTCGGTCGGCGTGCTCGGCAACGCTGCCGACATTTTCCCCGAACTGGTGCGTCGTGGCGTCAAGCCGGACGTCGTCACCGACCAGACTTCGGCGCACGATCCGGTCAACGGTTATCTGCCGAAGGGCTGGACGCTCGAACAATGGGAAGCCAAACGCGAGAGCGACCCGCAGGCCGTGGCCAAGGCAGCGCGCCGATCGATGGTCGAACATGTGCAGGCGATGCTCGACTTCCACAAGATGGGCATCCCGACGCTCGACTACGGCAACAACATCCGTCAGATGGCGAAGGAAGAAGGCCTGACCAACGCCTTCGACTTTCCGGGCTTCGTGCCCGCCTATATCAGGCCGCTGTTCTGCCGCGGCATCGGTCCGTTCCGCTGGGCCGCCCTCTCCGGCAACCCGGAAGACATCTACAAGACCGATCAGAAGGTGAAGGAGCTGCTGCCCGACAACAAGCATCTGCATAACTGGCTCGACATGGCGCGCAAGCGCATCAAGTTCCAGGGCCTGCCGGCTCGCATCTGCTGGGTCGGCCTCGGCGACCGCCACCGGATCGGCCTCGCCTTCAACGAGATGGTAGCGAAGGGCGAACTGAGCGCACCGGTGGTGATCGGCCGCGATCATCTCGACTCCGGCAGCGTCGCCAGCCCGAACCGCGAAACCGAAGCCATGAAGGACGGCTCCGATGCGGTGTCCGACTGGCCACTGCTCAACGCGCTGATCAACTGCGCGAGCGGCGCCACGTGGGTGTCGCTGCACCACGGCGGCGGCGTCGGCATCGGCTATTCGCAGCATGCCGGCATGGTGATCGTCGCCGACGGCACGCCGGAGGCGGCCAAGCGCCTCGAGCGCGTGCTGTGGAACGACCCCGCCACCGGCGTGATGCGTCATGCCGATGCCGGCTATGACGAGGCGATCGCCTGCGCCCGGGAGCATCACCTGAAACTGCCGAGCCTCGGCTGACCGTTGGGTTGAATCATGCGCATCGTTCGCGCCGCCGACTATCGCCGCATGCCGTGGAAGAACGGCGGCGGTGCGACGACCGAGGTGGCGATCGCTCCGGCGAACGCCACACTCGACGATTTCGACTGGCGAATCAGCATGGCGCATGTGGCGACGCCGGGGCCGTTCTCGCGGTTTCCCGACATCGACCGCACCCTCGCCGTTCTTCACGGCCATGGCATCCGGCTGACCGTGGCCGACACACCAGCGGTGACGCTCACTCAGACATCGCCGCCGCATGTTTTCCCCGGCGATGCCGACGCAGCGGCAACGCTCGTCGACGGCCCGATCGACGATCTCAATGTGATGAGCCGACGCGATCGCTACCGCCACCGCATGACCCGTCATCACGTCACTGAAGCAATCGCGGTGCCGCTCGACGCGGAGGCGATCATCACCATGCCGCGTGGCGGCGGCATCGAATGCATTATCAATGGAGCCGTAACACAGATCGGCGACGGCGAGAGCGGAGCCATCGGGCGTCCGGAGTACGAACGCATGAACGCGCGCGAAATGACGATCCGGCCCGTCAGGGACGCCGAGTCAACGACCGGAATCGATCTCTATCTGATCGGGTTCTGGCGCCGCTAAGAACGCAGATGCCAAAAGCGTCACGTTCTGACGGGAGCGCTCCGACAAGAAAATGCTGTTCCTTTAACAGCAATGCGCCTAGAGGATCTTGCCCGGGTTCAGCAGGTTGCGCGGATCGAGTGCCTGCTTCACACTGCGCATGACATCGAGTTCCGCTACCGATCGCATACGCCTGAGAGCATCCCGTTTCAGCAGGCCGATGCCGTGCTCTGCGCTAACCGTTCCCCCAAGGGCAAGCGCCGCATCCTCGATCGCGCGCGCGAGCGCTGGCCACTGCGCACGAAATGCCTCATCCGGCATATCCGGCGGCGGCAACACGTTGAAATGAATATTACCGTCTCCGACATGCCCGAACGGCACTGGGACGCAGCCCGATACGACGGCCTCAACGGCGCGGCGCGCCTGCGCATCGAACGTGGCGATGGCGGCTATCGGCACTGCCGTATCGCTTTTCAAACCGGCTGCGGTCTCGATCATCGCGTTCGGAATACCCTCGCGCAGCCCCCACAGCGACAGCCGCTGCGTCTCATTGGCGGCGATGGTGCCGTCGACGATCAATTCCTCTTCCATCGCCCCCGCGATCAGCGCTTCGCCCGCGCCATCCAGGTCGAAATGATGGCTGGCGCTGTCGGCTTCCAGCAGAACGACCCAAGGCGTGATCGTGTCGAACGGCTCGCGACACTTGCCGACATGAGCAAAATACAATTCGAGGCTGGCGCGCGACATAACCTCGAAGGCGCTGACGGCTTCGCCCAGCGCGGTCTGTGTCCGGCCGAACATCGCCAGTACGGCATCGAGCGACGGCAGTCCGATACACGCAGTTATCCGCTTCTGGGGCGCTGGCCGAAGTCGCAACGTCGCGGCGGTGATCACCCCCAACGTTCCCTCCGCGCCGAGGAAAATATGCTTCAGATCGTAGCCTGCGTTGTTTTTGCGCAACGGCGACAATTGCGAGACGACGCGACCGTCGGCTAGCACTACCTCGAGTCCGAGCACCTGCTCCCGCGCCATACCGTAGCGCAGCACATTGTTGCCGCCTGCATTGGTCGCGAGATTGCCGCCGATCTGGCTCGACAAGCCGCCGTGATCGAGCCCCAGCAATCGCCCTTCCGCCGCCGCGGCCGCCCGCGCATCATGCAGCGAGCAGCCAGCTTCGACGATCATCACATTGCCGAGCGGGTCGACAGAGCGTACGGCACGCATACGCTCCAACGACAGGATGACATTGATGCGGTCCACAGCCGGAGTCGCGCCGCCGGCAAGGCCGGTGCCACCGCCGCGCGGAATCACCGCGATATCCTCCGTCGCCGAACACGCGGCAAGGACAGCGGCAACTTCAGCAACGGTGCGCGGCCGCACGACGCAGGCTACCTTGCCACCGGCTAATTTCGTCAGATCGCCTTCGTAGCCGGCGCAATCTTCGCGCGTCTCCAGAACGCCACCCGGCCCAACGATGCCGCGCAGCGTTTCGGCGATACCGGTCATAGGGTCTTCAACAGCCGCGGGATGGCAGCAACAACAGCATCCGTATCTTCGCTTGATCCAATAGTGATGCGGATCGCGCCCGGTGTTCCCGGCCAAGGGAACGGCAGTACGAAAATATTCTCCGCCTGCAGCGCGGCTGCGAGTGCATGCGCCGGTTTCGGCGTCTTGACCGTGAGAAAGTTTGCCGCGCTCGGCAGGGCCTGGAAGCCGATCTCTTCCAGCGCTCCCGCGAGGCGCTTGCGCTCGCCTGCCGTGTGATCGAGCAGCGCGGCCATATGTCCCGTCGCATCTAGCGCAGCGCGCGCACCGGCCAGCGCAATCGCATTGACGCTGAAATTAACGCGGATCTTGCGATAGGCATCGGCGAGGTCGCGCGAATGCGCGAGGCCATAACCGATACGAACGCCGGCGAGACCGAACGCCTTGGAAAAGCTGCGCGTCGCGATCCACGGCCCCTTGCGCCCTTCGAGAATCGGCAGCGCATCGGGTCCGCCGGCATGCCGGCCGAACTCATAATAGGCTTCGTCGAAATGCAGCAGCACGTTGTCCGGCAGCTCGCGAACCAGCAATTCGATATCGGCTTGTTTCAGCATACCGCCGGTCGGATTATGCGGCGTCGCCACGAAGACCAATCGCGTCCGCGGCGTCACCGCCTTGAGCATCGCCGGGATATCCACCACCCCGTCGTCTCGCACTGGAACGCCGACATAGATACCACCGCGCATGGCGATGGTCTTGGCATAGGTCGGGAATCCGGGGTCGGGAGCAATCGCTTCATAACCCGGATCAAGCGCGATATCGGCGCTGGCGTAGAGCAATTCGTTGGTGCCGGCGCCGATGACGATGCGCTCCGCCGGCACACCGATGCGTGTGGATAGCGCGTCGACCAGTTCGCTCCCGTCGTGATCGGGATAGCGATTGAGCTGGGCCGCGGCCTGCTGCATCGCCGCGACCACCGAAGGCGCCGGGGCGAACGGGGATTCGTTGAGATGCAGGCTGCGCACCGGACGCAACGGACCAAGATCCGGCGGTTTAACCTGCGGCGGAACAACCTTCAGCCGCTGAATGCGTGGCGAAATGATATCGTCAGCGGTGGGACCAGTCATTGGGATTGTCCGAATTGCCGGGCGACAGACCGAGGATATCGCCGTCAGTGGTGACACCGAGGCCGAGCACCGTGCGGTTGGCGTAATTGAAATAAGCTACAACCTGGTTGGCCTCGAGGATGCGGCCGTCGTCGACGCCGGCCTTGCGCATGGCTTCGACATGACCGCGCAAGGCATCGCTTGCCTGCGGCGCGCGCGTCAGCGCTTCGGCGTAGCGCAACGCGGCGACTTCCTGCTCGTTGAATACATCGGCAAG
>Ga0182745_1003091_pt1 | contig 14530 bp, 12 predicted proteins | sample eDN3rd30CKraftBY_FD_128523 | JGI IMG/M metagenome (GOLD analysis project Ga0182745, IMG submission 128523) | Enriched backyard soil microbial communities from Emeryville, California, USA - eDNA 3rd pass 30_C Kraft BY (version 2) (version 2) | ecosystem: Environmental > Terrestrial > Soil >...
GCCATACTTGGCTGCTTGTGTTTTAATTTCATTGAATGACTTTACAAGTGCTCCTTTTGAAACAGAGACAATATCCATCCCATTCACGATAGATTTCTGAATATAGCCAAGTGCTGGTTCTCCTGTTTCTATATTTGTCGGAGAGCACTCGATTAGGACATCTCCTTGAAAAATTGGTTCAGTAAAAGGGAGCTTGAAATATTCCGAATATCTCGAAAGTGCTTCCGAACCCGTTCCGAAATCCATCAAGCTCTCAAGCTTAATTCCTTTTTCTTCGTAAATCATTCCTTTACTGCCAACGATTCCAGTTACGAGTAAGTCAAAGCCGTATTTTTCTTTCATCGAAGCTCCATTGTGAATAATCAGTTTGATTAGTTCTTTTGCAACGGTGCCATACCCAGTTAATATGATTTTCTTCTGCATAGAAATCTCCTTTTACCTCATTATAAAAATATGTAATTATATCCTAAACTTTTAAAGCATCAGGTACCATTAGCAAAACACAGATTAACAACGTTAAGCATACTTCTAAGTTAAAATCCCAATTCCTTAGTAATGTAAAAAGAAATATCTTATTGAAGATAAGCACTCCTTTAGTTTAAGTAGAATCTTTCACAATCTCTTCTGCTCGTAAACATCACTTCAATTCAAATGTAGTACCAGAATCTAGATACTTGGAGAAATATTTACTTATTCAAGAAAAGCGCCCTTTAATGGAATAACGACTAGCTTCTATTAGCTGGCTTTTTGGAAGAACCTAACTTCTAGCTAAACATATTTCCCCAATTTTTTATTGTCAACTAATAAGAAAGTATAAAAATTTCACAGTAATTTTATTCTTTCTTATCGCGCATAAATGCAAATACGCCTCATGAACCGCCTCATAAGGTTTGACTATCTGCAAGTTTTCTTTATATCTTTTGATTCTTTGGAAAAATAATTTCAAAACATGTTCCCACTCCGACTTTGCTTTGTACGATTTTCTGCACAATCTACTTCAAATTCCTCAGATAAAATTTGGTTAATAGACTGCAATAAGGCTACATTATCTTCTACTACTAATATACGCACTATATGTCACTCCTTTCTTAACATAATAACAAAACAAAGCGTTCGTAGAAACGAATCGCTTTGTTTTGTTCTATTCATATCGTAGAGCTTGAATCGGATCAAGCTTAGACGCTTTATTCGCCGGAAATACACCAAATACAACTCCAACTAATAAAGAGAAACCAAATGATAACAGCATAACAGGTATCGAATATGCGATTGTCGCCCCCGTCACTACAGTATAAATTTGCGCACTGACGACCCCAATTCCTACGCCAATAATCCCACCGGATGAACTTAACACAATTGCTTCAATAAGGAATTGCAGCAAAATATTTTTACGCTTTGCGCCAATTGCTTTTCTAATACCTATTTCTTTTGTACGTTCTGAAACGGATACAAGCATAATGTTCATTATACCAATCCCACCAACGATCAGCGAAATTGCTGCACTTCCACCTAGCATCAATGTCATCGTTTCATTGACAGATGATGCAGTTTCCATTAAATCCTTTTGACTTGATACACTATAACTGTCCGCATCACCTATAATAGAATACATCGTACTTTCAATACGGCTTGAGACGAAATTAATCGTATCTTCATTTTCTACCTTCACATATGTTGTGCCAATATTCGTAGTAGAAGCTAAACGTTGCCCAGTGCTAAGAGGGACAATAATCGTACTATCTCCGCTTGTTCCTAATGAACTTCCAACTGATTCAAGAACCCCAACAACTTTATAGGATGTTCCGTTTACTTTTATGGATTCACCAACTGGGTCTCCTAAGCCGAATAATGTTTGTGCTGTATCTGAACCAAGAACTGCAATTTTTGAATGATTCTCATGATCTAAGTCTGCAATGAACCGCCCTGATTGCAGCTGTAAATCACGGACGTCTAAGTAGGAAGAAGTTGTACCAATCATTGACACTTGTGTAGTCGTTTTTCCACTTTTCGCTGTTATTCTTCCTGACACTGTTGGAGCAATCCCTTCAATACCATTGACATCCTTAATTTGTTCTGCGTCCTCTTCTTTAAATGTAACATCTGAACCCGTAACCGATACAGTTAATACATTTGTACCTAGGCTGCCCATTTGATCTTGTACGTCTTTTGTTGACCCTTGTCCGATTGCAACCATAACAATAACAGAGGAGACACCGATAATAATCCCCAGCATCGTCAGGAATGCTCTGATTTTATTTGATTTGATGCTTTTCAGCGCCATTTTGAGCGTCTGCAAACCATTCACCTCCATTCTCATAAAGTTGTCCATCGTGAATCCGGACAACACGGCTTGCTTGTTTAGCAACATCTAAATCATGTGTAATGAGAATAATGGTATGCCCTTGCTCATTTAACGAATTCATAATCGCCAAAATTTCCTTACTTGTTTTACTATCAAGTGCACCAGTCGGTTCATCTGCTAGTAAAATAGGAGGGTGTCCAGCCAACGCGCGCGCAATTGCGACACGTTGCTGCTGCCCACCAGACAATTGAGAAGGCAAATGATTCGCTCGACCTGCCAAGCCGACTTTTTCTAATGAAGCTAATGCCATTTTTCTTCGTTCCACCGCTTTCATCCCTCGGTAAATGAGTGGAAGTTCGACATTCTCAACTGCTGTTAGCTTTGGAATCATATTGAAATTTTGGAAAATGAACCCTATTTTTTCATTGCGAATGGTTGCAAGTTGGGAACTTTTCATTTTCCCTATTTCTTCATTATCTAACAAGTATTCACCTGAATCCGGGCGATCTAAGCAGCCAATCATGTTCATAAATGTTGACTTTCCAGAGCCCGATGGTCCTATGATCGAGATGAAATCGCCCTTTTTAATTTCTAGGGAAACACTTTTTAGAGCCATTACTGTTTCTCCACCCAGTTCATACATTTTTTCCATATTTCTTATTTGAATAATCGGCTCTACCATCCCCATTAATTCCCTCCTCGTCCGCCGCCTGAAGGCATTCCGCTTCCACTTCTTCCTCCGAAGTCACCGCCTGGTCCTCCTTGGAAGTTGCCACTTGGGAAGTCACCGCCTGGTCCTCCTTGCATCATCATAAATCCTTCAGAAGAATTACTGCTAGATTGAACTCTCGGTATTTGCACAGCATTTCCTTCTGCTAACCCGCTTGTAATTTCTACATACATATCATTTGCAATACCAGTTTCTACCGTTACTTTATTTGTTGATTGTGCAGAATCCTCTGAATCTGAAGTTGTAGGAACCATTACATACTTCTCATCTTCACTTGTATATACCGCTTCAACTGGAACGTATAATGCATTTTCTTTACTTTCAATTAAAATACTCGCTTCTGTTGACATACCAATTTTTAAGTTTTTTGGTTCTGTAATTTGAACAGTTACATCAAATGAAGAAACCCCATTTGTTGCTGTTCCTACTTTTGCTACATCGGTTACTTTTCCAGTAAATGTTTTATCTTCAAAAGCACTTGCTGTTATTTCTACCTCTTGACCTTCTTTTACTTTCGTTACATCTAATTCATCAACACTAATGGTTGTTTGCAATGCACTATAATTGGTAATATGTGCAACTGGCTCTGAAGTTGGCACAGAATCGCCGCTTGCAACAGAAAGGCTTGTGATTGTCCCAGTAACCGGCGCTTGTAAGATACTTCCATCTGCGAAGGTTACAAGTGTTTCGCCTGCTTCTACAACATCTCCTTCCTTAACACTAACTGTATCCGCTGTTAAGCTACTTCCGTCACCTAAGCTTTTTGAACTTCCACCGCTGTTTCCTCTTGTTACAGGAGATGTATACTCATCTTCATCTTCCATACGAAGAAGGATTGTTCCTTGCGACGCTTTACTTCCACTACTAACATTAACTGATTTGATTTCTCCATCATATGATGCCGTCACAACATCACCATTTTTAAACGTTACAAGTGTGTCACCTTTATCTACTGTATCTCCAGATTCTACACTTACACTATCTACAATAAGAACTGTGTTTTCTGCTGTTACATCTTGATCTGTTACTGCTGTAACCGAACCTGAACCACTAACTGCTACCTCTAATTTTCCTTTTTGTACTGTCGTTGTTTGTACTTCAGCCGCAACATTTTGCGTTTTATCTGTTTTACCTAAAAAGAACCACGCACTTGCTCCGCCGATTACAACAATAACGGTTGAAATAATTATCCACTTTTTCAAACTTCTATTCTCCTTTCCATCATTGAGTTTGACCAGATTGGTCTTGATCCGGCTGGAATTGACCATTACCCGGGGACGTTTGCCCGTTCCCTCTTGGCCCCATTTCTGAAAAATCAGGGCTTGTACTTTGCTTATAAACTACATATCCTACCCCAACAGCTGTACACGTACTTACCACCAAATTTACTATGAGTAAAATTTTTATTAGGTTTTGTTTAGCTTGTTCCATTTTTATGCCTCCTTAACGTTGGATAAGCCCATTATGAATTTCATTCCTTAACTTTTCCTTAAACTTTCAACCTTACATGTCAAATTAATGTAATCTTTCTTAAGAATGTTCCCCAAAAAACAAAGAGCTACATGAGGGCACTGAAAAAGTCTCTATAGTTTAGAAAAGCAAAGGCTTCCTCAATGAAATCGAGGAAGCCTTTGCTTTTTTCATGTATTTATAGTTGTATTTAGTTTCAGTGGTGTCTTGGATAATCTCAAATCAATAACTACAACGCATCCCAGGTGTGAGCACTCTATTAAGATTCTAAAAACTTGGTTCTGGTCCGTTTCCTGGGATACATTCTATTTAATTATCAGGTTCGTTAATTCCTTGACTTTCTCCTATTTTTACTATGAAATAGTGTGTTTTAACTTTTATTCCTTTAATAGTGGTTTCCTTAACAAAAAGGATATCTATAACTTAAACCTCGTATCCAGTTTCCTCTTTTACTTCTCTAATACAACATTCTTCAGGTGTTCCCCCATTTCCACAATGTGTTATTCCAGAAAATGGCCCGATTATTGAATAATAGATAAAAATCCTTCTTGAGCTAACCTGCCCGTTACTTTAAGTACATTTCTTCACAATCTTCTATGTATTGTATAAAATAAATGCCCATATTTGTGTTTTAATGATCTTCAACAATCTGGCCCTTTAACGGAACAACGTATTGCCACTTAACAGTTCCTCTTTTCACTATAAAAACACTTCTTTAGATAATATTTTATCCTATAAATTTCTTAGTGTGATTTTTATGTAAAAACATAGAAATATCCTAACGGATTATCATCTAGTCACTGTCACAAAAATGGTCATTTAATTAAATAAGAATCTCAAACAAAAATGAATATTTATGTTAACGTTAGTATGGAGTTTGTAAAAGATTACACTTAAATGTAGTGATTTAGAAAATAAACTACGATCATTAAAGTGTCAAAAATCCCAGCTTACAATCAAAATGCAGGGATTTTTGACATTTTAATAGATTTAGAAAGAACAAATGGACTCTTCTGTCAATCGTTTACGAGCAGTTGATCTCCCAGCTATGTACTTTGTATACTCAAAATCTTGAGGTTAGATTCTTACTGTCCGCTAAGACTGGGATAAAAACAAGAGGGTTTTACTCATTTAAGCAGAGTATGTTTTGATACTTCTTCACAGATGATTTTCTCTTTTTGCTTAACCTCTTTTCTGCCAAGTAATAGAGTAAGCGGAATGCTTAAACAAGTTAGGACCGTGGCAAGTATAAATACATCATCTAACCCTTTAACATATATCTCTTGTGAGTCGCCGGATGTTTCTCCATAAAAATCCATTCTTGTATAGAAAAAAGAAGTGAACAGTCCAATGGATACAGCCCCTGCCACCTGTTTAATCCAATTCATCAAAGCAGATGCATCTCCTGACAGATGAGCAGGCACTGAACTCATCCCTATATTGATAAATGGTGTTGTCGATAAACCAAGTCCTATATAGCGGAAAGTCATCCATAACATAATGAACCCTTTAGTCGAATCAACCCTCAGACTGCTAAACGCCCATGTGGCAAGGACAAGAAAAAGGATTCCAATCAATATCAAAATCTTGGCTCCAACCCGGTCATAGTATTTGGTACTGACTGTGGTCGCTACTGTCATTGAAAGTGCAGGTAGGAAAAGCAGTAAACCCACTTCAGTTGCCGTCATCTGATGAATTTCTAACAAATACAAAGGTATAAAATAGATTCCCGTATATAAGCTGCTAGTTAATATCGCTGAGGCAGACAAGCCTAAGGCAAATTCCTTATTTTTAAAAAGCCGTAGGTCCAATAAAGATGCCTTTATTCGAAGCTCCCTCCAGCAAAAATGAACAAGAAAGCAAATACCGATAAGAAAAATAACGACCGATTTTATTGAAAGCATGCCCCACTGATGCAAATTACTAAATACAATCAATAAAGATAGGCTGCCGAAAACAACACCAATCATCCCAACTCCATTAAAATCAGGCCTCTGAGCAGTTTCTGAATTTTTTTCTAAGCTCATCCAGCCAAAAATCCAAGCGACCACTCCTAATGGAAGCATCATTAAAAAGATCAAAGGCCAATTCCATGATTGAAGCCAACCACTAATCATTGGAGCTAAAGCAGGTCCTAAGACGGTAGAGGCAGACCATAATCCCAAAGCAAAAGTTTGCTTTTGAACGGGAAGCATTTGATAAATAATCGTCAAGGTCAAAGGCTGCATGATCCCGCAAAATACACCTTGTAAAATCCGAAATATAATCAAAGAACCAATATCCCAAGCAAAGGCACATAAAAGAGATGTGATCATTAAACCAGCAATGGAAAATAGAAAAAGTTCTCTCGTTCCAAAACGATTGCCTAAATAACCTCCTAAAGGAGCTATGATTCCTGTAGCAAGTGTGAATCCCGTCATAAGCCACTGCACCGTGCTTAAATCTGTATCAAAAATATCCATAAAACCAGGTAACGCGACATTTAGTGAAACAGTCTGATAAATGGATATAACCGAACCTATCACTAAAGCGGTTATAATAAAAGAGTGTTTTTGAGCCTTAGTATCTAACCCTTCTATAATATTCATCTCCATTCCAATAAAGTAAAACTTCTATCAGTGGGGTTTTACTGCATGTTAAAAGTAGGATAAATCTATAAAAGCAGACAAGAACGAAGTTCAAGTCTGCTCTTAACAAAAATTAAATGGTTTCTTTCACTTTATTGATCACAGTATTAGCTGGCCGTTTCAGTCCTAAATTCTCCCGCAATGTACTGCCTATATACTCTGTACGGAAAAGTCCACGTTTTTGCAAGACTGGGATAACTTGATCAACAAAATCATCCAAACCACCTGGTAAATAAGGTGGCATAATATTGAATCCATCTGCTGCCCCATTTTCAAACCATTCCTGCATTTGATCCGCAATCTGCTCAGGGGTCCCTTTGATCTCCCGGTGTCCGCGCGCTCCTGCAATGCGTTGATACAGCTGACGAATCGTTAAATTTTCACGTTCGGCAAGGTCCTTTAATAACTTAAATCGGCTTTTTCCACCGTTCACTTGTTCTGGATCAGGCAGGTCAGGTAAAGGACCATCAACCGGATAACCTGATAAGTCCACACTGATCATACCAGATAATAGAGAAACTCCTGCTTCTTCAGGGATAATCTCCTCAAGAAGCCTTTTATTCTGTTCTGCTTCTTCTTCCGTCCCTCCAATAACAGGGAAGACACCAGGCATGATTTTCAATTCCTCTGGCGAACGTCCATATTTCGCCATCCTTCCTTTTACATCAGCATAAAAGGCTTGAGCTTCTTCAAGCGTTTGCCACGCAGTAAAAATGACCTCTGCTGTGCGGGCTGCTAGCTCCTTCCCTGTTTCAGATGAACCAGCTTGAACAACGACAGGATGCCCTTGTATTGGACGTGAAATATTTAACGGGCCTTCAACAGCAAACCATTCTCCCTTATGATTAATGGCATGTATTTTGGAAGCATCCGCAAAGTTTGCTGATTCTTTTTCAATTACTAATGCATCATCTTCCCAACTATCCCAAAGCTGTGTGACTACATCAACAAACTCTTCTGCACGCTCATAACGCTTTGAGTGAAGTAGATGTTGATCCAGGTTAAAGTTACGTGCCTCTTCTTCTGTATTCGATGTCACTACATTCCACCCTGCACGTCCCCCACTCAAATGATCAAGTGAAGCAAATTTACGTGCCACATTAAACGGCTCATTAAATGTAGTAGATACCGTTCCTACCAAACCTACATTCTTTGTAACGGACGAAAGTGCGGATAAAAGAGTAAAAGGTTCAAATAGAGTATTAACCGTTTGCCCTAAAACGGCTTGATTTTTGGCTCTCACAGCATAGCCATCCGCAAGAAATACCATATCAAATTTCCCACGCTCTGCTGTTTGTGCCAACCTTTTAATAAAATCAAAACTCATCACATTATGTGCTTCTGCCTTTGGATGTCGCCACGCGGCAACATGGTGTCCAGGTATCATAAAAAACGCGCCTAATTTCATTTCTCGATTATGATTAGTCATATAAATTCCTTCTTTCTTTTAATATTTATTCATTTGAATTTGTTTTCCAACTTGAAAACTTTCTTTCCATTGAGACCAAAATATAATTTAAAATCAAACCAAATAGAGAAATGGTAATAATCCCCCGCATACATTTGTAGAATTTAAAAATTCATTTGAGTATAGCTAATTAAATACCAAGCCCTTCTTTTAGCCCCAACCATTTCAGCAGCAATTAACACAAAAATCGAGGCTGCTCCAGTCATACGTATTCCGGTAAAAATAGTCGGAATGGAAACAGACAAAAGGTCTTTATAAAATAACTTAGTGAGAGATAACCCCATTGATTTAGCTGATTTAATAAGCAACGAATCGACATTTCGTACTGCATTAATTGTATTTAAAAGAAATGAGCACTAGTAATCGCTGTAAATTCTTTCATCCTTTCCTTCTTTTGATCAGAATCTCTTATTTAAAAACCTTGCTAACATGATTGAATGGAATTTTATCCGTCATATCATCATCTCATTCTTATTTTTCAAGCTCATCTTTATATGGATTAAATTCATTTGTATATAAATCATTCAGTTTCAATGAACCGTCTTTAAGCCCTCCACTTTTCTCCAACCAATCCAACCAAACTTGAAATTCTTTTTCCTGAATATAAGCGCCTTTCTCTGCTATACCCGTGCTCTTCCAATATTGAATGGTTTCTTTATCTTCCTTTCTACCCCTTTCTTCAATAATCTTTTCAAAACGGGCAATCACTTCTTCTCGTGGTGTCGTACGTGCCCACTCGATAGCTTTTGCAGTCCCTTCTACAAACTTTTTAACGGTATTAGGGTTTTCTTTAATAAATTGCTCTGTAAAAACATAGCTTCCTGCTGTAAAAGCCCCAAACAAGTCATAATCACTAAAAACCTTTCTAATTCCCCCTTTTTCTAGTGCACGGTCACGTAGCATTCCGCCTAATACAGCTACATCAATTTGCTTTTGCCGTAATGCTTGTTCTGTATTCACTGGAGGAACTACCACAATCGTCACTTGTTTGATCTCCTCTTCAGTAAGTCCATTTTGCCGTAAATATTCTTTTAGCACGAATTCATGATGTGCTCCCATTGTGTTCATACCAACTTTTTTACCTATAAAGTCTCGGGCGTTTTTTATTGAACTATCATCCAATACAAAAAATCCAGAATACGTATCTTCATCACTGCCATAGTAACCCATAACCGATTTTATAGGTGCACCGCTGTCTATCAACTTAATAATCGCACCGTTAAAAGCTCCACCAAAATCCGTTTGACCTGTCGCTGCATTTTGAATGGATGCTGGTCCGCTTGCGTTATTACCAACCCATTCAAGTTTAATAGGATCGAGATAACCTAAATCCTCTGCTAATTCTGGAAAAATAACTTGTCCAACGGTTCCCTCATATCTTATGTTTAGAGTTTCATACTCCCCATCTCCTTTAGCTACCGTTTTCTCTTCCTGGCATCCAGCCAATAAAAACATTGATACAATAAATAACAACATTCCTGCGGTTCTCCAACTCTTTAATTTCTTCAACCCTTGCTCTCCACCTTTCTTTCAATAGAAAAGGTCCTTACGACAAACGAATTACATTTTCCGTAAGGACCTCCAGTAGCCTGGTCGGTCTGAACACTTTCCGAAAAATAAAAACCGGAGAAACTGCTTTATTATCAAATAAAGCGATTTCTCCGGTTGTCCGGTCGTTTCGTGAACCAATAATTCCTATTGAATTAATATGTATTAGATTTGTATTTTTCATGATACAAATATAACATTCAGAAGTCAATGACTTTTTTAAATATTTTTATTATTTAAATTTTTCAAATGTTTATCATTGACTTCTTTTCTTTTTTCGCTGTAATATGTATAAAACCGAATTGAACCCAACAAATTAGACAAATAGTTTAGACAACTATTGAGGATTGAATTCTGTATTATACAGAATTCAATCCTATTAGTGTAGCTTTAAATTACAGAAGTTTATTCTCATGGTAGTCCAACAAGGCTGAAAAAAAATACAACTTTAAGCCGTACCTTTATATCGTATTTTATAATGTTTTAATTTTTACAAATTTACGTTTCCCAACTTGTATGATTAGTTCATCAGTAATCGGAACTTGCAGCCTCGTATCTTCTACCTTATTTCCGTTTATTTTTACCCCTCTGTTTTCAATCATTCTTCTGGCTTCGCTTTTGGAGCTTAATAATCGCCATTCAACGAGTAAACCTATGTCCAAAAAGACTTGATACACAAGGAATAATTTATGACATTCATAATGAATTTTCACATAACTATTTCTAGAATAATACCAAATACCCCATTGAGGAAATTAAATATTCCATAATGGGGCTATTTTTATTTTCTTTATTCAGATGAAATACTCTTACGTTTCGCTCCCATCACAGTAAGAAGCTACAACAGCAGCCATAGCTTTAGCACTAATGATAAGGCTTTTTTCATTGATATCAAATTTAGGATGATGATGCGGATAGGCTTCACCTGACTCGGGACAAGCACCAACATAGAAGAAACATCCTGGTATTTTTTCAAGATAGTAAGCAAAATCCTCTGAAGGCGGCTGTGGCGGTGTCTCCAAAACAGCGTCTACTTCTGGAATGGATGCTTGTTCTAGGGCTTGATGTACATGCTCCGTTACGCCAGGATCATTATATAGAACAGGATAGTCATTATTATACTCAAGAATAGCTTTTACTCCATATGATGTTTCTAATCCTTCCGCCAAGGCACGCACCCCAGTTTCTACGATTTCTCGAGTTTCGGAAGACATTGTTCGAACATCTCCTTCAATCGTAACGGCATCTTTGATTACGTTAAATGTACCTTTTCCATCAAAATTACCAATGGTAACGGAAGCTATATCAAATGGATTGATTCGACGGCTGACTATTGTTTGTACATTCATGACGAATGAGCTTGCCGCAACAATAGCATCATTGGCTAGATGAGGTGATGATCCATGTCCCCCTCTACCTTGAACAACTAATTTAAAATAGGATCTTCCTGTTTGGGTGTTCCCGCTTCTGTAATAAATATGACCTGTTTTCATGTTGCTCATTACATGAATTCCAATGATTGCATCTACACCATCAAGGACACCTGCTTTAATCATACCAATCGCGCCGCCCGGAGGAGCTTCTTCTGCTGGTTGATGAATAACTCGAATCGTACCTTTTAATTGATTTTTAAACTCAGCTAATGTCTCAGCCAACACCAACATATATGCTGTATGACCATCATGACCACAAGCATGCATAACCCCTTCGTTTTTCGATGCAAAAGGCAGCCCCGTTTCTTCCTTAATTGGTAAGGCGTCGAAATCGGCACGAATAGCAATTGTTTTTCCAGGCTTCGAACCTTTAATGGTTACAACGACACCGCGCTCACCACCGAAGTTTGTTTCAACGGAATCCACTGGCACGTCCGTATAAAAATCGCTGATATATTTAGCTGTTTCTTCTTCCTGGAAAGAAAGTTCTGGATGTTCATGTAGATAACGGCGAATCTCAATGATACGATCCTTTTTTTCATCTAATTTTTTCATTAGTTCGTCTAATAGCATTTCATAATCCCCTCTAACTGTTCGAAATGAATACTCTGAATTCTTTAATGAATTGGATTTGGTTGACTAGGATTTGGCTTTCTTATTTGTTTAGATGATTTTTCGGTTTCTTTTTTTCCAGTATCTCCAGGAACCATAAACATAATGGAAAGAATAGAAAGTACACCGAATATCACATTTACGATAATCCCTGCAGTAGCTGCGGTTTCAAGACTACTAATCGCTGCAATCGAACTGTAAACAGTTGCCGAAATTGCGACACCGAACGCTCCGCCAAGTGAGCTTGCCATTTTGTAGATTCCGGCAGCTTCACCAACTTTGTTTGAAGGTGCGTTAGATACGGATGTGTCTGTTGATGGAGTCGCATAAATTCCTAGTCCAAGTCCAAACAAAGCAAATCCAACAAAGACAATCACCGTATATATAACATCAGGTAAAAAAGTTAACCCCATAAGGGCTACACCAACCGTTGTAATGAGAGCTCCCCAAATCATTGGCGATTTTGCACCTGCTTTTTGTAAAATTTTCTCTCCGACGCGAATCATCGCTAACACTGCTATTAAATAACCTAATGATAACATCCCTGATTGAAAGGCATTAAATCCTCTACCTACTTGCACATAAGTATTTGCTACAACAAGAGTTCCAGCAATCGCATTTAACAAGAAATTAGAGAAAGTTGCACCAGAATATGGTTTATTTTTAAATAAAGAAAAGTCAATGAGTACTATATTTTTACTTTTTTCAACTTTGAAGAAAACAATTGCTCCAATGATTGTAACAATGACAAGACCAATTGTACGCAGGCTTGTCCAGCCTAAATCTGCACCAAAAGTAATCAAAACGTTTAGAGCCAGCATTGTGATGATAAAAATGACTAATCCAGTGTAATCAAATTTAAAAGCACCTGTTGATTCACCTTTGCTTTCTGGAGTATCTTTAATCAGCCACATACCGAGTAAAGAGAATATCATAGAAAAGATGAAAATCCATTTCCAGCCCATATAAGTTGCAATTGCACCACCGGCGAAAGAAGCAATTCCTGATCCGCCCCAAGATCCGATGGACCAGAAACTAAGAGCACGCTGACGTTCTGTCCCTTCAAAGTAAGCTTTCATTAACGCAATTGTTGCAGGCATAATACATGCAGCTGAAAGTCCTTGAATGACACGACCAATGATCAATAAAACAGATCCTTGTGCTAATACAAGGCACAACGAGCCGATAACGCTTAGAATTAACCCGATATACGTCATTTTTTTTCGACCAATTTTATCTGCTAACCCACCAGCAGCAACGATAAACATTCCCGAGAATAAAGCCGTTAAACTGATTGCAATATTTAATGTGCCAAGTGAAATGCCTAAATCTTTCTGCACGGCCGGAACAACATTGACCATTGCCTGAGCAAAGAGCCAAAAAGTGATAACCCCAAACACAATACCAATAATCATTTTATTCGTGCCTTTATAACTTGTTGTTTCCATAGGTGAACCTCCATTATTCATTTAGGCAAAGGGAAGATTTGTTTTATTTATCATTTGCAGATTACTTTCAAGATAATCTCAAAAAAATAAATCTTCAACTATACTAAAATGAAAATCCCCTCTTTCTGCAAACCCACTGGCTTTATTCTTATAAAAAGAAGACGCCTTCTTACTTTAAGAAGTGCGCCTGTTTGCGGAAGATTAAATGAAGCTGGTTCACTTACTATACTAAAATTAGATCCTGATCAGGAACTTCATAATCAATTCGATTTACTAGGTACATTATGAGTTTTTAGACTTTGTATCAAAATGGACAAACACTCAGCCTCTAAACAAATGTGACTTTACTTAATTATATAACGGTTTCGTCGCGAGTCCCCTCATGAGCTTCGCTTGAAAGATTCTTTTTCGTGATAAGCCCCGCTGCCGCAAAGATACCTAAAACAGCACAGGCAATGATATACATGAATGCGGATACATATAATCCATTAAAAACTTCAATTAAATAGCCCATAACCATTGGTGCAAGGAATGCTCCAATCATCCCGCCAAGATTAATCATCCCAAATGTAGACCCAATCACGTTCTTTGAGAACATTTTATGCGGAAGGCTAAATATGATAGCCACAATTGGACCATGAAAAAACATACATATAGCTTGATACGTGATAACTAGTGAAACAGACGGTGCGTTGAATAACAAATAAAGTGATGCAATCATGATGATAAAGCTTACAATTGCAAGATATTTTTCTTTGCCGCTTAATAGAGACTTAATAAGTTGTCCGCCAATAATAACACCGACAGCCCCAGCAAGTGCAGGAATTGACGTCAGCATCCCCATAGACATCAAATCAAGACCTCTCACATTTACAAGATAAGGAGGCATCCA
>Ga0182745_1003092_pt1 | contig 14526 bp, 11 predicted proteins | sample eDN3rd30CKraftBY_FD_128523 | JGI IMG/M metagenome (GOLD analysis project Ga0182745, IMG submission 128523) | Enriched backyard soil microbial communities from Emeryville, California, USA - eDNA 3rd pass 30_C Kraft BY (version 2) (version 2) | ecosystem: Environmental > Terrestrial > Soil >...
ACCATCCCACCGTCAATGTCATGCCCCTTAGCTCCTGATCCGATCGAAACCGTCTTGAGTTGGACTTGTCTATCTTGTGCATTTCTCCTGAAGTCACGCGCCACCTTATGAGCGCTAGGCAAATTTGGCTGAGAATCCACGCTTCTTGCCCCGCAACCCGAGCCGGGCGGTCCACTCGAATCGAAGGACGTTGGCGAAGTAGATCGCTCTCCCAATCTCCAGCCAAACGATTGAGCAGGTCTGGTGGGACACCTGGGTTGAGTTGTGGACTGCAAGACATCAAGGTGTCTTTCCCTAGGAACGCGGGCGTCTCCCCTCGGATCAATACGGGTAGTCCACTCGTTGAGAGTTCGCTCGATTGTCGGATCAGGCGTGGCAGATCACGAACTCGATTGTTAGTTTCTCTCCATCAAGCTTTTCATGATCGCGACAGCGTGCGGCTTAGCTCGTTGTTGCTCCGACTCATTACCTGTAAACAATGACACCTGCTTGTCAGATCGAGACCATTGTTCCATCCTCTTGAACCACTCTTGGGCTTCAAGGTCCTGGTTGTACCAACGTTGTAACAAGCCGAGAAATGCTTGTTCTTCACGGCTTCCTATTGCTACTTTTCTATCCCAATTTGGAGTCAATTCTCCAAATGTCAGATTTTTGACGCCGAAGAGATCATGTACCAGACAGACTTCTCTCAGGACTTGTTTTGAATCCCTGAAGGACAAGCCAATGCTACCCCCATCGCTGAAAGAAATACCCTTTACTAATTCGATTGGCTCACGGACATCTTTCAAGTATTCGCTTTCATCGAGGCCAATCCGTGTATAATCTTTGTCATGATGAGTGAAGACGAGCCACAGCAACGCCAACAAACCTAGGCACAAGCAACCAATCAGAGCTCGTTTAAAGTGAAACTTAATTTTCATGCTCATTGGAATGACTCAAAAATCCATGTAATAAAACCCAAAAAATCAACTAATTCAAACATATAACTATTCGCCAACACATTTTTCAGCAAAAAAAAGGCAAACGCCCCGGATTTCCCCTGGGGCTTCCACACACGACTCCTGGGAACGTGGGAACCGCCCGACCAACACGAGAACGAGTCAGGGACAGACCGGCGCCTCATTCCCCGAACCAACACGCCGCCGCTCCCCAACTCTCTCTTGCTCATTCACGTCATCAAAAACTTCCAAACGGATCCCTCGCGTCTCTCCCTCATTGAGGGGCCTACGAGCCTTCCCCGCCCCCTTCAGCAAATGGAGAAGATAGCCCATCATGCTCGAAACGTGTCGCCAACCCTCTTTCCCAAGCCGATCCCCTGGCAACCTCCGCCGAACAAGACCATCCACCAGACTCCTGATCCGCAAGACGTGGTACTTCACCCGACCAACCGAAGTCATTCCCCTCGGCACCAACGAAATCTCGACGTCGTATCCCAGCACACCCGCGTAAGCCCCCAGCGATCGCAAATCCAGCATCCCATCGGGCGAGGACTCGATCTTCGAAATCCGGCTCTGAGACAGCCCCACCCGTTCCGCCAGTTCCTTTTGCGTCAGTCCTCTCGCCGCACGCAACGCCACCAACGACGTAACCACCTCCCGCCGACCCAAATAGTCCGCAAGCTGCTCCGTGTACTCCTCATCCTCTCCAACGTCCCGGACCATCTCTAGTACACTGGAATAACGCTTCCTCTCGTTCCGTTTCTCACTCATCCGACTCCTCCCCCTGGTCTTCAAGGCCAATGATTAATTTTATGCAATCATGAAAATATTTTACGTCACCAGGTCAAGATTTCTTATCCCCGAGCGTGATCAAGTGGATCTCCTCCATACCCACTAACAAATCAGTGAACTCCGGCCGGTCCCGGCTCGCGTTCGAGTACCGTCCGCGGTAAAGGATAACCGTGCAGGGCGTTCCGACCAAAGCCTCGCGCAGCATTGGGCAACGCTTGCCGAGGCGCCGAGGCGGCTCGCGAGTACCTCCAGGCGGCGCAGGGGGATACTGTGCCGAGGCCCTGGAGCTTTCCGCTTCCGGACTCAGATGGGTGTGTGAACCGTCAACCTGTTGGAGTCGACTCCGGCCCGTTCTGCGCCTGTGCCAACTTAGAGTGGCGTCGGCCGTAGGCGAAGTAGATCACCATCCCAATGGCCAGCCAAACGATCAGGCGGATCCAGTTCTCCCGGCCCAGGGAGTACATCATCCGGCCATTCACCAGGATGCCGAGAAACGCGAACAAGGGGAGGGCGGGGACACGAAACGGCCGCTCGAGCTCTGGGTTGGTGTAGCGCAGGATCCAGACCGCCGCGCAGACGATCACGAAGGCGAACAGCGTCCCCACGCTCACCAGATCGGCGAGAAAGCTCAAGGGCAAGAGCGCCGCCCCCACCGCGACCACGAGTCCTACCAGGATAGTGGACTTCCAGGGGGTCTTGAACCGAGGATGAACCGCGGCGAAGAACCGCTCGGGGAGCAGGCCGTCGCGAGCCATCGCCATGAGAATCCGCGGCTGGCTCAGGTTGCCGACCAGCAGCGAGCTGGTGACCCCGGCGAGAATGCCGAGGGTGATGAGCCCGGAGGCGAACGTCAGGCCCTTCCCCCGAAACGCGGCGGCCAGCGGCGCGGCTGGGTCGATCATCGCATAAGGGATCATCCCGGTGAGGACCGCCGCGACGGCCACGTACAGGACCGTGCAGATCAAGAGAGAACTGATGATCGCGATCGCCAGGTCGCGTTGAGGATTCTTCGCTTCCTCCGCATGCGTGGAGATCGAGTCGAACCCGATGTAGGCGAAGAAGATGCGGGCGGCCCCTTCACCAACTCCCGACCACCCCTTCTCCTGGTGGAGGAACGGGGTCCAGTTGCTCGGATCCACATACGCGGCCCCCACCCCTAGGATCGTGAAGATCACGCCCAGGTTGAGCAAGACGATCGCCGCGTTGAAGCCCGCGCTTTCCCGTACCCCCACCACTAACACCACCGTGAGAACCGTCACGATGAAGATCGCGGGCAGGTTGAACCACGCCTGAACCGTGGCCCCCGAATCGAGCGTGACCATGTTCAGAAAGAACTTCCCCTCCGCGAGGTTGTAATCCCAAGGGGGGGCGAGAAACCGCGGGTCGAGCTTGATTTGAAAGAAGTATTGAACGAGATCCACGAAGTAGTTCGACCACCCGTTGGCCACCGCCGCCGAGCCGATCGCGTATTCAAGAATCAAATCCCAGCCAATGATCCAGGCCAGCATCTCTCCCATCGTGGCATAGGCGTACGTGTAGGCGCTGCCAGCCACAGGGACCATGCTGGCAAGCTCGGAGTAGCAGAGCGCGGCAAAGCCACAGCCGATACCGGCCAGGATGAACGCCAGCATAAGCGATGGACCGGTGTACTCGCGTGCCACCTGGCCCGTGAGCACGTAGATGCCGGTTCCGATGGTCGCTCCCACGCCCAGGGAGGTTAACGCGACCGGGCCGAGCACCCGATGCAACCGTTCGCCTCCAGCCATCTCCTCCAGGAGCGTTTTGATCGGCTTTTTCGCGAACAGGCTGAACGGACGTGGTCGCATGCTGAAGGCCCTGCCGGGTACGCCAAAACCGTCCCTCGCGACCTCCAGGCCGCATGGCTCCACAATCCCTGCTCAGACGTTTTGACGAGGGCCCAACAGTACGAAAAACCCAGGGGGCAAGCAAAGGCAATCTCACTAACCCAGTCGATCGACCTTAACAAGTCACCCATCGCTCGATTCAAGACGAGTCCAGATGATCGTCAGTCACGGTTCTCCGTGGATCGGTGGAACCACTTGGACATTAGTGGTATTGTCGGCCTGATGTTTGGGTATGAAGGGTTTGTCAGGACAAGAACTCGTTGGGTGGAACACTCGCGAAATACAATTGCGGGCGGGACGCCCGCGCTCCCAGGGAAAGAATCATTTCTAGGGAGCGAGGCATGTTGGCCGCTCCTCGTGTTTCGAAATGCGGGCGGGACGCCCGCGCTCCCAGGGAGAAGATCACCGTGATCCACCCTAGACGGAATACTGGTAGCTTGCCCGAGCTTCGCTTTCCAATGGCGGGCGGGACGCCCGCGCTCCCAGGGAGAAGACGATAGGCACCGGGTTTGGACTACGTACGCACAGAGGGCCGGACGATGGGCGCGTTGGGTTTGATGGGGGTCTTGACGCTGATTGGCCTGGTCGACACGACCGAACTGGCGAAGGCGGAAGCGACGATCAACTTCCGGCTCCAGGACCACCGGGGCACCTGGCATACGCTTGGCGAGTCCCACGATAAAAAGCTGGTCGTGCTCGCCTTCCTGGGCGCCGAGTGCCCACTGGCCGAGGCCTACGCGCCAAGGTTGGCCCAAATCGCTCGCGACTATGAAAGCCGAGGCGTCGGATTCTTCGCCGTCAACGCCAACCAGCAGGATGGCCCGGTCGCGATCGGTCGGTTCGCCGAGAAGAGCAAGCTCCCGTTCCCCATCCTGAAGGATGTTGGGAATGGCCTGGCCGATCGTGTTGGAGCCGAGCGAACGCCCGAGGTCTTCGTCCTGGACCAGGCACGCGCCATCGTTTACCAGGGTCGAATCGATGATCAATACGCCATCGGTATTCATCGCCCCTCACCCACCCAACACGACCTGGTCGACGCGATCGAGGCCGTCCTCGCGGGGAAACCGGTCGCGACGCCGAAGACGAAGGCGGTCGGATGCAAGATCGGGCGTGCGACGAAATCGACCGCCAAGGGCTCGGTGACCTACGCGCGAGAGGTCTCCCGCATCCTTCAATCACACTGCGTCTCATGCCACCGACCGGGGGAGATCGCCCCGTTCTCGCTGACCAACTATCGGCAAGCGGCCGGATGGTCGCGGATGATCGCCGAGGTGATCGACGAGGGAAGGATGCCTCCCTGGCACGCCTCGCCCGAACATGGCACCTTCGCCAACGACGCCCGGCTCTCGGCGGACGAGAAAAAGACGATCCGTGAGTGGGTTGCCGCGGGGGCTCCCGAGGGGGATACATCCGACCTCCCACCCCCTCCCAATTTCGTCGAGGGGTGGCAAATTCCTCGCCCCGACCTCGTCCTGGAAATGCCTCGAGAAGTCGAGATCCCGGCGGAAGGCTTCATGCCTTACGAGTTGATCGAGATCGACCCTAAGCTCACGCGTGACGTCTGGGTGAAGGCCTCGCAGGTCCGGCCGGGCAACCCCTCGGTGGTCCACCACGTGATCGCCTTCGTCTTGCCCCCCGGCATCGAGAAGATCGATGAAGCGGGGGGCGATTTCCTCGCCGCTTATGCCCCTGGCATGCCTCCGCGCGTGATGAGGGACGGAGTGGCCAAACGGGTCCCAGCCGGTTCGAAAATCGTTCTCCAACTCCACTACACCCCGCGGGGGACCAAGCAGGTTGACCGGAGCCGGATCGGTCTCGTGTTCGCCGAGCCCGCGTCGGTTCGCAAGGAGTTGATGTCCGGCATGGCGTTCAACATCCGACTCCAGATCCCCCCCGAAACCCGTAACTATATCTCGCGGGCCGACTTCCGATTCTCGCGCCCTTCGATGCTCCTTTCGCTGATGCCTCACATGCATCTGCGCGGTAAGTCGATGAAATTCATCGCGGAATATCCCGATGGCCGCCGCGAGATCCTCCTCGACGTACCTCGGTATGAGTTCGACTGGCAGAACCTCTATGTCCTCGACCCGCCCAAGCCGATGCCCGAAGGGACGATCCTCCACACCGAGGCCCGCTTCGATAACTCGGACGAGAACCCAAATAACCCCGACCCAAGCCGCGTGGTCACCTTTGGCGAGCAGACGAGGGATGAGATGCACGTGGGCTATCTGAACTTCGCACTCGCCAGCCAGGATCTCTCGCTTGGCGGGCCAACCTCGAAGCGACTCGCAAGCGGCCAGTACGAGGTGAGCTTCCGCCACCGTCCCAGCGCGCCGGCGAAGTCAGTCGCCGTGGTCGGCACATTCACCGACTGGAAGGAACGGCCAGTCGCCATGACCGGACCGGATGCCCAGGGGAACTACGCGGCGACGATCACCCTCGCGGCCGGATCGCATGAGTACAAGTTTCTCATCGACGGCGCGACCTTTCGCGAGGACCCGGGGAACCCCGACTCGGCCGGCTTCTTCCATAACAGCCTGATTCGGCTCCCTTGAATCGGTGCCGGAGTGGACTGCTCAGTCGTGCCGGAGTGCCGTGACCGGATCGACCCGCGCGGCGAGTCGGGACGGATAGAGCGCGGCGACGACGGTCACGCCAACGGTGAAGAACAGAACCGTCATGGCGATCCAGCCAGGGAAGGCGAAGATCGAACCGGTGAGCTCGATCTGCATATCGCGCTGAACCATCGAGCGAACCCAGGCGTCCCCTGGAAAGGAGATCGACCAGGCCAGGAGCAGACCGAGCAACCCGCCGATTAGGCCGATCAGTCCCCCTTCGATAACGAACAGAGTCTGGAGCTGCCAATTCGACGCACCGACCGCCTTCATGATGCCGATCTCCCTCCGCCGTTCGAGCACGCTCATTAACATCGTATTGGCGATCCCGAGCGATGCGACCAGCAAGGCCACGCCGGCCACGCACGTCATTCCCCCAAAGATCAGGAGATAGGTGAGTCGCTCGCGTTCGAGGAACTCCACGATCGACCGGCTCCGCATGCCGAGGGCTTCCACCTTCTCGACGACCTCCTTGACGTTCTTGATGTCATCGACGAAGAGGATGGCCTGGTTAACTCCCTGCTCACGATGCGCCGGGTCGCGGAAGAACAGGTCGACGGCCGACCGCCGGGGCAAGACCAGGTCGGTATTGGCGGGGAACTGGCTCCAGGCGGTCTTCCTCTCCTCATCAGAGAAGTCGCGGAAGATCCCCACAACCTGGAAGTCGTCAACGACGGCAACCGGCTCGGCCTTCTTCGCGGATTTCCCCCGGAGGGCCGCCTTGAGAGTGGCGGTCTCCTCCTCGGTCAGGCTGAATCGCTCGAGTGCCCCCGGAAGCTGCCAGGCCAGTTGGCGGAGAGCCGCCTGCTCGTCGCGCTTGCCGCTGGCCCTCGCCTGATCGGCCAGCACAATGTTGAAGCGAGGGCCATGTTCCTGCCCTCTTATCTCGATTCGCAGGGGTTTGCCAAGAACCTGATCGAGGTCGGAATCGTCGATGAGCCCAATCCGATGTGCGAACATCTCGGAGAGGAGCACCGATCGCTCGTCCTCGGACTTAAAGGCCCGGCCGGCAATCAGTCGCTTGGGGAACTCAGGATCCTCGCCCGCGCCCGATGAGACGCTCGCTTCCTCAGGACGGTTGCCAAGGGTTGCGACGACTCCGCCGCCGACGATGGGGACCATCTGATTAATGTGAGGCATCCGCGCGAGCGAATCCAGCCGAGGCTGTGTCAGGTTGACCTGCTCCTGGTCGGATTTACGCGCCCGAGCTTGCTCGACGAGTACCTTGCGGATACGTGCGCGGCGATCCGAGGACATCCGCCCAGAGACCTTCACATCGTCGGCGACTGCGGTCTCGACCGGCCGTCGGCCGGGCATAACGGTTACCTTCCGCGAAATATTCCCTTTGCTCGACTCTCGTTCGATCGTCTGCTGCACCCCTTCGTCGATCGAGAGGCTCGCCGCGAGGACAAACGCGCCAAACATAACGCCAAGGGTTGTCAGGCACGTCCGCATCTTACGCTGGCCGAGCGAGGACAGCGGCAGCCACAGCAGGTCGATCCAGCGCACCAGGCGATCCTCCCATTAGCGATCAAAGTCGCTGACTCTCGTCCGCGATCCGCCCATCAACCAGCCGAACGACGCGGTCGGTGCAACTGGCGGCCAGCTCTTCGTCGTGCGTGACCAGAACGAGGGTGACGCCGCTCTCGCGGACGTGATCGAGTATCAAGGCCATGACCTGCCGCGCGGTCTGGCTATCGAGGTTGCCGGTCGGCTCGTCGGCCAGGATGATACGAGGACGATTCACCAAGGCACGCGCAACCGCGACCCGCTGCCGTTCGCCGCCGCTCATCTGGTCCGGACGGTGATGCAACCTCGACCCGAGCCCGACCGACTCCAGGGTCGCCTGCGCGGCGGCTCGCCGTTCGCGAGGGGGGCGGCCGGTGAAGACCATCGGGAGGGTGACGTTCTCGACGGCCGACCGCGACGCGATCAGGTTGAACGACTGGAAGATCATGCCGACGGATTTGGACCGGAAACGGGCCAACTCGCGCCCCGAAAGTTGGCCAAGGTCCCGGCCGTCGACCCGTAGTCCGCCCGAGCTGGGCCGGTCGAGACCGCCCAGTAAATTCAATAACGTCGACTTCCCCGATCCGGACTTGCCCAGCAGGGCGACGCGCTCACCCTCGGCGACTTCGATGGAGACACCCCGCAGTGCCTCGACCTGCGATTTCTTCGAGCCGTACACCTTCCCAACCGCGGCCGCCTGAATCGCCACGCCATCCGCGCTGTCGCCATCCGATCCCATCGCCAGCCCTCAAGTCGACATATCAATTCGTTGATACAGAGGAAATGAAAACGAGACGCGATGGGCAGTGATCCGGCCTATCTCAGAAAGCCCTTCGCCTTCATCAGGTCGATGATCTGGGTCACGCTCTCCTCGACGTCGATCTGGTCGGTATGGAGCACGAGGTCGGGCGAGGCCGGCTCCTCGAACGCGGCGGTCACGCCAGGCATCTGGGCGATCTTGCCCTCGTCGGCGAGGCGGTAGGCTCCACTCTGGTCGCGGGCCCTCAGCACCTCGTTCGGCGCGGTGCAGTAGACTTCCAGAACGTGATTCCTCCCGATCAAATCCTTCGCCTTCTCGCGCACCGCCTCGTGGGGGGCCACGAACGCCGCGATGGTGATGACCCCCGCGTCGTTCATGAGCTTCGCGACCTCGGCCGACCGGCGCAGGTTCTCCGAACGGTCATCGGCGGTAAACCCAAGGTCGCGGTTCAACCCTTGGCGCATGTTCTGGCCGTACAGGACGGTCACCACCCGCCCTTCGTCCCAGAGGCGTTTTTCCAGCCTGTAAGCGATCCGGCTCTTCCCGCTACCGGTCAAACCGACCAACAAGACCGTGACCGGCACCTGGCCATAACGCTGTTCGCGCTCGAGCGGCGGAACCAGGCTTTCGCGCATCTTGAGCCGCACCGCGGGGGGGGCGGCCCACGCATCGCCCGACGCTCGGCCCGTGCCAGCCTCCAGAATCATGCCGGCGCCAACGGTATTGTTGGTCAGCCGGTCGATCAAGATGAACGCCCCGGTCGAGGCGTTGTTGCGGTAGGGGTCGTGCGCCAGCGCCTGGTTCAGGCTCAACTGCACGTGGCCGACCTCGTTCAACTCCAGGCGAGCGATGGGCCGTTCTTCCAGCGTGTTGACATCGACCCCATAGCGGAACGAGGAGACCTCGGCCGAGACCTGGCGCGTGGTCTGCTTCAAGGTGTAGGTCCGACCGGGCACGAACGGCTGCTCGGCCATCCAGACCACCATCGCCTCGATTTGGCTCCCGAGATGCGGCGGGCTGTCGGGGCGGACAAGCATATCGCCTCGGCTAACGTCCACCTCGTCGGTCAAGGTGACGGTCACCGCCTGGGGGGCGAAGGCTTCGTCGAGCTCGCCGTCGTACGTGACGATCGACTTCACCCGGCTGCGCTTGCCCGACGGCAAGACCATGACCTCATCCCCCTTATGGAGGATGCCGGAGGCCACGGTGCCGGCGAATCCGCGAAAGTCGAGGTTGGGACGAATCACGTACTGTACCGGGAACCGCAGGTCGGCCATGTTGCGGTCGCTGGCGATATGGACCGTCTCCAGGTGATCCAGAAGCGCGGGTCCGTGGTACCACGGCATCGCATCGCTCTTGGCCGCGACGTTGTCTCCCTTCAGGGCCGACAGCGGAATAAACGTGATGTCGCGTAGGTCGAGCTTGGCCACGAAGCCCGTGTAATCTTCCTTGATCCGCTCGAAGACCTCTTGCGAGTAGCCGACGAGGTCCATCTTGTTCACGGCGACGACCACGTGCCGGATGCCCAAGAGGGAGACGATGAAGGAGTGGCGGCGCGTCTGAGTCATGACTCCGTGGCGCGCGTCGATCAGGATGACGGCCACCTGGCAAGTTGAAGCGCCGGTGGCCATGTTCCGCGTGTACTGCTCGTGACCAGGCGTGTCGGCGATGATGAACTTGCGGCGGTCGGTTGAAAAATAGCGGTAGGCGACGTCGATCGTGATGCCTTGCTCGCGCTCGGCCTTCAGACCGTCGGTAAGCAGGGCGAGGTCAATCTCCCCCGCGCCCGTGGTGCCGACCTTTTCGCTGTCGCGTTTGACCGCGGCGAGCTGATCCTCGTAAATCATCTTGGTGTCGTGGAGCAGCCGGCCGATGAGCGTGCTCTTGCCGTCGTCGACACTGCCACAGGTCAAGAAACGCAGCAGTTCCTTCTTCTGGTGGCGGGCGAGGTAGGAGTGGATGTCTTCCTGACTGAGGTCAACGGCTTGCATCTTAGAAATACCCCTCGCGCTTCTTCTGCTCCATCGACCCCGTCTCGTCGTGGTCGATCATCCGCCCTTGCCGCTCGGAGTTCGTCGCAAGCAGCATCTCCTCGATGATCTCGGGCAGTGTGGTCGCACTGCTCTCGATCGCGCCCGTGAGAGGGTAGCAGCCCAGCGTGCGGAACCGCACGCGCTTCATCATCGGCTCCTCGCCCGGTCGCAGCCGCATCCGTTCGTCGTCCACCATGATGAGCGTGCCATCGCGTTCGACGACCGGACGAACGTCGGCGAAGTAGAGGGGCACGATCGGGATATTCTCCAGGTGGATGTACTGCCAGACATCCAGCTCGGTCCAGTTGCTGAGCGGGAAGGACCGAATGCTCTCCCCCTTGTTCACCTTGCTGTTGTAGAGGTTCCAGAGTTCGGGCCGCTGGTTCTTCGGGTCCCACTGGTGCAGGGTGTCGCGGAAGCTGTAGACGCGTTCCTTGGCCCGACTCTTCTCCTCGTCGCGGCGGGCTCCGCCGAAGGCCGCGTCAAACTGGTAATGGTTCAGCGCCTGCTTCAGCGCGGCCGTCTTCATGATATCGGTATGCTTTTTCGATCCATGGTCGAACGGGTTGATATTCTGGGCCTGCCCCTCCGGATTAATCCAGATCTTCAGGTCGAGCCCCTGTTCGCGGCAGAATTGGTCGCGAAACTCAATCATCGCCCGAAACTTCCAGGTCGTATCGACATGGAGCAGCGGAAACGGCAGCCGGCCGGGATAAAAGGCCTTCTGCGCCAGGCGCAGCATCACCGCCGAGTCCTTGCCGATGGAGTAGAGCATCACCGGCCGCTCGAACTCGGCGGCCACCTCGCGGATGATGTGGATACTCTCCGCCTCGAGCACTTTCAGGTGGGTCAGATTATAACTACTACTGATCATCCGTCCTCCAGTTCAGCCTCTTCCTCAGTCGATTATAGGAGATCCACTTCTCTCTCGGATAGGTCACATCATGGTGCTGGCCAATCGTGAGGGACTTTTGCGTGCTCGTGCTCAAACGTCAGCCGACGGGTTCGGGCGTGTTGAGGGGGTCGTGGGGGCCGATATCGGGTTGAGTCCCGGCGTCGACCACTTCGTCGGTCAGTTCTTCCTCCAGATGCTCCGCCGCCTGGGAAAGTCCTCGGACCTGCTTCAGGTTGGACAGGTAGACGCAGGCGCTCAACAGGGCCCCCGCGTACATCAAAACGCGGAAGCCCATCATCGCCAGGTCGCCATGAGGGTGGTTGACGAGTTGGAAGAGTTGCTTACCCACCTTCTCGGTGAACCCCATGGCCCCGAAGGGAATTGGGACGGCGGTTGTGAACAGGGTGAGCGGCACCATCAGGAAGTGCTGACCGAGGGAGGGGAGTTGGCCGATCGGAAAGATCGTCCGGCTCACCAGGTAGAAGGCCACGACACTCATCGCGTGATTGGCCGAGGCCAGGAAAAGGGCGCCGGCGACCAGGCCGAGCCGGCTCCGATAGGTGCGCGAGAGCGTATTCAGCTCCCGGAGCAAGAGGTTCAGCCGCCCCGTCCCTTCGAGCAGCTTGGGATAGCGCCTGGTCAGTCCTTGACCGAAGATCAGCGCGAGCCCAAGGACGCCCGCGCCCAGAAAGCACCAGACGATGAGGATCAAGCGTCTCACGCCGACGCCTGCCATCGGCCAGGCGACCGCGCCCGAGATCCCCGCCAGCACGAACAGGCCCAGCAAGCCAAGAATCCGGTCCAGGACCATTGAAGCCACGGCCTGGGTCTTGTTGATCTTCATGCGGACGAGGTAAGCCGCCTTGATCAGGTCTCCTCCCACCGCCCCCGGGATCACCAGGTTGAATACGTTTCCGATGTATCCGAGCAAAATCGCGTCGCGCAGACGGAATCCCGGCTCGATGACCCGAACCAGGAAAAGCCAACGCAGGAACGTCAGGAGTAGGCCCGACATGTAGATCACGAACGCCAACCCGATGATCCGATAGTCGAGCTTGCGCGAGAGGACCTGGCTGATCTCAGCCTTGTTCTGCCAGATCACCCCGCCCAGGAGTCCGAAGGCCAGTAGCACGAGGGCCGCGTTGATAACCTTGCCAAGGAAGCCGCGTTTAGAGGTCTTCGTCGTCATGTTGGTTGGTACTCAATCATAAATCGCCACCCAGCCCGGGCGGGGCGATCGGAGAAAACGTGGCGGGTGAATCGGGCTGGATGGAGCCGGTTCTTCCCAAACGCTGGCAACTTGGGTGATCAAAGCGGGTCAGAGCGACCCCTTCGTGGAAGGAACGCCGCTGTTCCTTGGATCACGTTCGGTGGCGGCCCTCAGCGCGCGAGCCATTCCCTTGAAGATCGCCTCGCTGATGTGGTGGGTATTGCGCCCGTAGTGGAGCAAGACGTGCAGATTCATCCGGCCTTGGGTGCAGACGGCCTGCCAGAAGTCGGCGATCAGCTCGCTATCAAAGGTACCGATCTTGGGAGACGGCATCGGCGCATTCCAGACCCAGAACGGACGCCCCCCCAGATCCACCGCGCAGGTGACCAGGGCTTCATCCATCGGCAAGATCATGTGACCGTAGCGAAAGATCCCGGCCCGGTTCCCCAAGGCGCGGTCGATCGCCTGACCAAGACAGATCCCGATGTCTTCGGTCGTGTGGTGGTCGTCCACCTGCACGTCCCCCTGGCAAACCACCTTCAGATCCATCAGTCCGTGCCTGGCGAACAGCTCGAGCATGTGGTCGAGAAAGCCGACCCCACTCGAAATCTCGGCCCGGCCGGTCCCGTCGAGGTTCAGGCTAAGCTGGATCTTGGTCTCCCGGGTCTCTCGGGCAATCTCCGCGGTTCTTGGCTGACGCTCGGCGCTCGACTCACTCAACGCAAAAGCCCCTTCCTGGCCAATGAGGGTCCGGACGCGCGGGTCCAATCCAAAGCCAAGGACACCCACCTCGCTTCTCACCCGCGTCAACCGGCCGAACCATCCTAGCAAACTCCAGGGGTCTTTGCCTGCACTTGAGTCTTCGAGCCGGGAGAGGAGGGGAGTCCACCACAATCGGCCGCCGCGTCCCCTTGAAGGCGACACCCACGCCGATTACATTAATGGATATGAAAGAAATCTATGTGAGCACCGATATCGAGACCGACGGTCCCATTCCAGGCCCCCACTCCATGCTCAGCCTTGGATCGGCGGCCTACAACGCCCAGAAGCAGTTGGTCGCCACCTACGAAGTGAATCTTCACCTGCTTCCCGACGCCCAGGGGCATCCCTCCACCATGGCCTGGTGGGAGACCCAGCCCGAAGCCTGGGCAGCGCATCGCATCAACTTGAAGGAACCCGCCGAAGCCCTCCCCGAGTATGTGACCTGGCTCGAATCCCTCCCCGGTAAGCCGGTGTTCGTGGGTTACCCGGCCGGCTTTGATTTCGTCTTCGTGTACTGGTACCTCATTCGCTTCGCCGGACGCTCCCCTTTTTCCTTTAGCGCAATTGACATCAAAACTTACGCCATGGCGGTTCTCGGCACGCCCTACCGAGAAACCACAAAGAAGCGTATGCCCAAACGCTGGTTTCCCGACCTCCCCCACACGCATCGAGCCCTCGACGACGCGATCGAGCAAGGGGCCCTATTCTGCAACATCCTTGAGGAAAACCTGTCTCGGCGTTCGCCACACCAAGGCTGATCATCTCCCGACATCGACCCCCGCCTCAGGGTTTCCACAATTCACTTCACCCATCGAGGCATGCATTTTTTGCCTCGTTTGCTCCTGATTAGGTTGCTAACATCTGCCGAACTTGACGGTTGGAAGCGAAGCCCAGATCGGGGGACAATACCGAAACACTTGAAACCATCCTCCTGCCGCGATCGATCCCGTAGGGGCGACCGTGTCGAGTCGATCGTAATCGTGGGCACCCTCATCAAGTTAAGGGATTCAGACCTGCGTCCACCGACACACCAACCGTCGAGCATCTTGACCCACTGGGCCGGATGGCCATTGTCAGGCTCTTCAACGCCCCGGCTGAGGACGTGCCGCGGTTCGAGATAGCCGAGATGAACCTGATCGCCGCCTTC
>Ga0182745_1003093_pt1 | contig 14524 bp, 11 predicted proteins | sample eDN3rd30CKraftBY_FD_128523 | JGI IMG/M metagenome (GOLD analysis project Ga0182745, IMG submission 128523) | Enriched backyard soil microbial communities from Emeryville, California, USA - eDNA 3rd pass 30_C Kraft BY (version 2) (version 2) | ecosystem: Environmental > Terrestrial > Soil >...
AGGGTCGGGGCGCCGGCACGGTTCTCCAGGATGAACTGTTTGGCGTACTCGCCGGTCTGGATGTCGTTCAGTATCTGCTTCATCACGGCTTTCGATTCGTCGGTGATGATGCGGGGGCCGCTCACGTACTCGCCGAACTCCGCGTTGTTGGAGATGGAGTAGTTCATGTTGGCGATGCCGCCCTTGAAGATGAGGTCGACGATCAGCTTCACCTCGTGCAGGCACTCGAAGTACGCCATCTCCGGCGCGTAGCCCGCCTCGACCAGCGTCTCGTAGCCGGCCTTGATCAGCTCGACCAGGCCGCCGCACAGGACGACCTGCTCGCCGAACAGGTCGGTCTCGCATTCTTCCTTGAACGAGGTCTCGATGGTGCCGGCGCGACCGCCGCCCACCGCCGACGAATAGCTCAGGGCGATCTCGAGCGCGTTGCCCGAGGAATTCTGCGCCACCGCCACCAAGCAGGGAACGCCGCCGCCGCGCACATACTCGGAGCGCACGGTGTGGCCGGGGCCCTTCGGCGCGATCATGAACACGTCGAGGTCGGCGCGCGGCGTCAGCAGGTTGAAGTGGACATTGAGGCCGTGCGCGAAGGCCAGGGCCGCACCCTGCTTCATGTTCGCGTCGAGGTCGGCGTTGTAGATGTCCGACTGCAGCTCGTCCGGGGTCAGCATCATGACGATGTCGGCCCACTTGGCGCCCTCGGCCGGCGTCATGACGGTAAAGCCGGCGCCCTCGGCCTTCTTGATCGTGGCGGATCCGGCCTTGAGCGCGATGCGCACATCCTTCACGCCCGAATCACGAAGGTTCATGGCGTGGGCATGACCCTGGCTGCCGTAGCCGACGATCAGGACTTTCTTGCCCTTGATCAGGTTCACGTCGGCATCACGATCGTAGTAGACACGCATAGGGGCCAATCCTCCTGGCAGCTGCTTCTTGCAAAGAACGGGGGTTAGTAGACAACCCGGCTCGCAAAAACCAGCCTCGAATCCCGCCTTATCGCATGTCCCCCTTGCGCTTCTACATATGGTATGCCTCACGGAGGGCGACCCAAGCCCCGTAGATCCCCGAGGAAAGCCCCTTATGTCCCTTCGCTCCGCCTTCGTCCCCGCTTCCCTGGCACTCGCGCTGGTTGCCTGCAGCCAGCCCTCGGACGCCCCGACGAACCCGGCCACCCCGATGCCCGGAATCGACTATGCGGCGGAGAATTCGACCGTGCACGGCGCGGCGCGGGCGATGCGCAACCACACCTGGCTGTGGACCCGCGGCCCCGGCCCGGCCCAGATCCACTATTCGACCGCGGACGGTCGCGACCTCGTCTGGATGGTCGGCCAGCGGCGCATCTTCCAGGGCCAGTGGACGGTCGAGAACACCAGCGATTCGAGCGGCCAGCAGATCACCCAGATCTGCCTGCGCTATCCGGGCGTCAATTTCGGCGGGCTGAGCGCCACCTCGACCTGCCGCCCGGCCGGTACTTTCCTCGGCGAGATTCAGCAGCGCGAAGGCGGCGACCCGCTGCAGATGAACGGGCGCACCCAGGCCCTGTTCGTGATCGACAAGGCGCCGGCCAACCTGGCCGAGATCGAGGGCCGGGTGGCCTCGATCAAGGGCCTGTCGAACTACTAAAGGTGCTGAGCGGGGAGCGGCGCGGCGCTAAAGCGCCTCGCCGCCGCGCGACATGGCGACGATGCCGGTGCGGACGACGTCGACCAGGCCCAGCGCCTCCATCAGGCCGATGAAGGTCTGCACCTTGTCGGTGTTGCCCGTGACCTCGAAGACGAACGAATCGGACTTGGCGTCGATCACCTTGGCACGGAACACGTCGGCCAGGCGCAGCGCCTCGACGCGCTTTTCGCCGACGCCCTTCACCTTCACCAGCGCCAGTTCCCGCTCGATGTGCGGGCCTTCGACCGTGAGGTCGCGCACACGATAGACCGGCACCAGACGGTCGAGCTGCGCCTTGATCTGCTCGATGATCATCGGCGTGCCCTTGGTCACGATGGTGATTCGCGACTGGCTTTCCTTCGCGTTGGTCTCCGCGACGGTCAGGCTCTCGATGTTGTAGCCGCGGCCGGAAAAGAGGCCGACCACGCGCGCGAGGATGCCCGGCTCGTTGGCCACGAGGACGGAAATCGTATGGGCGACGATAGCGGAATCCTTGCTCACACCAGCACCATGCCTTCTTCCGACACCTTCGCGGACTGCTTGTCGTCCGGCCCCAGCAGCATCTCGTTGTGCGCCGCGCCCGACGGAATCATCGGGAAGCAGTTCTCCTTCTCATCGACGATGACGTCGACGATGACGGGATGCTTCAGCTCGATCATCTCCTTGATCGTGTCGTCGAGCTTGGCGGGATCGTCGCAGCGCAGGCCCTTGGCGCCGAACGCATCGGCGACCTTCACGAAGTCAGGCAGCGATTCCGAATAGCTCTCGGAATAGCGGCCGCCGTGCAGCAGCTCCTGCCACTGCCGGACCATGCCCATGTAGTGGTTGTTCAACACGAAGATCTTCACCGGCAGGCGATACTGTGCCGCCGTCGAGAGCTCCTGGATGTTCATCAGGATCGACGCCTCGCCGGCCACGTCGATGACCAGCGCCTCGGGGTGGGCGATCTGCACGCCAAGCGCCGCCGGGAAGCCGTAGCCCATGGTGCCGAGGCCGCCCGAGGTCATCCAGCGATTGGGCTGCTCGAACTTCAGGAACTGCGCCGCCCACATCTGGTGCTGGCCCACTTCGGTCGTGATGTAGTGGTCCTTGTCCTTGATGTGGTGGTAGAGCCGCTCGAGTGCATACTGCGGCTTGATCACCTGCTTGTTGGGCTTGTAGGCGAGGCAGTTGCGCGACCGCCACGTCTCGATCTCGGCCCACCACGCCTTCAGCGCCTTCTGGTCGACCTTGGGCTGCTTCGCCTTCCAGGCCTTCACCAGCTCTTCCAGCACGATGCCGGCATCGCCCACGATGGCGAGGTCGACATGGACGTTCTTGTTGATCGACGACGGATCGATGTCGACGTGGATCTTCTTCGAGCCCGGCGAGAACTTCGTCAGGTTGCCAGTGATGCGGTCGTCGAAGCGCGCGCCGATGTTGATCATCACGTCGCAGCCGTGCATCGCGAGGTTGGCTTCGTAGGTGCCGTGCATGCCCAGCATGCCGAGGAACTGCTTGTCCGACGCCGGGAACGCGCCGAGGCCCATCAGCGTGTTGGTGATCGGGTAGCCCGTGAGATGCACGAGCTGCGTCAGCAGCTTGGACGCCTTCGGCCCGGCATTGATCACGCCGCCGCCGGCGTAGAAGACCGGGCGCCTGGCATTGGCGATCATCTCGATCGCCTGCTCGATCTTCTTCGGGTCGGGCTGGGTCTGCGGCCGGTAGCTCTTGTGCGTCACCGCGACCTTGGGCGGCGCCACATACTCGTGCTTGTTCATCAGCACGTCCTTGGGCAGGTCGATCACGACCGGGCCCGGACGGCCGGAGCGCGCCACGTAGAAGGCCTCGTGGACCGAGCGGGCGAGGTCGCCGACCGATTTCACCAGGTAATTGTGCTTGGTGCAGGGGCGTGTGATGCCCGTCGTGTCGGCTTCCTGGAAGGCATCGTTGCCGATCAGGTGGGTCGGCACCTGCCCCGTCAGGCAGACGAGCGGGATGGAATCCATCAGCGCGTCGGTCAGGCCGGTCACGGCGTTGGTCGCGCCAGTACCGGAGGTCACCAGCACCACGCCGACCTTGCCGGTCGAGCGCGCATAGCCCTCGGCGGCGTGCACGGCCGCCTGCTCGTGGCGCACCAGGATGTGGCGCAGCCGGTTCTGCTTGAAGAGTGAATCGTAGATCGGAAGGACCGCACCGCCGGGATAGCCGAAGACGACCTCGACTTCCTCGTCGATCAGGGCTTTCACCAACAGATCGGCGCCAGTCGTGGCGGACTCCTCGGGCTTCAACACAGCGATCTCCTTCATGACAAATGCGCCGCAAAACGGGGGTTTTGCGGCGCGGGAACATAGGGGCGGCGTTTGGAGCGGTCAATCGAAAAGATCGAAACGCAAAGTTTCACCCCGCCAGATTGTCCAAATATTTCTCAATCTCGCCCAAAGCCTGCTCGGGCCTCCGGTCGAACACCAGATCTGGCGCCATCTGGTGCCGAAACCACGTCATCTGGCGTTTCGCGTATTGCCGCGTATGGTCGACTGCAATACGGCGGACATCCGAGAGCGACAATTCCCCCCGGAAATACCGGAAAAACTCCGGAGCGCCATGGGCCTTGAGCCCCGGCCAGGCCGGATCGGGGCGCTCGTCGAAAACCGCACGAACTTCGGCCTCCACGCCCTGGGAAAGCATGACGTCGAACCGATGCTCGATCCGGTCTCTCAGCCAGACGCGGTCGGGCACCAGCAGGACGGTCACGAATTGCCAAGGCGCGGCAGAGGCCTCGCCCCGCTGCCACTCGCTGAGCGGCCGCCCCGTGGCCTGCCAGACCTCCCAGGCCCTGACGTGACGCTGGCGGTCCTCCGGCTTCAGCCGGGCGACGATGGCGGGGTCGTGGATGGCCAGCCGATCGCGGAAAGCCCGCGACCCCAGGGCCGCCCAGTCGGCATTGGCCTGCTCGCGCAGCTCGGGCGGGGCGTCGGGAATCGGTGCAATTCCGTGCATCAGGGTCCGGATATAGAGGCCCGAGCCGCCGCACAGGATGGGCACGCGGCCGGTGGCCAGAACCCGCTCGATCTCGGCCGAGGCGAGTGTGCGCCAGCGCGCGGCCGATACGGTCTCGCTGAGCGGCAGCACGCCGTAGAGCGTGTGCGGCACCCTCGCCCGCTCCTCCGCACTCGGCTGCGCCGTCAGGATCGGGAAGGCGTCGTAGGTCTGCATCGCATCGGCATTGATCACCGTGCCGCCGCGCCGTTCGGCGAGGTCGAGCGCCAGCGCCGACTTGCCGCTGGCGGTCGGTCCGGTGACGACGATGACGGGGGTCTGAGCGTGCGATGTCATGAGCGGCGCACTGTTTGCAAATCCGCGACCCCGCCGCTAGAGCCGGGAGCGTGAAAAACGTCCTCGTCCTGATCTCCGATCCCGCCCGCCCCGCCGTGACCGATGCGGTCGTGGCCTCCGCCATCGAAGCCCTGAAGAGCAGCGACGTCACCGTCGGCGCGCCCGACTGGCTCGACAAGGGCATTGCCTGCGACCTGCCGTTCGACGGGACCGCCCCGTCGATCAGCCTGGCCGGCGTCGATGCGGTCGTTCTGCCGGCGAACGGACGCCGCAAGAAGCTGCTCGTCGCGGACATGGAATCGACCATGATCCACAACGAGATGCTCGACGAGCTGGCCGACTTCCTGGGCCTGCGCGAGAAGATCGCCGGCATCACCGCCCGCGCGATGAACGGCGAGATCGACTTCGCCGGCGCGCTCGAGGAGCGGGTCGGCCTGCTGAAGGGCCTGGCGGTCGGCCGGCTCGACGAGGCCGCGACCCGCATCCGCTACATGCCGGGCGGCGCCACCCTGGTCGCCACCCTGCAGAAACACGGCGCCTATTGCGCGCTGGTTTCGGGCGGCTTCACCTACTTCACCGCCATGGTGCGCAAGGCGCTGGGCTTCGACCTCGATGCCGCCAACGTGCTGGAGCATGACGGCACGTCCCTGGCCGGCACGGTGGCGCATCCCATCCTCGGCAAGGAGGCGAAGCTCACGACCCTGCGGCGCCTGGCCGGAGAGCGTGGCCTTACCGACGCGGACGCGATAAGCGTAGGCGACGGCGCCAACGACCTGCCGATGCTGAAGGCCGCTGGCCTCGGCGTCGCCTTCCACGCCAAGCCGGCCGTGGCCGCCCAGGTGCCGGCTCGCATCGACCATGGCGATCTCACCGCGCTGCTCTACCTGCAGGGCTATCGCCGCAGCGACTTCGAAGAGAGGAAAGACCCATGACCGACATCCAGCAGATCGTCCTCGCCAAACGCCCCGAAGGCGACGTCACCGCGGACTGTTTTCGCAGCGAGACCGTTTCCCTGCCCGCCCTCGCCGAGGGCCAGATTCTGATCGCCCAGCGCTTCCTGTCGCTTGATCCCTACATGCGGCCGCGCATGACCGAGCTGCGCTCCTACACGCCGCCCTTCGAGCTCGACAAGCCGCTGACCGGCGGCTCGATCGGCGAGGTCGTCGCCTCGAAAAACCCGCGCTTCGCCAAGGGCGACATCGTGATGGGCATGCTGAACTGGGCCAGCCACACTGTCCATGACGGCAAGGGCCTGCGCAAGATCGACCCGGCCGGCCTGCCGCTCTCGGCCTATCTCGGCGTGCTGGGCATGCCGAGCTTCACCGCCTGGTACGGCATCAAGCACATCTGCAAGCCCAAGGCGGGCGAGACGGTGTTCGTGTCGGCCGCGACCGGTGCCGTCGGCCAGGTGGCGGGCCAGCTCGCCAAGCTCGCCGGCGCCCGCGTCGTGGGCTGCGCCGGCGACGAGCAGAAATGCCAGTGGGCGGTGCGCGAGGCGGGCTACGACGCCTGCTTCAACCACAAGACCGAGAGCGACGTGGGCGCGGTGCTCGACAAGCTCTGCCCGCAGGGAATCGACGCCGATTTCGAGAATGTCGGCGGCAAGATCTTCCATGCCGTCTTCGCACGCCTCAACAACTTTGGCAGGGTCGCCTTCTGCGGCGCCATCTCCGAGTACCAGGACGCCGCGCCGATGGCCGGCCCGGAGAAGATGTTCACCATCGTCCAGCGCCGCCTGACCCTGCAGGGCTTCATCGTCTCCGACCATGTCGCCCTCATGGGCGACTTCGTGAACGAGGTCGGCGGGCTGGTGGCCTCCGGCAAGCTGAAGAGCCGCGAAACCGTAATCGACGGCCTTGCGAAGGCGCCCGGGGCCTTCATGGGCCTGCTGAAGGGCGAGAACTTCGGCAAGCTGGTGGTGAAGGTCGGTTAGGCCTCATTGGAGCGCGCCACTCCAGTGGCGCAATCATGACCATGAGCGCCACTGGAGTGGCGCGCTCCAAAGCAAAAAGGCCGCGCGATGCGCGGCCTTTTCCATTTGTTGGCAGCGAAAGCTACTTCTGCAGCCTGAGCGCGGCGAAGCGTGGGTCGCCCTGGCGCTCGACGAAGAGCAGAACGGAGCGCTTCTTCTGCTGCTGCAGCTTGGTCACGAGATCGGTGACCTCCTGCGGCGTCGTCACCGGCTTCTGGTCGACCTCGAGGATGACGTCGCCTGGCTGAAGCTGCTTCTCGGCGGCCGGGCTGTTGGACGCCACCTTGGTGATGATCACGCCCTTCACCTGGTCCGACAGGCCATAGCGCTCGCGCAACTGGTCGGTGACCTTCTGCAAGGTCAGGCCGAGCTGCTCGATGGTCGAGGTCACCGGCTGGTCGGGCTCTGCCGGCTTCTTCGAACCCTGCGCCGAGGTGTTCTGCTTCTCGGCCTCTTCCTGTTCGCCCACCCTGAGCTTCAGGGGCACTTCCTTACCACCGCGCCAGACGACGACGTCGACCGTGCTGCCGACCCGGGCATTGGCCACGACCCGCGGAAAGCGGCGCAGGTCGAGCACGTCCTGCCCGCCGAACGAGAGGATGATGTCGTTGCGCTTCAGGCCCGCCTTGCCGGCCGGACCGTCGGCCGTGACATTGGCCACCAGCACGCCGCGGGCGCGATCGAGGCCGAAGGAGTCGGCGATGTCGTCGGTGACGCTCTGGTAGCTGACGCCGATCCAGCCGCGCTTGACCTTGCCGAACTCGCGGAGCTGGTCGGCGACCTGCTTCACCATGTTCGACGGGATCGAGAAGGCGAGACCCGCATTGGTCCCGGAGGGCGAGTAGATCGCCGTGTTGACGCCGATGACCTCGCCATCGGTGTTGAACAGCGGACCGCCCGAGTTGCCCTTGTTGATGGCGGCGTCGGTCTGCAGGTAGTCGTCGAGCGAGTCGTTCAGCGACCGTCCGCGTGCCGAGATGATGCCCGCCGTCACCGAATGGCCCATGCCGAAGGGATTGCCGATCGCAATCACCCAGTCGCCGACGCGGGACTTGTCCGAATCGCCCCACTTCACGGCCGGCAGCGGCTTCTTGTTGGGCGGCTCGACCTTGAGCAGGGCGAGGTCGATACGGCTGTCCGAGCCGATCAGCTTCGCCTTGAGCTGGGTGTCGTCGCGGAAGATGACCGTGATGTCCTCGGCGCCCTGGATCACGTGGTTGTTGGTGACGATGTAGCCGTCGCCGTCGACCACGAAGCCCGAGCCCAGCGACGTGCCGCGGCGCTTCTGCTGCTCTTCGCCACCGCGCTTGTCGAAGAAATCCTTGAACAGTTCCTCGAAGGGCGAGCCGGGCGGAAGCTGCGGCATGTCCCGAAGACGCGGCCCCTGCTGGGGGACGTTCTGCGTGGTCGTGATGTTGACGACGGTCGGCATCAGTTTGTCGACCAGCTCGGAGAAGCTCTCCGTCGGTTGACGAGCCCATACGGGCTCCGCCGCCACGAGGCCAAGCGACGCGATCGCCGCAAGCGCGGCCCCTCTGAAATAGCCTTGCAAATCAGCTAGAATCACGACCGACCTCCAACGGCGCTCAAGGCCAAACGGTCGATACGGCCGGCGCCGCGCGTTAGAGTTCCTGTCTAACTGCGGGCCGATTGTGGCGCAAATAAAGAGGTCGTTATCGAGCCCGGTTTTGCGGGGTTTTGGACACCTGACCAAAAAGAAACCGGCGGCGTGACAAGAGTGCCACAGCCGCCGGTCGGTACGATATTTGCCGCTTCCTAGGGCTTCGGCGCCGGCAGCCCCGCGGGGTCGTTGAAGAAGCGGAAGAAGTCGTTGTCCGGGCTCAGCAGCATGGTCGAGCCGCCCGAACCGAACGCCTGCTTGTAGGCCTCCATGCGCCGGTAGAAGGCGTAGAAGTCCTTATCCTTGGTGAACGCCTTGGCGTAGATCTCGGTCGCCGCCGCGTCGCCCTCGCCTCGCAGGATCTGCCCCTTCAGCCCGGCGTCGGCCTTGATGACGGCCACCTCGCGGTCGGCCGTCGCCTTGATGCGGGCATTCTCCTCGTCGCCCTCGGCGCGGAGCTGGCCGGCCTCGCGCTCGCGATCGGTCTTCATGCGGTTGTAGACCGACTGCGAGTTGGCCTGCGGCAGGTCCGCCCGCTTGATGCGCACGTCGACCGTCTGGACGCCCAGTTCCATGGTCTTGACGTTCACCCGCCGGGTGATGTCGTCCATCAGATTGGCACGTTGGTCGGTCAGCACCGCATGCAGCGGCACCGACGACAGGACGCCGCGGATCTCCGAGTTGATCAGAGAGTCGAGCAGCCCGCGCAGGGTCGTCTCGCCTCCCGGCACGGTCTGCGCATAAAGCTTGGCCGCGACGATCTTGTAGCGGGCATAGGCGTCGACCACGAGCCGCTTCTGGTCGCCGGCGATGATCTCGAACTCCTCGGCTTCATAGTCGAGCAACCGGCGGTCGATCCGCTGGATGTCCTGGATCAGCGGCAGCTTGGCGTAGAGGCCGGGGTCGGTCTTCGGCTCGCCGACGATGGCGCCGAACTGACGGACCAGAACCTGTTTGGTCGGGTCCACCGTGTAGAAGGTCTGGCTCACGAGGAAGCCCACGATCGCCAGCGCGACCAGCGCGATAATCGAACGGTTGCTCATCGCGTCGCTCCCGGCAGCGGCTGAGGTGCGCGCGGCGGCTGCGGCCCGACGCCCGGAGTCTGGCCCGAGCGCAGCTCGGGCAGCGGCAGATAGGGCAGCACGCCGCCATTGTTGGTCGTGCCCTTGTCGACGAGCACCTTGTTCACGTTGCGCAACACCTCTTCCATCATGTCGAGGTAGAGACGCTCGGTCGTGATGTCCTTGGCTTTGGCCCACTGCTCGTAGACCTGGTCGAAGCGCTGGGCGTCACCGCTCGCCCGCGCCACCGTCTCCGCCTTGTAGGCTTCGGAACGCTGGATGATGGATTCCGCCTCACCCTTTGCGCGGGGAAGCTGCTGATTGCGGTAGGTGTTGCCCTCGTTGATCAGCTTCTCCTTGTCGGCGCGCGCCGCCTGGACGTCGCGGAAGGCCGCGATGACTTCCTGCGGCGGGTCCACGCGCAGAAGCTGGATCTGGGAAATACGGACGCCGAGCCCATACTCGTCGAGGATGCCCTGCAGCAGGTCCTTGGTGTCCTGCTCGATGCGGCTGCGGCCCTCGGTCTGCGCATACTGGAGGTTCGACTTGCCGATCACCTCGCGCATCGCGGCTTCGGCGCCGGCACGTACGTTCTCCTCGGGATTGCGCACGTCGAATGCGTACTTGTAGACGTCCTTGATCTGCCACAGCACCGCGAACTCGATATCGACGATGTTCTCATCGCCGGTCAGCATCAGGTTTTCCGTCGAGGTCGGACGGGGTCCGCGCGTATAGGGCGTGTTGGCCTGGTTGCCACGCGAGCCGATGACCGTACGGCGCTGGTCCTGCACATTGACCACCACGACATTGCCGATCGGGGCGGGCAGATTGTAGTGCAGGCCGGGCTCGACCGGCTTCCCATAGGGCTTGCCGAACACCAGCTGGATCGCCTGCTGGTTGGGCTGCACGCGGAAAAAGCCGGTGGCGAGCCAGATCACGAGCGCGCCCAGAACCACGAGAGCGATGCCCTTGTAGGTCCCGAAGCCGCCCGGCATCAGGTCCTTGAGCCGTTCCTGACCCTTGCGGATCACGTCTTCCATGTCGGGCGGGCGCCGCGAGCCGAACGGACCGCCGCCGCCACCACCGCCTTTGTTGCCACCGCCACCGCCGCCGCCCCAGGGACCACCGCCGCCGCCGCCGCCGCCACTACCGCCGCCGCCGCCCCAAGGGCCGCCGCCGCCGTTGTTATTCCACGCCATTTTTCACCTCAGGGCCCCTGCTGCCGCTTGTCACCGCGCTTGGGCGCGTTGTCGCTTTTGATTTCCAGACGCTCTGCATATATGTGACGGCAGGCCCACCTTCAATCAAGCGGCGGACGTGAAATTGCGCCGCAGCGAAAGCAGCAGAACATGGCGGAAATCACCGAATCGGCCGTCCGCAAGGTTCTCGATACCGTGATCGATCCGGTGACGGGCCGCAGCGTCGCGGCACTCGGCATGGTGAGCGGTGTCGCAACGCGCGCCGGCCACGTCGCCGTCACCCTCGAAGTCGATCCCGCGCGCGGCACGGCACTCGAACCCCTGCGCCAGGCCTGCGAACAGGCGATCCGCGCGATGCCCGGCGTTCTCTCGGCGACCGCGGTGATGACGGCAGAGCGCGCCGCGCCACCCCCACCGCCCGCACCGGGCGGCCATCACGGCCACAGCCATGGCGCACCCGCGGCCAAGACGACCGGCGGCGGCGGCCGCATCGACGTGCCGGGGGTGAAGCACATCATCGCCGTGGCGTCCGGCAAGGGCGGCGTCGGCAAGTCGACCACTGCCGTCAACCTGGCGCTCGGCCTCGCCGCCAACGGGCTCACGACCGGGCTGCTCGATGCCGACATCTACGGCCCCTCCATGCCGCGCATGCTGGGCGTGACGGAGAAGCCCGAGTCGGCCGACGGCAAGATGCTCAAGCCGATCGAGAAGTACGGTCTCAAGACCATGTCGATCGGCTACATCGTGAACGAGGACACGCCGATGATCTGGCGTGGCCCCATGGTGTCGAGCGCGCTCGAGCAGATGCTGCGCGACGTGCAGTGGGGCGACCTCGACGTGCTCGTCGTCGACATGCCGCCGGGCACCGGCGACGCCCAGCTCACTTTGGCCCAGCGCGTGGCACTGGCCGGCGCCGTCATCGTCTCGACGCCGCAGGACATCGCCCTGGTCGACGCCCGCAAGGGCCTCAACATGTTCCGCAAGGTCGCCGTGCCGGTGCTCGGCATCGTCGAGAACATGAGCTATTTCCTCTGCCCGCATTGCGGCGAGCGCTCGGAAATCTTCGGCCATGGCGGCGCCCGCGAGGAGGCCGAAAAGCTCGGCGTGCCGTTCCTCGGCGAAGTCCCGCTCCATCTCGACATCCGCACGACGTCGGACAGCGGCCATCCCATCGTCGTCTCGAAGCCCGACAGCGCGCATGCGCAGGCCTACAAGAACATCGCCGGCCGCGTCTGGAAACAGCTCTCCGCCAACCAGCGCGGCGCCCGCAAGGCCCCGAACATCGTGGTGCAGTGACTGATGTCGTCCTGAGCGGCAGCGAAGGACCTCACCGAGCGGCCAGACACGGACCTTTGACGACAGAAAAATCTAGCCGCGCTGGCGGGTCTTCTTGGGACGCCAGCCTGGGCGCCATTGGCCGATCAGGCCGTGGACGCCGATCATCGAGCCGGCGACCAGTTCCAGCGCGAGGAAGCGGCGGTCCTCGACCCAGCCGGGGAGCTGGATGTTCAGCGCGAGATCGCGGCGGAAGCCGAACTGGTTGTAATATTCGGGATCGCCGACCAGGATGATGCGGCTGTGGCCCAGCATGCGCGACTGCGCCATCGAGTGCCACATCAGCGCCTTGCCGTAGCCCAGCCCGCGCAGCTCGGGCGAGATGGCGAGCGGGCCCAGCATGACCGCCGGCCACTTGTCGTTGATCAGGATCGGCCAGTTGCGGATCGACGCCACCATCCGGTCCTTCTGGTCGATCGCCACGAAGCACAGTTCGCGGATCGGCTTCACGCCCTCGCGCAGCCGGTACACCGTCTTCTGCTGACGCTCGGGGCCGAAGGCCGCCTCGTTCATCTCCTCGACCGCCGTGTTGTCGCGCGGCCGCTCGCGCAGCAGCCTGAGCCGGCCGGGATCGCGGATCACGTCGCCTGACCGAGCGACGCCATCAGCTCGCGCCATTCGCGGGCGCTCAGCCCGCTCGACTTCTGCTCGACTTTCTCTCCCGCCAGCATGCGCTTGACGATGGCGAGGCCGGTCTTGGAGAGATGCGTGCCGCCCAGGCGATATTCGACGAAGGCGTCGTGGCTGATCGGGCACCAGCGCTTCAGCGTATCGAGCATCGTCTCGGCATAGACGCGAATCTCGTACTGCGCATGGGCATCGGCGCGCAGCGAGAGGAAATGCATGAGATTGTGGAGGTTCGTCTTCCAGTACCACTGGGTATAGAAGCCGAGCGACAGGTTCATGCGCGCCAGTTCGCGCGCGAGGCCGGACCGTTCGGGATCGAGCGGTGCGCCGCCCTCGCCCTCGTTCAGCATCTCGAGATAATGCTCGTAGACCAGCTCGGCGTCCTGCTTCAGCAGGCCGAAGACGCGCTCGGCCTCCTTGCCCGCCAGCACCTGATCCCGGCCCTGGCGGTTCATCGCGCTCTGGGCGGCGAGATGCTCGGGCTTCGGCACATAGAATTCGTTGTCGAGGATCGAGTAGCGCGCGGAATATTCGTTCACGTTGGCGGTGCGGTGCCGGATCCACTGCCGTGCCACGAAGATCGGCAGCTTCACGTGGTACTTGATCTCGCACATCTCGAACGGCGTCGTGTGGCGGTGCCGCATGAGATAGTTGATGAGGCCGCGATCCTCGCTGACCTTCTTGGTGCCGCGGCCGTAGCTCACCCGCGCGGCCTGCACCACGGCGGCATCGTCGCCCATGTAGTCGACTACGCGGACGAAGCCGTGATCGAGCACGGGCAGCGCCTGATAGAGGATCTCCTCCAGCGCCGGAGCGACCGGACGCAAGGTCGGCTGGGCGCCGGCCCGGGCCTGGTCGATTTCTGCCTGCTGGTCGCTGGAGAGGGGCATCGTTCGCTGTCCTTCGTTTCGCCGGGCTTTATGCGGGGATTCGGCTGCGGCGGGCAAGGAAGGATCGAGGCGCCGGACATGTCTTCAAAAAGCCGGCGGAAGCGCCTATATGGAGGGTGTCGGGCAACCGACTATGGCGATAAACGCCGCGTGACATAAGCGTTTCGGACCCGGGGGCAGTACCCGGCGCCTCCACCATTCCTCTCCGCCCTCGGGCGGAACCGATGGGGGCGAACCAGGATCGACGAGCGTGGTAAAGACGCGGTTTTTGCCCGGTATGGTTCCGCCGTGACGGGCCATTCACAAGTGCTAACGATAACACCGTTACACTCGCTGCTGCCGCCTAAACAGCGGACGTAAGCGCGGTCCGGGGGGCACCGGGCAACAGAAGCCCCCCACTTTCCTTCCGGCCAATTGACGGCTATTGCCATCGTTGACTCTCCGGCAGGGCGGGTCGATGCTTTCACAAATTTCCGACAGGCCATGAACGATCGCTTTCACTACGACGCTCTCGTTGACGATGCGCTGCGCAGCGTCGTACGACGCGTGCTGACTCAGGTCGCGGAAACGGGACTGCCGGGCTCGCACCATTTCTACATCAGCTTCCGCAGCAACGATCCCGGCGTGGAATTGCCGGACTATCTGCGCGCCAAGTATCCCGATGAAATGACCATCGTGCTGCAGCACCAGTACTGGGACCTGATCATCCGCGAGGACGATTTCGAGGTGATGGTCAGCTTCAACAAGCAGCAGGAGCGCATAAAGGTCCCGTTCGCCGCGCTCTCGGCCTTCGTCGACCCCTCGGTTCGCTTCGGCCTCCAGTTCGACCGCCGCGACAAGGA
>Ga0182745_1003094_pt1 | contig 14523 bp, 12 predicted proteins | sample eDN3rd30CKraftBY_FD_128523 | JGI IMG/M metagenome (GOLD analysis project Ga0182745, IMG submission 128523) | Enriched backyard soil microbial communities from Emeryville, California, USA - eDNA 3rd pass 30_C Kraft BY (version 2) (version 2) | ecosystem: Environmental > Terrestrial > Soil >...
AAACGCCCGCCCCAATCGCCTTTATCCCAGCTTCGCGCAAGCGCGCTTGATGCGCGCGCAGCCCTCTTCCAACTGTTCCATCGACGCCGCGTACGAGATCCGAAAGAACGGCGACACCCCGTACGCCGCGCCCTGCAGCACCGCCAGGTTCTCCTCGTCCAGCAGGTACATGATGAAGTCCTCGTCGGTCTTCAACTGCTTGCCTGCGGGCGTCGTCCTGCCCAGCAGCCCTTCGCACGACGGAAACACGTAGAACGCGCCTTCCGGCACGTGGCAGTCGATGCCGTCGATGCGGTTCAGGCTGGCCACGATCATGTCGCGGCGCGCCTGGAAGATGCGGGTGCGTTCGGCCATGAAATCCTGCGGGCCCGACAGCGCCTCCTGCGCGGCCGCCTGGCTGATCGAAGACGGGTTGGACGTGCTCTGCGACTGCAGCTTGGTCATCGCCTTGATCAGGTCGGCCGGCGCTGCGCCGTAACCGATGCGCCAGCCGGTCATCGCATAGGCTTTGGACACGCCGTTGATGGTGAGCGTGCGCGCCTTCAGGTCCGGGGCGACTTGCGCCAGGGTGGCGAACTGCCGGCCGTCGTACAGGATGTGTTCGTAGATGTCGTCGGACATCAACCAGACATGCGGATGGCGTCGAAGCACTTCGGCCAGCGCCAACAGCTCTTCGCGCGAATAGGCCGCGCCGCTGGGGTTGTTGGGACCGTTCAGAATCACCCAGCGCGTGCGCGGCGTGATCGCCTTGTCCAGGTCGGCGGGCTGCAGCTTGAACCCCTGCGCAGGCGGGCAGGCCACGAAGACCGGCGTGCCGCCCGCCAGCAGCACGATGTCGGGATACGACACCCAGTACGGCGTGGGCACGATCACCTCGTCGCCCTCTTCAACGGTGGCGAGCAGCGCGTTGAAGATGATCTGCTTGCCCCCGTTGCCGACGATGATTTCGCTGGCAGCGTAGTCCAGGCCGTTGTCCCGCCGGAATTTCTCGCGGATGGCGGCCTTGAGCTCGGGCGTGCCGCCGACATCGGTGTACTTGGTGCGCGATTGCGCCATCGCGCGCACAACCGCCTGCGTAACGTTGTCGGGCGTATCGAAGTCGGGCTCGCCGGCCGTCAGCGCAACGATGTCGCGGCCGGTGGCGCGCAGTTCGCGGGCCCGCTGGCCGGCCATCGAGCTGGGCGAGGGTTTGATGCGCTGGATGCGCGCGGCGGTCTGGATCATGGAAGGTCCTGAAATTGACGGGTTGCAAGCAGGTGGGGTGCGGGTGCAATCAGGTTGGCGTTACTGCCGCCACTGCCGCAGATAATCAAGAAAGATCCGGTCCACGCGCGCCTCGTTGCCATCCGAGTGGCCCGCCGAATGCGGCGTGACGAATGCGTTGGGCAGCGTCCATAGCGGCGATTCGGCATCCAGCGGTTCGTGTTCGAACACATCCAGATACGCGCCGGCCAGCGTCTTTGCGCGCAGGGCTTCGATCAGATCGGCTTCAGCCACGATCTCGCCACGCGCCACGTTGACCAGCCGGGCGTGTGGCGCCATGGCGGCGAGCACACGCGCGTCTACCAGCCCGCGTGTGCGATCGCTTAAAGGGCAGGCCAGCACCAGCCAGTCGGCGCGTCCGGCAATGCGTGCCAGATCTTCGAACGCGTAGGTTTCGACGCCATCGGCGGGCGGCGTGGCCGCGCTGCGCACGGCGATGACGTTCAGGCCCAACATCCGCAGATACCCGGCTAGCGTCTGGCCGATCGGCCCCCACCCCACGATCACGGCGGTCTGCCCGGCCAGGTCGCGCGGCAGCAATCCACCGATCAGTGGCGTCCACGTGCGCGCCCGCTGCGCGTCAAACAGGCGGGGAAACTCGCGGGCCAGCGACAGGATCGCAGCCAGCGCCGTCTGCGCCACCACCTGCGCATTGGCCCCGGACGACGTCGTGACGCGCACGCCGCGCGCCTTCAGTTCGCCGAAGATCGGCCGGTCGGCCCCCGCCGAATGCACGTGCACCCAGGCCAGCTTCGGCGACCGGCGCAGCGTGACGTAGAAGGCTTCCAGCGGTTCAAGGACGCGATGCTTGGTCGACAGGCCCGTCACGTCGCGCGAGATGAATGCGACATCCACATCCGCCGGCTCATTGCCGTGCGTCTGGGCCGCAATGACGGGTTCGAAGGAGCGCCCGTCCAAGGCCTGGCTGATAGCGCCGCCAATCCGATCCCGCGTCGATGCGGACATGAGGATGCGCAAGGGTTGTTGTGTGCTCATGTGGGCAATACGCCTGCAGCGCTCATTTCAGTTCACTCTTTGTTGCCAGCGGTGGAGACGGCGCGATGCGCCAGATCGAAGGAAATTCTAGAGCGCGGTTTTCTTCACTACAAATTGTTGGTTTTTGCTTATTATTCGGTTTCACCAATATATGAAACGGTGGGGAGCATGACGGCAAAACGCAGCATCACCCTGCGGCACTTTCGCAGTTTCGTCGCCGTGGCCAACACGGGTTCGTTCACCGTGGCGGCCTCGCAACTGTTCCTGACCCAGTCCTCGCTGACGGCGACGATCCAGCAGTTCGAGGACGCGGTAGGCGTCAAGCTGTTTGACCGCAGCACACGGCGCGTGGCGATGACGCCGGAGGCCGCGCGTTTCAAGGCGGAAGCCGAGCGCATCCTCAGCCAATTCGACGGCGCCTTGAGCGACCTGGAAGCGTTGTCGCAGGGGCGTCAGGGGCATGTGCGGATCGCGGTGGTGGCGTCGGTCACCAACTACTTCCTGGGCGACGCCATCGCGGCGTTCCGCCAGGCTTATCCCAAGATCACGTTCTCGTTGCACGACGCCGGCTCGGAACAGGTGGAAAAGATGATCGCCAACGGCGACATCGATTTTGCGATTTCGACGTCGCATCATGGCTTTGACGAGCTGGTCTACACGCCGCTGTTCGAGGACCGCTACGGCGTAATCTGCGCGGCGTCCTATCCGTACGCGCAAGGCGCAAAGCCCCTGAAGTGGGCTGACCTGGATCCGGCGGAATATGTGGGGTTTACCGAGGACACGGGCATCGGGGCGTTTCTGCGCGCGCATGCCGGCAAGCCTGGGTTCTTCGAGCAGCAGCACGATGAAGTGTCACGGACGTCGTCGCTACACGCCGTGCTGCGTGGCGGCGGGCGCTACTCGATTCTGCCGGCGCTGGCGGCAAGTTCCATCGCGCCGCCGCAGACCCAGGGGATCGAACCGGGGACGTTCGTGTTTCGGGAATTGAGTTCGCCGCGGTTGTCGCGCGAGGTCTGTCTGATTACGCGGCGGCTGCGGTCGCTGTCAGCGAGTTCCGAGCTGTTCCTGCAGTACATGCGGGACGTGATCAACGAAAAGCCGGTGCCGGCGGGGGTGAAAGTGTCGGGGAAAAGGACCAGGAAGGCGGCGTCTGCCGGTGTCTGACACCCACGCCGGTGGCTACTGCACCGCGATCTTCGCTTCCTTCACCAGCTTGCCCCATTTGGCGCGTTCGGCTTCGATGTGCGCGGTGAAGTCCTGGGGCGAGCCGCCCGTGGCTTGCGCGCCCAGTTCGGTGAGTTTCTTGCGCACGGCCTCGTCGGCCAGGATCGCGTTGACCTCCTTGTTGAGCCGGTCCACCACGGCCTGCGGCGTGCCGGCGGGTGCAACCACGCCGGTCCAGGACAAGGACTCGTATCCCTTCAGGCCCGCCTCGGTCAACGGCGGAATCCCCGGCAGCACCGACAGCGGCGTGGTGCTGGTGACGGCCAGCGCCTTGACCTTGCCCGATTGCGCCAGCGGCACGGCCGACGGGGCGTTGTCGAAGATCATGTTGATCTGGCCGCCGACCAGATCCACCAGCGCCTGGCCGCTGCCCTTGTACGGCACGTGCATCAGGTCCACGCCCGCCATGTTCTTGAATAATTCGCCCGACAGGTGCGTGGAGCTGCCCGCGCCCGAGGATGCAAAGGAATACTTGCCGGGGTTCGCCTTGGCCAGCTTGATCAGGTCGTCGACGCTGGACACCGGCATGTCGTTGTTCACGATCAGCACGTTGCTGATGGACGCGGTGTACACCACCGGTTTCAGGTCGCGGTCGGCCTTGTAGCCCGGGTTGTTGTACAGAAACTCGTTGATGGCCAGGATGCCCGTCGTGCCAAAGAGCAGCGTCTGGCCATCGGGCGCTGACTTGGCCACCATGGCCGCGCCGATGTTGCCGCCCGCGCCCGAGCGGTTCTCAACGACCACCGGCTGCTTGAGCGCCACCGCCAGCCGCTCGGCCAGTAGCCGTCCGATCACGTCCGTCGATCCGCCGGGCGCGAAAGGCACGACCAGCGTGACCGGGCCCTTCGGGTAGGCGGTTTGAGCGCCCGAGGCCGTGGCCACGCAGGACAGCACGGCCAGCGCAGCGCAGGCCAGTTTCCACTTTTTCATTTTTTTCCCCTTGATTTTTGGGTTGCTGGTGAAGCAACCCTGCCGATCATAGGGAGCGCAATCCTGCGCCACAAATGAGAAATTCCAGTGGATTAATCGGTGCAATCAATATATTCGGGAATGCCCGGATGCTTAGCCGCGTTGCGGTCCGGCCCCGCGCAGCAGCTTGCCTGGGAGCTCGCCCGTGGCCTGGCCGCGCTCGAAGATCGGTAGGCCGTTGACCAGCGTGGCCACGTAGCCATCGGCACGCTGCACCAGCCGGCGCCCGCCGCCCGGCAGGTCGAAGACCATTTCCGGGCAGTGGACCTTCAGCGCATCGGGATCGATGATGTTGATGTCGGCCTTGTACCCTGGCTGCAACAAGCCGCGATCGTGCAAGCCATAGACCAGCGCGGTGTCGCGGGTTTGCCGGCGCACCACGTGTTCCAGCGGCAATAGCGGGCCGCGGCGGCGGTCGCGCGTCCAGTGGCTGAGCATGAAGGTCGGCATGCTGACATCGCAGATGTAGCCGCAATGCGCGCCGCCGTCGGACAGGCTGTTCACGGTATTGGCGTGCTGCATCAACTGATGAAGGTGATCAAGGTTTTCGTACGAGTAGTTGAAGGACGGGTAATAAAGAATCGCCCGGCCGTCGTTCTCCAGCATCAGGTCGTACACCAGCTCCAGCGGCGGGCGCCCGGTGCGCGCCGCCATGGCCGCCACGCTGTCTTCGGGCAGCGGTTCGTAGTCGGGATCCTGGCCCAGCCGGTAGATCTTGTGAAAGCTGCTGAATAGCGTTTCGGCCCGGCGGTCCAGCAGGCCGCGCTGCTCGCTCATGATTTTCTGGCGGACCTGCGGATCGCGCAGCTGCGCGAGCTTTTCCGGCAGGGGCAGCGCGTGCAGCGCCTGATAGGTCGGATGCGCAATGAAGGGGTGCAGCGAGCTCTGCCAGGAAAACAGGATGCCTAGCGGCCGGCCGCTGATGCCGGCCATGAGCGGCACGCCTTCGTCGCGCGCCTTGTCCAGCGTGCGCACGATCTGCTTCCAGACGTCTGGCGCGCCGTCGGTCTGCTGAAGGTTGAACAGCACGGGCAGACGATTGTGGCGGGCAAGCTGTTCCAACCAGGGGATCTCGCCTTCCATCGCGGGATGGTTGGCCGTCATCTGGAACACGCCGTGGCCGACTTCGCCCATGACCGATCCCAGCGCGCTGATCTCTTCGCCGGTGGCGAACGTGCCCGGGGGATACTTGCGCTCGTCGTACTTGTGCAGGAACGTCCGCGACGTCGAAAAGCCGACCGCGCCCGCCTGCAGGGCAGCGCGCACGACCTCGCGCATGGCCAGCAGGTCCGCGGGCGAGGCCTCGTCGTGATGAATGGCGCGCTCGCCCATCACGTACGCGCGCACCGCGCTGTGCGGAATCTGCGCGCCGATGTCCAGCGCCTTGGGCCGCCGATCCAGCGCGTCCAGGTACTCGGGAAAGGTCTCCCAGTCCCATTCGATGCCTTCGGACAGCACCGAGCCCGGAATGTCCTCGACGCCTTCCATCACCTTGATCAGCCATTCGCGCCGGTCGGGCTTGACCGGCGCAAAGCCCACGCCGCAGTTGCCCATGATGGCGGTGGTAACGCCATGCCATGTTGAGGGACTGAGATACGGATCCCATGTCGCCTGGCCGTCGTAATGGGTATGGATGTCGACCCACCCCGGCGTCACCAGCGCGCCGGCAGCGTCGATCTCTCGCCGCGCCGCGCCCGCCTTGCCGCCGGCCTGGACGATCCTGCCGCCTTCAATGGCCAGGTCGCCCACCCGGGCGCTGGCGCCCGAACCGTCCACCAGCGTGCCGCCGCGTATCACTACATCGTGCATCGTTGTCTCCCGGGGCCCGCGGGCCCGTCAGCCTTATTCCAATACCAGCCCGATCCGGCGGATCACGTCGCCCCACCGCGCGCTGTCGCGCTGCACGATGGCCGAGAATTCCTTTGGCCCCGCGCCGCTGACCTCGTTGCCCTGCGACAGGATGGTCTGGGTGATTTCGGGGGTCTCCAGCGCGGCGCGAAACACCTGGGCGACGCGCTCGGCCAGTGCGGGCGGCATATCGCCCGGGCCGAAGATGCCTTGCCACCCCACGATGTTCAGTCCCTCGATCCCCTGCTCTTCCAGCGTGGGCAGTTCTGGCAGCACGCTCAGGCGCCGGTCCGTGGCCGGGCCCAGCAGCTTGACCTTGCCGGCTCGCGCGTTCTCGACCGCCGTGGCGGTGCCGTCGAAGTAAACCTGCACGTCGCCCGCCAAAAGCGCACGGCTGGCGTCGGCGGTGCCCTTGTAGGGCACGTGGACGATGTCGGTGCCCGTCTTCATCTTGAGAATCTCGCCATTCAGGTGCGAGGTCGATCCGGCGCTGTACGAGGCGTAGTTGAGCTTTCCAGGATTTGCCTTGGCGTAGGCGATCAGCTCGGCCGTCGTGGAGAACGGCGCGTTGTTGTTGGCGACCAGCACGGTGGCCGATCTGACCGACTGCAACACCGGCGTGAAGTCCTTGATCGGGTCGTACGGCAGCTTTTTGTAGAGGTGCGGATTCTGCGTGTGCGTGACCACGATGGTGTACAGCAGCGTATAGCCGTCCGGCTTGGCGCGCGCCACGTCCTGCGCGCCGATCATCGTGCCGGCGCCCGGCTTGTTGTCGATGATGACGGAAGCGCCCGTCTGTTGCGATACCTTGGCCGCCAGCATGCGCGCCAGCGAATCCGACCCCGACCCCGCCGGGAATGGCACGACCATGCGTATCGGCTTGCCCGCGGCGGGCCAGGCGTCGGGTTGCGGGGATGGCGCCGCGATGGCCGCCGTACAGGCCAGCATGCTCAGCGCGGCGGCCCAGCCCGCCAGATGGAAGATCGGCTTGCGGTTCATGTTGTCTCCTCCTGCGAGGTTGGCGTGTCGCGGGGCCGCGCAGCGCTCTGTGTCGTGTTTTCCCGGGTTCTTGCAGCGTTTTCACCGACCCGTGGTCAAGCTGTTTTAGTCTTGCAATTGACCCGAATCAATTGCATATTTGGCGCAATTCCGATGAGAAAAATACATGGGCCTGACGATCCGTTCGCTCCAGCACTTTTCCGTCCTTGCCGAAGAGCGGCACTTCTCTCGGGCGGCCCAGCGGCTGCATCTGACGCAGTCGGCGCTGACGCGCAGCATCCAGTCCCTTGAAGAGACGTTGGGCCTGGTGCTGGTGGATCGCGCGTCGATCGGCGTGACGCCGACGCAGGCAGGAAAAATGGTTCTCGATCGTTCGCGCCGCATCCTGGGCGATGTCCTCGCCCTTCGGCGCGAGGCCGAATTGATGAGGGGCCACGACACGGGACACGTGAGCTTCGGCGTCGGGGCCTTTCCAGCGGCGGGGTTTCTGTCGCCGCTGCTGGTCCGTCTGGCCCGCGAACATCCCGGTCTAAGCGTGCATGTCGAGATCGAAAGCTGGCAGCGTCTGCTCGACAAGCTGTTGCAGGACAAGCTGGACTTCGCCGTGGCGGTGACGCACAGCCTGCCGCCGCCGGCGGACTTCATCGTGCGTGCGCTGCCGCCGCAGCACGGCGGCCTTTTCGTGCGGGCCGGGCATCCGCTGCAATCGGTGCGAAAACCCAAGCTGCGCGCCGCCTTGGCGCAATATCGCCTGGCCGCCACCGACCTGCCACAGCGCGCGCGGGAGTATCTGGCCAAGCTGTATCAGGTGGCCGGCGTGGATGAACTGCCGATTGCGTTTGAATGCGACAGCGTCAGCGCGCTACGCGACGTAGCCGTGGGAAGCGACGTGGTGCTGTTCTGCACGCGCGAGGCCATCGTCGCCGAACTGGCGCAAGGGACGCTCGTGCCCTTGCCACTGCCCTACCCGGCGTCAGGTCCGCTGACCTACAGCGTCATACACCGCGCCCGCCGCAGTTTGTCGCCTACCGCGGAACGGATCATCACGTTGGTGCAGGCGTATCTGGCGGGCGAAGGGGGGGATGATGCGGCGCCGCCGCGCGTGCGGCGGCGAAGTTCCGGCGCGAAATCTGCCGCGAAGGGCTGACGCCCGCGCCGCATCAGGACATTCAAGTTCCCGCGCCGGGTTCCTGTTCGCGCCGCTCCGCCGCTTCCTGCGCGGCAACGTCTTCCAGCTTGACCTGACTGGTGCTGCCATGCGCGGCGGCGCATTGAGCGGGATTCTGGGTGCTTTTGACGCACTCAGCAAACGCCAGCGCCGCGTCGACGGTCGCGAAGTGATACGAATGACCGTCGGCGAACGCGACCTTTCCTTCAACTGAACAATCCATGAGTGCCTCCAGGTTGCGCAAACACCCATCCTATCCGAGCCGGCAGGGAAAATCGACCTCCGCGGCGTCCAGCCGACGCAGGACGGCGGTCAATTCACCCGCTGCGGCAGCACTGCTCGCATCCAGCGCGACAGCGTCGGGCGGATGCGCTGGCTGTGCAGCAGCACGGCGCCAAGCACGCCGATGAATGCCCCGAGCACCGTGTCCACGAAGCGCGCCTCGATCACGTCGACGGGATAGCCCTGTCCCAGATGCGGCGCCTCGGCCAGAAAGATGGTCAAGGGCGTGATCAGCGCCACCGCGCTGGCGTAATGGCGCACCACCAGCGTCTCGATGCCGAACGACAGCGCCATCATCACCACGCTCAGCGTCCAGACATTGAGCGGCAGGCTGAGCAGCGCCCACGCCACGCACAGGCCCACGGCGGTGCCCAGGATGCGGTGCATCTGCCGGCTCCACGCCGCGCGCAGGCTGGCGCCCTGGATGATCGCCAGGCAACTGACAGGCACCCAATACGGCCGCTGCAGTTGCAGCAGTTCGGCCACCAGCAATGAGATGCCGACGAACAGGCCGATGATGACGGAGTCGTACACAACGAAATCGAACGTGGGCCTGGGCGGCTCGACGTGCGGCGGCGGCGGGGCCACGCGCGTCATGTGCAGCGAATACGCAAAGGCCACCAGGCAGGCGACCAGACAACCCAACGCCACCATGCCCACGCGCAATGGCACGTCTTCGATGGTGCCCGGCGTGTACGCGGCGATCGCCGTGGCCATGATGAAAAACAGGCTGCCCGGCGGGCCCAGGCGGTAGCAGCGGCACACCATGTTCACCACCATCGCGATCAGCGTGAGCGCCGCGATCGTGGCGGTTGGCCAGAATTGCGTCAGGGCGCCCAGCGCATAGCAGGCGACCATGCCGAAGGACGCCGCCAGCAACATCATCATGCGGATCTGCAACGAGGCGTTGGGCAGGCTCAGGAACACCATGCCGCCCAGGCTGGACATCAGCCCGTAGTCCATGCGTCCGAAATACGCGCCCACCATCAGCGGCAGGCCGGATGACAGCGCGGCGGCCAGCGGCATTTCCCAGCGGCGGTCGCTGGCGTTGACCCGGGTCAGCTCGGTCCAGGTGCCGTGCAACTGCGCCTTGACGAAGGCGAACGGGCGCCTGGGACGGTCGTCTGGACCTGCGGGGTCGTCATGTCGATTCATAGGCTGGCGTAAGTGCGGTCTGGCGTTTTCCGGCCGCCGTCGGCCGTGGGCAAGCGCGGCGCGATGGGCCGCGCATGCCCGATTCTATTCCCCAACAAATTCCGCCCCTCGGATTTAAGGGGAATTCCCCGATTCTCCCTTCTGGACCCACTGGTACTATGCGCCGCACTTCAGCCTTCGGCTGATCCATAACATGCGCAATTCCGCGCGGAGACACCATGAAAGCACTCAAACTGGCTGCGGCAGGAACCGCCTTGTTCATCTCGTCCTGGACCGCCCACGCCGGCGCGACCTTCGACGCGGTCAAGAGCAAAGGCTTCGTGCACTGCGGCGTATCGACCGGCGTCGCGGGCTTTTCCGTGAACGACAGCAAGGGCGGCTGGATCGGCCTGGACGTGGATCTGTGCCGCGCGCTGGCCATCGCCATGTTCGGCGACGCCTCCAAATCCAAGATCCAGGCGATCAGCGCCGTCCAGCGCTTCACCGCCCTGCAATCCGGCGAAGTCGACGTGCTGACCCGCAACACCACGCTGACGCTGACGCGCGACACCACGCTGGGCCTGATCGGCGTCGGCGTGAACTACTACGACAGCCAGGGCATCATGGTGAACAAGTCCCTGGGCGTGAAGAGCGCCAAGGAACTGGAGGGCGCCACCGTCTGCGTGCAGCCGGGCACCACCACCGAGCTGAACCTGGCCGACTGGTTCCGGTCGCAGAACGTCACCTTCAAGCCGGTCGTGGTCGAGCGCCTGGACGAGATCATCCGCGCCTTCGCCGTGGGCCGTTGCGATGCCTTCACCGGCGACAAGTCGCAGCTCGCCGCCGCGCGCAGCAACCTGGAAAGCCCCGAAAAATACGACATCCTGCCCGAGAACTTCTCCAAGGAGCCGCTGGGCCCCATGGTGCGCCAGGGCGACGAGCAATGGTTCAACCTGGTCCGCTGGACCATGTTCGCCATGATGGAAGCCGAGGAATACGGCGTCACGTCCAAGAACGTGGACGAGATGCTGAAAAGCACCAACCCCAACGTCCAGCGCCTCCTGGGCGTGACGCCCGGCATGGGCAAGAACCTGGGCGTGGATGACAAGTGGGCCTACAACATCATCAAGCACATCGGCAACTACGGCGAGAGCTTCGAGAAGAACCTTGGCCCGAACAGCCCGCTCAAGCTGGAACGCGGATTGAACGCGTCCTACCGCAACGGCGGCCTGATGTACGGCTGGCCGGTACGGTAACGCCCCGGGCGGGCGCCCCGGCGGATTCCGGCCCCTGCCCGCCTGGGCAGGGCGCCGTCCGCTTACACTGAAGCCGCCGCTGGTCCCAGCGGCCTTCGCTGTCCGCCTGTTGCCTGCCCATGACCACACCTTCCGCTTCCCCCCAGTTCATTCCGGCGGGATTCGTCCCCACCGAAGAACAACGCAAGATCCAGACCTCGCGGAACCGGACCACCCTGGTCATCGCCAATGCGGGCGCCGCAAAAACCACCACTTTGGCCCTGCGTATCGGCGAGGCGCTGACCCGGGGACTGCCGCCCGAAGAGATCCTGGCGCTGACGTTCACCGACGAAGCCAGGCAGGTGCTGCAGACCCGCCTGCAGGAAGTGGGGATCGCCTACAACACCGCCCGGCGCGTCAAGGTCCAGACGCTGGAAGGCTACGCGCAGCGCGTCCTGGCGACCCTTGAGGACGGCACGCCGGAGATCCTGCATTCACGGCGCGAACAGCAGGAACTTGCGCTGGCGGCGCTGGAAAGCGTGGCGCTCAACAACCCGCAGTACGCGGACGCGCTCGACATCCGGACCCACAACACGGCCGTCAGCCAGTTCCTGGACAACCTGCTGCGGCTGAAAGCCACCATGGCGGTGTCCGCCGACGGCGCCGACGATCCGGAGTACGCGGCGGCCAGCGCGGGCGTTCCCCTGACCGACTACCTGTGGGCCGTCGAATACGAACGGCAGCGCGTCGACGTGTTCGGCCAGGTCGCCGCCCGCGGCTTCTTCGATGCCAGTTATGACCTGGCCTGCAGGCTCCGGGCAGACCCGGACGCGCGCCACCAACTGCCGCCTTTCAAGCTGATGGTGTGCGATGAATTGCACGACCTCAACGAAGCATCGTTCTGCATTCTTGAGGCGTTGTCGGGCCAGGGCGCGAGCTATGTTGTCGGGGTCGGGGACAAGGACCAGGTCATCTATTCGCACCTGGGCGCGGACGAATCGTTCCTGCAGCACCGCATTGCGTCGAGCTTTCCGGACTGCGTCAGGCTCCCCCTGACGATGACGTACCGCCACGGTCCGCACCTGGCGTACGCCATGGAAGCGTTCAAGCACAAACCCGTGGACTCCAATCTTCCCCTGCGCACGGAAATCCGCGAACCGACCTACGCAGCGGCCCCGGGCGCATGCGGCGCCGAGGTCGTCCGGGCGGTGCAGCAATGGAAGCAGGACAAGCAGCCGCTGGACGGCTGCGCCATCCTGCTGCGCGACGCGCACCAATCCATCGAAATCGAGAACGCGCTGATGAACGCGGGCGTGCAGTACCGCACGCTCACGATGCACAGCTACCTGCTGCGCGAAGAGATCCTGTTTCTGCGGGGCATGATCGCCATCGCGCTGGACGATTTCCACCACGTCGCAGCGCCCGCCACGCGCGAGGCGATTGTCGGGGCGCTGGCGACTTTTGCACAGGTGCCGCTGACGCCGCAGGAACTGCGCGAAGCCCAGGCCACGCTGTCAAAGGAGCCGTCGGCGCTGAAGCATTTTTTCGACGGGCAGATCCAGCGCGTGGGCAGCGTCGCCGCACGCACGCGCATTGCCGACGCCGTGTCGCATCTGCGCGCCCTGCCGGCCGACGCGCCCGCCCAGGGCGCGCTGGAAGCAGTCTGCCGCATCATGGACATGGAAAACCTGGCCCGGCGGCTGTACATCAACCCCTACGACGCGTCGGTCGTGACCAGGTCCGTGCAGGGCTTCATCACGACGGCCGGGGATTCCGGAAAAACCTTGCGCCAGTTCTCCGAATGGATCGGCGCCGCCGAAGCCTTTGCCGGCGCGCGCCCCGGCAAGCACACGGTGTTGATTGACTGCATCGCCAACGCCAAAGGCAAGGAATTCGATCACGTCATCCTGCCGTTCATGGAAGCCGGGGAGTTTCCCCATCCACTTCGGGAACTCGAAGAAGAAAGAAACCTGTTCTACGTGGCAGCGACCCGCACGAAATCGCGCCTGACCTTGATTGCGCCCGAAGCGCCCGAGCGGCGCAGCCCCTTCCTGGCGCAACTGCAGTTGGGCAGCATCCAGGCGCGGGCCGACAACACGCTGCGCCGAAATCAGGCTGCCCCCGCAAAGGCCGTGGGCCACCGCGACCTGAAGGTGGCCTACGCAAACCGGGACGTGGTGAAGGCGCTGGGGGCTCAATGGGACCGGACGCGAAAGGTCTGGTATGTGCCCGCGAATCTGGATCCTGAACCGTTCAGGGAGTGGTTCGCGGACCGGGCCTAGGGTTAGCCGGAATCACCGCGGCATGCGGGGACGCAGCAGCGCATCAGTGCAGAGGCGGCCCCGTGGTCTGACTTGGTTACATGCCGGCAGCATGGCCCGTTTATGATGGCAAGGGTGTGAGTACGCCCAAATGCGTTACTCTCCCCTCCCCCAAATCAGTCCGCAAGGAGCCCCCACATGGCACAAGCTTCCGCCCGTCACATCCTCGTTTCCACCGAAGCGAAGGCCAACGAACTCAAGACCGCCATCGAGAACGGCGGCGACTTCGCCCAGCTCGCGAAGGAAAATTCCAGTTGCCCGTCGAGCCGCGACGGTGGCAACCTGGGCACGTTCGGCCCGGGCCAGATGGTCAAGGAATTCGACACCGTGGTGTTCAGCGCCCCGGTCGGCGTGGTCCAGGGCCCGGTGAAGACCCAGTTCGGCTATCACCTGGTTGAAGTGACCAGCCGCAAGGACTAAGTTCCGCTGCGGTTTGCAAGAAGGCCGCCGCCGGGGTTACCCCGGCGGCGGCCTTTTTTTGGCGTGCGGTTGCTGTTGCTGCCCGCCTGACGTGCTTTCTGCGTGGCTGCCTGACACCTGGAGACGAACGAATCACTCCTTCCCGGTCATCACCATATGCGCCAACGCATCCGCATCCAATCCCGCCACGTCGCGCTCGATGACTTTAGTGCCGCTCTTCAATATCGCAACCCGGTCCGCCAGCGCGACCACATCAGCCATGTTGTGGCTGATCAGGATGACGGTGCGCCCTTCTTCGCGCAGTTTGCGCACCAGGTTCAGCACCAGGGCCGTTTCCTTGACGCCCAATGCCGCGGTGGGTTCGTCCATGATGACGACGCGGGCGTCCCAGCGCAGGGCGCGGGCGATGGCCACGGCCTGGCGTTGGCCGCCGGACATGCGTTCGACCGGGCGGTCCATGTCTTCGATGGGCACGGACAGGCGCTGCAGGTAGCCGCGCGCGTCCTGCGCCATGCGGCGCTTGTCCAGGACGCTGAGAAAGCCCACGCGGCGCGTCAGCTCGGCGCCCATGAAGACGTTTTCCCAGATGGACAGGCGCGGGGCCAGGGCGAGGTCCTGGTAGATGGTGGCGATGCCTTGCACCAGGGCATCGTGCGGCGACGCG
>Ga0182745_1003099_pt1 | contig 14507 bp, 7 predicted proteins | sample eDN3rd30CKraftBY_FD_128523 | JGI IMG/M metagenome (GOLD analysis project Ga0182745, IMG submission 128523) | Enriched backyard soil microbial communities from Emeryville, California, USA - eDNA 3rd pass 30_C Kraft BY (version 2) (version 2) | ecosystem: Environmental > Terrestrial > Soil >...
AGGAAGTCGAAGCAGGCGAATCCCAAAGATTCGTCGATGCAGGCTGACGAAGTTCAGAACGCAAAAGAGCCGATCGCAGCACAAATTGACCTTTCCGGACAGACTCTAAGCCCTGACAGGGCACTACGGCTTCACATCATCCACTTCCATCCCCAGTTGACGCATCTTCCGATACAAATTGGAGCGATGCAGCCCAAGATATTCCGCCGTGTCGCTCATGTTGCCCTGCATGCGTTTGACTGCCCGTTTGATATATTCAATCTGGAAGCTGGCGGTTGCTTCCCCCAGTCCCACGCCATCTGCCAGGTCTTCAAACGCGTTTCGCCGGGGGCTGAGGATGAAGGCAAGGTCTTCCACTTCCACGCGGTCGCCAATCGCCAGAAACGCAATCCGTTCCATCAGGTTTCGCAATTCGCGAACATTTCCCGGCCAGTTGTGCATTTGCAGACGTTTTTCAGCATCGGTGGAAATGGCTAAAGGCTTGCGTTTGGCATCACGGCAAAATCGTTCCAGGAAGAACCGCACTAACGGCAGAATATCTTCCGGACGGTCTCGCAGCGGCGGGATCTCCAGCGTCACCACGCTGAGACGATAATAAAGGTCTTGTCGGAACTTCTTTTCTCGCACCAGATCCACCAGGTTGGCATTGGTGGCTGCGAGCACCCGGACATTGACGGGGATTGTCTGCGTTCCTCCCACGCGGGTGATCACCTTTTGTTCCAGGACTCGCAAGAGCTTGGCTTGTCCCCCCAGGCTCATGTCTCCCACTTCGTCCAGGAACAGCGTTCCCCCTTCCGCGAGTTCGAACTTCCCGACGTGCATGGCATGAGCATCGGTGAAAGCTCCTTTTTCGTGGCCAAAGAGTTCGCTTTCCAGCAAAGTTTCTGTAAGTGCCGCACAATTGACCGCCACGAACGGACGGTCAGTTCGCGGACCTTGCCGATGCAGCGACGTGGCGGCCACTTCTTTTCCGGTTCCGCTTTCGCCCAGGATCAGTACGGGCAGATCCGTAGCGGCCAACCGGTCGATGGTTCCCCGCAGCCCGGTCATGGCAGGACTCTCTCCTACAATCCGAATCTGATCGGTCACCTGCTCACTAAGCTGGCGGTTGCTGCGATCCAGAAACTCCAGTTCGCGGGTATTGGTGATGGCCGTGGAAGCCTGCACTCCAAAATCTTCCAGGGCAATCTGATCCTCTGCCGTAAAATCGCCCCCGATTTTATTGATCAGTTCAAAAGCCCCGACGCAGTTCTGACTGGCATCGAACAACGGAACACACAGCAAGTTGCGGGTTTTGTAACCGGATTTTTTATCCACGCTCTGGTCAAATCGGGAATCTTTGTACGCATTGTCGACAATCAACGCCTTTCGGCTTTGCAGGACGTCCCCCACAATTCCCTTGTTATCCGGGAGATAGAGACGTCCGGATTCCACTCCCAGGGCGGGGCAGGCGATAATCTGACGTTGTTCGCGATCCCAGATGAAGATGCTGGCCCGATCGGACCCCAGCAGACGCACCGCTTCTTCGGCAATGCGTTCCAGGAGCCGCTGGGTCTCTTTTTCACCCGCAAAAGAGCGTGCCAGTTCCAATGTCGCGCGCAGACGATCGACATGCCGACGGTTCGAGTTGAGCAGTGCCAGTTGATCGATTCGCCTGCCGACCACGCGCCCCACCGCCAGCCCTTCACGCAATTGATCCGCCACCAGACGGGGGCCGGAGAGCAGCAGGACGTGTTGTTCCCTGGAAGGTGTGGGAACCAGCAGAATCGGACCATGTGTTCGATCGGCCACAAAGGATGCGGCATCCCGATCAATCACTTCACCCAGCAGTTGTTTCGGAAGCGGGCCGTCCCATTCTCCTCGTGCGGCCGCGACTTGCCAGTCCGCCGCTCGAGAAATCAGCAGACAGATGGGAACTCCAAATTCAGCCGCAACATCCGTCAAAATGGACGGCAATTCCTGAATCGTGAGAATCCGGTCGCAAAGTCGTATCAGGGACGCCGCCGCAGACGTACGTTGCAGCCAGGGAAGTTCACTCCAGCCCATCCAGCGGGTCTCTTCCATGTCCCTCCCTTTCGGCACATCATTGTCAAAGCGAATCGACGGAATCACTTTTGATGGCGCTCCGCCTGGATCGCAGATTGTTTGCGACCGTCACCCTGACGTCAAGCCGACGACAGGAATCAATCCAAAAAGATTCAGCATTTGCCACCTGCCGAACCCGTCCGCAGGCCGCACAGCCACGCGGCAAAGGCCACAGCAGCGGTTTCGATTCTTAGGATCTGGGGGGAAAGTGAAACCAGTTGCACACCTGCCTGCTGGAGAAAGGATTGCTCTTCCAGCGTGAGCCCCCCTTCCGGTCCAATAATGACGACCAGATGGGGATAATCACAACTTTCTTTTTTTAAAATAGTTGCGTAATTCTCTGCCTGCCGTGCCCCAACCAGATAACGGGCTGCCTGCAGATCAGGCCGGGTCATGAGTTGCAAGAGAGAACAGACCGGTTCGATGGTCATCAGGTGATCTCGACCGGATTGCTTGCAGGCGGCAATGACGGTCTGTTCCGCCTTGTGTAACTTCTGATCACTCGGTTTGACAACGCTCCGTTCTGTCGACAACGGAATGAACCGGTCCACTCCCAGTTCCGTCACCTTTTCGATCATCCATGCCAACCGATCCCCTTTGGGAACGGCAGCGGCCAGCACGACTTCCGGACTGGGCTGCAAGGACAACTGGCCTGGCAAACTGACTTGCAGTCTCACCGTTCGTTTTTGAACTTCCGTCACTGTTGCAGCAGCAGATTTTCCATGTCCATCAAAAACTTGAATGACATCGCCGGGAACAGCCCGCAGCACACGTACCAGATGATGCGCCTCGGTTCCATCCAAGTCCAGAAATTGTGACCATTCCCCGGGAACATAAAAGCGATCTGGCATCAAAGATGATCCTGAAAATTGAAATCCGAATGGGGCGATCCGTTGAATTCCAACCGGCACAATCACTTCGATGATTGACGCATCAGCTGGACATGCACATCCTAATACAGTTGTTCCAAGTTCGAGGCCGATTTTGAATTAACGAATAGAGGACAGGGAATAGAATCAAGCACAGTCTTTTTTTCCTGTTCTCGATCCTGTTCTCTGTCCTCTGCCCCTCCCTCTCTTGGCCTCCACCTGGACAGATTTGGAACTGCTGTTGTAATACAAATTGTCAGGTTCTGGACCTGAGAGCAGACTTTACAATTCGAATTGAGTCAACAGGTAAGCAGGGCGACTTGCTGTAAGGATCAGGGATGCAATCGGCGGATCAGTCTGGAATCGCATTGCCGTCATTAGCGTTTTCGCCGGCGGAAGTACTCCGGTTCAACGAACTGGGGTATGCCATTCTCCGAAACATTTGTGAACCGCATCTGGTGGAACGAATGATCGCGGTGACGAAGTATGGCCTGAAGAATGACGTTGAACCTGTGGAATATGAAGCCGATCTGAAATACCCCGGTGCGCCGGAGTCCGCCACGGCCGACGGCGGAAGAACCATTCGAAGACTCAAACAGGCCATCAGTCGGGACGCGGTCTTCATGGAATGGGTCCAGCATCCCGGGATCGTCCAGCGACTTCGCCAATTGCTGGGAGAGCAGCTGGTTTGTCCACTGGCACATCACAATTGCATCATGACGAAGGAACCCCGTTTCAGTAGTGACACGGGCTGGCATCAGGATCTGCGCTACTGGTCCTTCACCCGGCCCGATTTGATCAGCGTCTGGCTGGCGCTGGGACCGGAACGAAAAGAAAATGGTTGCCTGCAACTCATTCCTGGTTCGCATCGGCAGATCTACCCGCCCAGCAGCTTCGACAAAGATCTGTTCTTTCGTAGCGATCTGCCGGAGAATCAGGAGGTCATCCAGAACCGTGTGCTGGCAGAACTGAACCCCGGAGACGTCCTGTTTTTTCATGCCAGGACACTGCATGCGGCCACGCGAAACTCCAGCCAACAGACAAAATTCTCGGTCGTTTTAACATTCCGATCGCTCGACAACCCCCCGATTCCGGACAGTCGTTCCGCCTCCCACCCGGAATTGCTGTTGCACTGAGCCTGATGCATTTCCAAACAAATGGCCTGTTTTTCCCGTTGTCATCGCTGTCTCTGGGCAATGGGAAAACGATTTCTACTTGGAACGGGCTCTATGGCTGACGGCCTGGCCCGGAACGGATTATGATCTGCTCTTGGAGCACATTCACCCCGCGCTGTGCGGGTCCTGCCTCGCGGTATTGAGCGTTTCATCAATCAAAACGCTTTTCCCGTGGGCACAGACCAGAGTCACTTGCTTTTAAACGTTTGTCCGCCGAATCACTTCAGAGCCCAATAAAGGACAGCTATGCAGCCATTTTTGTTTTCGCGACAGAGACGAATTTCACAACTCGGAACATGGCTGGAAATGGTGCTGCTGGTATTGGTCGCCGGCGCCGGGATCGTGCGGGCCGATGAAGCCAGTGACCTGACAAAATTCTTGCCGAACGACATCAATGCACTGGCGATTGTACGCGTCGAACAGATCATGCAGACGCCGCGAGCCCAGCAGGAAGAATGGGCGAAGGCCGCCGATCAGAAATTTCTAAGCGGTGCCGGAACCATTCCCTCCTGGGTGCGAACGCTGGCGGTGGGATTTCTCACCCGGCCGTCTGTTCGAGAAGAACTCTGGGCAGCCGGAGTGGCCAGCGTGCCCCCTGCCGTCACGATCGAATCGATCTCCCTGCGGGATAGAGTTCCCGTTGAGCAACTCAATGGTATTTCTGCGGTCCACAGCCATCGCAACACGTTTGTTTTAGGATTGGCTCCGGGGGTGCTGGGAATCTGGCGGCCTGCAATTCGCCAGGAAGCTGCCCGCTGGGCGCTGGCACTGGAAGCCAAAGTCACCGGTCCACTTTCCGATTATCTGGTCCAGGCAGCACAGGCCCCCGGTCACATCGTGATGGCGATTGACCTGGAAAACATGCTCGATCCCGCAAATACATTCGCCCATCTGGCCATGGTGCCGGAAATTGTCAAATCGGAACAGCTGCAAAGCAGGTTGCAATCGGTCGTGATGTCCGTGCGGGGTGCGACTCTGAGCATTCATATTCAGGAGAAAACAACCGCCCAATTGCGGGTGGAATTTGGACAGGACATTTCCGGACTGGGGACTCATCTGCAGAAGTTTTTCCTCACTTCACTGCATGATCTGGGGGCGGCCATCGAGGACTTTGACCGGGGAGTTTACCAGACCGATGATCAAGCACTCGTTCTGACAACCGACCTCAGCGATGAAAGCCTGCGACGCCTGATGTCGCTGATCACCTCCGCTCCATCCAGCTCCGCCATAAATCCCCAGCAGGCGGACACGTCTCCGGGCACGTCTCCAGGGACATCCCCGGAAATGCAGGTAAATGCGGCTGCTTCCGGTAAATATTTTTCCCAGGTGGACCAGTTCCTGGAAGACCTGTCCAAAGCCAATCGTAAGGCCACGGACTATTCTCGAACCGCTTTATGGCATGAGAATTTTGCCGCCAAGATTGATGAGCTGCCAACCACGGGGGTCGATCCCGCTGTTGTCGACTATGGCAGCGATGTTGCTTCGAAGCTTCGAGCCCTGGGACGCTCGTTACGCGGCCAGCAGTTGCAGGTCAATCTGCAACAGGGAACATTGACATACGATTATGATTACAATCCCGGCTGGGCTTCGATGAGTGTCTGGGGAGGAGTCGGTTATGGAGCTCCCTCTTACAGAGTCACCAGTAACCTGCAGGAAGTTCGCCAGCGCCAGGCGGCCGCCATTGCAGAAGGGGCTCGGCAACGGGAAGACGTCTGGAGCATGATCACCGAAAATCGCCTGAAAGTGCTGCGACAAATGCAGCAAAAGTACGGTGCAGATTTCGGAAAATAGCCTGGAGACAAGGGAATCAGGAGAAAGAGGAGAGGAAAAAGCAGAGAGATGATACTTTAAAGATGATACTCTGTTGCTTCCTCTCTTCTAAAATTTAGGTAGGCCTTAACGCAAAGTCCGACAACGGAGGACGTTTCACGATGACGTACCCCAAATCTAAGCCCTGACAGGGCACTGTGTTGCTTTTCTCTCTTCATTGTCTCCGAAATATGACAACGCCTGGGGTCGTCGAAAATCGGTGATCTCAGGCAAAGGATCTGAAAACGTGGAACAGCGAACTCTCCCTCGCAACCCAACCCGGGCTGTCCGTATTGGGACCATTACCATTGGTTCCGGTCAACCGATTGCTGTCCAGAGCATGACAGCGACCCATACGCAAAACATCGATGCCACGGTGGAACAGATTCAGGCCCTGGTGGATGCAGGGGCAAACGTGGTACGGGTGGCGGTCGATAGTAAAAAAGATGCCGATGCTCTGGCCGAAATTTCCCGGCAGGTGACTGCCAATCTTTCTGTCGACCTGCAGGAAAACTATCGGCTGGCAGAAGTGGTCGCCCCATATGTCGCCAAGCTGCGGTATAACCCCGGGCATCTCTACCATCACGAACGTGAAAAGCCCTGGCAGGAGAAAGTGAAATACCTGGCCGGCATTGCCCGAGACCATGATTGTGCATTACGAGTGGGGGTGAACTGCGGATCCGTCGATCCGGCCAAGAAACAGAAATACGACGAACGGGATTCGATTTCGCCGATGCTGGAAAGCGCGGTGGAACACTGCGAATTGCTGGACAGCCTGGATTTCACCCGGTACTGCGTCTCGCTCAAAGATTCCGACCCCCGCCAGGTGATTGAAGTCAACCAGCGATTCGCCCAGTTGCGTCCGGATGTTCCGCTCCATCTGGGTGTCACGGAAGCAGGGCTGCCGCCGGACGGAATCATCAAAACCCGTATTGCCTTTGAGCAACTCATCAGCAAAGGGATTGGTGATACGATTCGTGTTTCGCTGACCGTTCCGAATTCGCGCAAGCCCGAAGAAATTGAAGCAGGTCGAAAAATCCTGGCCGACATCGCAGCTGGGCGGGTCCGATCCGTCGTGGACTTTGGAACGAATTCACTCAATATCATCAGTTGCCCCAGTTGTTCCCGAGTCGAAAACGAAGCCTTCATCGAACTGGCTCAGCAAGTCAAAGAGATGACAAAGTATGCCGAGCAATATGCTATCACGATTGCCGTGATGGGTTGCCGAGTGAATGGCCCGGGGGAAACAGATGATGCAGACCTGGGACTCTGGTGCGGTCCCAGCCATGTGAACCTGAAACGTGGGCCGGAGAGCATCGGAGCGTTTACCTACGAAGAAATTCTGCCTCGTCTGCGGAGTGAGTTGGACGCCGTCATCGCGAACAAACAGCATGTTCCCGCTTCGTAAGTTGCCAGGCCGGGCCGCTGCGATGGCTCATCATTTTGCCGCTTTCTTCCAAAAACGCTCTATTGAATCGATCTCGCCTTTTCGCCATCAGCAGAAACCATGTCCAACTTCTCACGGGCAGGTTCCGGGCGGGCATGGGTTGTTGCGGTCCCGGCTGTTGCAGAGGACAAGGATGTTGCCTGGCTGGCTGCCTGCTTCAGTTTTTCCAGCAATGTCCCCTGGGTATACTGGCCGCGCAGGGCGATGATTTCGCTGCCTTGCCCGGGAGGCACAATGATCGTGAGCGGGACACTTTCCTGTCCGAACTCCCGTAGCCATTTCAGGATTTCCGGATTCTCACGAGTGAAGTCTGCCAGGAGCGGGACAAACCCATGGGTTTCGATGAACTTTACCGTCTCATCCCGATCCAAAGCAATTTTCTCGTTGATTTTACAGATCACACACCAGTTGGCTGTGAAGTCGATCAGCATGGGACGCCCCTCTTTGCGGAGCTGAACCAACTGTTCTTCCGAGAACTCCTGCCAGGGCATTTTTGAAATCTGCATCTCATCGGCCCCGGCGGGTTTGAATTCCTGCATCATCCAGAGTCCGAACAGAAAGACCGGCGTTGCGGTCGCCAGGGCAATGGCATGTGCCCGCCACTTTTTCCAGAACGGATCATGATTCAACGCCAGGTTTTCATTCACCCAGACCAGCAGCCCCAGTGCCAGCAGCAGCACCAGAACCGGAACTCGCCAGGCCATATCAATGGAGACCAGCAACCAGATCACGGTCCCCATCAACACGAAACCTGTGAATTGTTTGAACTTCACCATCCAGTCTCCCGGACGGGGCAGCCAGTTCACCAGTGATGGGAAGATGCCTGTCAACAGGAATGGAGAAGCCATCCCCAGTCCCATCATGGCAAAGATGGAGAACACAATGCTGGGAGGTTGTGTCAGGGTCCATGTAAAAACCGGGGCAATGAACGGCCCGATACAAGGAGTTCCCAGGACTGTCGCCAGAATCCCCGTATTAAAGGCCCCGATATAGCCTTCCTGATGATGGCCCGCCGAAGGAATAATTCCGGGAACCGGGAGTTCGAAGACGCCAAACAGGCTCAGCCCCATCAAGAAGACGACACAGGCCATCACAATCATGAACGTTTCATTCTGAAACACCGAGCTGAGTGAATTCCCCAGCCCCCATGAGAGCACCGCAAAGACCATGAATACGAACATGACCCCGCCCGTGTAGGCCAGATTCAAGGCCATGATCCGGCCACGACTTTCCCCAGCCTGTTGCACCAGGCTGAGAATTTTAATGGCCAGCACCGGCAACACGCAGGGAAGAATATTCATGATCAGCCCGGCCAGAAAGGCTGCCAGAAACGCTCCCACAAAGGACAGATCCCCTCCAGTCGCGACCACAGAAAAGACCAACGGTGGCTCTGCACTGCTGCCCCCTGTGCTTGCGGTGTTCGCGTTCTCTGCGCTTGTGTCCCTTATGGTTGTATTCGCTGTGGCGGCAGTCCGTTCGGCTGTCACATTCGCAAACGATGTGGAAATGGGCCGAGCCTCGGCAACATCCGCCGCGCGCTGCTGATGACCGAGTGAAAACTCGACTGTCAGTGGAGCACGACACAATGTCCCTGTCTCGCAAATCTGATAACGGATCTTTCCCGTCACGCCGTACGGAGCATTGCTAAGCACTTTGTATTTCCGTAGCCACGTCACCCGATGCTCATGGGCATTGGAATGATATTCCACACCGTCCAGTTGCGTGGTATGCCGTTCTGGTTCTGGAACGGAGATGAATTCTCCCACCGGTTCCAGATTGACCGGCTGGACCGACAGAACCGTCGGAAGTTCCGTTTGATTTTCATCCGCCTTGTGAAGCCCATATGTGCTGAACTTCTCGTCCAGCGTCATCGTCATAGCCAGTGTGACGAGATCCCCGGACGGGGCATGTTCCGGAGTCAGTTCGAATTGCAACTGGAGTGGATCGGGAACATCTCCCCGCAGACTTTTACGCTTGGGAGTGATTTCATATCCCGCTGTCACGGAAATCGGACTCTTGGCGTCCAGAGAGGGGGCCGATGCCAGAGTCTGAACGGGATTCTGTGAAGGATTGAGCCCGATGTTCTCGACTGGCTGTTTTTTCAAGCCTTTGGGATGGAAGGCTGCTTCGACAGTCTCGGTCTTCGGAATACAACTGTCTTTGTTACAGACGAGGAAACTGATTTTTCCGGTCAGCTTTGCCGTATTGGGATTCGTGCCGGGGGGAAGTGCAAACCGCTTGGAGAAGATCACCGAGCCATAGAATTTTTCCATCTCCTGACCAAACACTTCGTCAAAACTTTTCTTCGGCGGCGGGTCCGCAGTGAAGTCTTGATCGAGTGCTTTCCAGCCATTCGGCAGAACAACAGTAATTCGTGTCGGCTTGGGAAGCTTGGGGTCCATGGAATAAGTATTGACCCCTTCCGGCATCACCAGCTTGACTTGCAACGTCAACACACCAGCCTGCTCCGTGGGGACCAGTGCGGAACTGACTTCGGTCTGGCCCTGGGCCTGCGCGACCGGTCCTTTGAGCGAAAAGAGGTCCTTCTGCAATCCCTGGCCAAAAGCAGCGGTCGAGAGCACCAGCGTTGCCAGAACCGAAACGAACATGTGTCGCATGATCCATCCTTAATGTTCAGCACTCCAGGGGTGCTGTGGTCAATTCATCCATGAAACCAGACAGCTCCCAGCCATTTGTCCAGATTGCCATTTGTCCAGATTGCCATTTGTCCAGACGAATTGGTGCCGGCACCAATTCTGCAAGCTGAGAGACGCTGTCCTCATTTTATCTCGCTACCGGCAAAATCCCAATCATTCCCATGCATTCTACCAAAGTCTGGTGACATTGATTCCCGGTTCCTGAGTGATCGTCATTTTGAACGAGGTGCAGCGGAGAAATTCGAGAGTCCTTCCTTCAACATTTGCGCGACCCCCCGGGGATGAGGAGCTTGACAGATCACGCTGCTGACTGCGATACGAGTCCCGCCAGCACGTAACACTTCCCAGAGATTATCGGCATTGATCCCCCCGATGGCAAACCAGGGAAGGCAAATGTTCTGCGCGACATGTTCGATGAACGGCAAGCCCGGGAAATCCGTAAACGCTTTTGTTTTCGAGGGAAACACCGGCCCTGCTCCCAGATAATCAGCTCCCTCGAACACCGCCTGGCGCGCCTGTTCCGGCGTGTGTGTGGAGATTCCGATCAGTGCAGTTTTTCCTAAGATCTGTCGGGCAGACTGTATCCCCAGATCGTCCTGACCCAGATGAACTCCATCGGCGCCAACGGCGGCCGCCAAATCAGGACGATCATTCATGATCAACAGGGCACCGGTTTCTGCCGTCCAGGCGCGTACTTTTTCCGCATAAGACACCAACTCGCGATCCGACATGTGCTTTTCGCGAATCTGAACGATGTCGACGCCCTTTTCCAGGCTGTGCCGGATTGTCGCTTCCGCACCGTATCGGCATTCCGCGGCGGTCACCAGCAGATAGAGCTGACAATCGATCAACCGCTGTCGACTTTGAATGGTGGTTTCCAATGTCTTTTCCACTGTATACATACGATAGCGACATTCGGAGAGCTGCAGGCTCAATTGGGAATCCAGCAGTTTTCCATACTCTTCCAATGTCCGCAAGGCCTCTTCCACGCGTTTCAAATTGGCCCTCAAAACATCGGTGAGGCTCCCCCGTTGACGCTCCGAGGCCAAAGTTCCCAGCGTCCCCACATCGTGAAGAGTATCCCGAGAGGAGATCCAGGCCGATTGCCCCAGATGTCTCAAGGTTTCTGTCAGCAGATGGCGAATTGCTTTCAATTCCCGGGATAACAGGGGGTCGTCCAGCCGAAAGCGAACATAGTCTTCCACCACCCGGAGACCTTCCCGGGCACGATTGGCGCTGGCGTCCAGAATGCGAGAGAGTCCAATTTCATCAATTGTACCGGAATTGGCAGGTTGAATTTGCACAAGTGCCTGCTCAGGCCCTGCAAATTCCGGATCGGGAACCGTGATTTGATCCAGAAGCGAGGCCGTCGTCAGACCGAATCTGGCCAGCTTCGTGGCTGTGGAAGAATCCAGATCCATCATGGCCAGCAAGAGATGTTCCGTACCTGTGGGCTCGTTGGAGTTGGCGAGCCTGGCAAACTGATCCGCCCGACGAATCAAGTTTCGCTGCCATTCTGGAAAATGACCGACAAAGTCGTCGCTCTCCGCCTCAACGGTTAAAGTCTTGGAAGAGGTGAAGTGAACCACCTTCGACTGACGCAAGATCTCCGTCGCAACTCCCTCGTCCTCCAGCAAGATCTCCAGCAAGAGTTCAAAAGGGGAATTTCGGAGACCGGCAAGCCTGCGTTCCTTCAGTGCGGTCAAGACTCTTTCGACACCCGCAGTCAGATTACTCGTAGAAGACATTTTAATTAATATAGAATCTTAAATAAAAAGCAGGAGCGGGGGTGGCTTCCTGCGGAAGAGCATGGACTTCGTGTTCATCAATGGGTATTATTGTATCCGGAGATCCCGCTCTCCAAAATAGTGGGGGCTTTTCCTCAACACGACGATTGTCAATCACCGATGAGGCGACTTGCTCAATTGAGCACTGATGCAGCCTGATTTCGGTTGTCGCGTTATGGATCGGTCACCCGACCTTCCCCATATTCGCAGGAAACTGCGGAGAGATTTTCCAGTGATACGCAGCAGGCAGCATTGCTCCGTATGATCGGGAGAGTCCTTAACCCACCTGAATATCCCACCTCCCAACCCCAGGTGTTTGAGATGCGAGCGCGCTGCCCTCATTGTGACTTTCGCTTTCGAGTAGAAAAATCCTCTCTCGAACGTCGGGGTCGGTGTCCTCAATGCCGGAAAATGCTTCGAATCCCTGCAGCCTCGGGCGCAAAAACCGAGCCACTGGAATCGTCGGATGCAATGCCTCAGGCCGTCAATGCAGCTCAATCAATGAGTCTGCCCGTTTCTGAATCGTCCGCTTCACCAGTTCCAGGATTTCGTCCGTCCGCTCCTCTGCACTCAATTCCCCCAAGACGGCTGAAAATTTCCGCAATCTGGGGGAGCATGACACTGATCTTGTGTACCGTGGCATTTCTGGGATGGAGCACTTTATCTGTTCAGCAAACCACGACGCATCTTGCTGCTGCTGCAGAATCACCTTCCCCCGTAGCGCCGACCGCCAACTTTGAAAAAGATCTTCTGCCATTCATCCAGAAATATTGCGCAGACTGCCATGGCAATGGTTCCTCTGAAGGGGACTTTGCCCTGGATCGATACCAGGATCTGGCGAGCGTTCATCGAGATCGTGCGGTCTGGACCAAATTGCTGAAGCTGGTAGAACTCGAATCCATGCCCCCCAGCGGTGCTGACCAGCCGACTCCCGAAGAAAGGGCGAAAGCGGTCGCCTGGATCGATCATCAATTGTTCTATGTCGATTGCAGCGTGGAACAGGATCCCGGGCGAGTGACCGTACACCGTCTGAATCGCACGGAATATAACAACACCGTCAATGCGTTGCTGGGAATTAACTTTCAACCGGCAGATCAATTCCCATCGGATGATGTCGGGTACGGCTTCGACAATATTGCCGACGTGCTGACGGTTCCGCCACTCCTGGTGGAGAAGTATCTGGCCGCTGCAGAGTCAATTGCTGCAGTCGCCATTCGCAACCTGAGTCCACTGTATTCTGAAAAGTCGATGGATCGTCAGTGGGAACTGCAAGGGGGCGTCCGGAATTCTCAAGAAGGGCACATCTTCATCAGTACCGGCACACTGAAAGCGTCTGTCCATCTCCCCCGCCAGGGACTTTATCATTTGAACATTCAAGCCCGGCAGGATCGGGCTGGGAATGAGGCGGCGAAAATGGAAGTCCGATTCGCGGGTCAGGTCGTCAGGACCATTGACGTTGAAAGTACGCGTAAGCTCGCACAGTATGTGGTAACGATTCAGGCGGAAGAGCGCGGAGACCAGGAACTGTCCATTGCCTTCCTGAATGATTTTTATGATGCCAAGTTAAAGAAGAACAAGGATCGCAACCTCATTCTGGGAGATGTGGTCTTTGAGGGTCCCCTCGACTTGACCGCGGAAGAGCGTCGCGGCCTGAGGCTGATTCGTCAGACTCCTGGAGATCAGCTGACCGTAACAGAAGCGGCGACGCAGAACCTGCAGGCGTTTCTTCCACGTGCTTTTCGTCGTCCCGTCACACAGGAAGAAGTTGCCCGCTATGTGCAACTTGTGGAAGAAGCCCACAAAAACGGCCTGTCCTTTGCAGAATCCATGGGGATTTCCCTGCAGGCGATTCTGATTTCTCCGGACTTCCTGTTTCGAGTGGAAGGAGGACGACGGCAAGAGGGACAAATTGAGATGCTGGATGACTTTGCGCTGGCATCGCGATTGTCTTACTTCCTGTGGAGCAGTTGTCCAGACGAAGAACTGTTCGAACTGGCCCAGGCTCAACGACTGCACGAACCGGAAGTCCTGAAAGCACAGACGTTACGTCTGTTGAACGATCCACGATCCGAAGCATTGGTGAAAAATTTCTCCGGTCAATGGCTGGGGCTACGCAAGCTGGCAACCAGCGATGTCGATCCAGACACCAAGTTGTTCCCAGAGTTCACCCGCGAAATTCGCGACGATCTCTGGAGAGAAACGGAACTCTTCTTCGGCAGCATCGTGCAGGAAAACCGCAGCATCTTCGAATTACTGACGGGTCGCTATACTTTTCTCAACGAACAACTCGCCAGATATTATGGGATTGATGGCGTTCAGGGACCGGAATTTCGCCGAGTTGAGTTGGGAGACCGGCATCGTTCCGGCGTGGTGACTCATGGCAGCATTCTCACCTTAACAAGTTACCCGAATCGAACGTCTCCGGTGAAACGGGGTGAATGGGTTTTGTCGGTGCTCTTGGGAGATGCTCCTCCTCCGCCGCCTCCCACGGTTCCAAACCTGGAACAGACGACAGCCAAGAATCCAAATTTATCATTTCGAGAGACACTTGAGCTGCACCGGACCGATCCTGGCTGCGCATCATGCCATAAAGTCATGGATGCCATTGGATTTGGACTGGAGAATTTTGATGCGATTGGTCGATGGCGAACAGAAGACCAGGGGCGTCCGGTGGATTC
>Ga0182745_1003102_pt1 | contig 14500 bp, 10 predicted proteins | sample eDN3rd30CKraftBY_FD_128523 | JGI IMG/M metagenome (GOLD analysis project Ga0182745, IMG submission 128523) | Enriched backyard soil microbial communities from Emeryville, California, USA - eDNA 3rd pass 30_C Kraft BY (version 2) (version 2) | ecosystem: Environmental > Terrestrial > Soil >...
ATCGCGCCCTTGACCGTGAACGTGCCCGATGCGCTGCGCTCCACCAGCCCGTTCTGGAACGCGACCTGGACACCGCCACCGTTCGCCCACGAATCCGGCACCACGATCGAGCCCGTCAGCGGCGCGCCCAACGCGCCCCCTGCACCACCCACGTTCGCGAAATACGCGGCAATTTCTGGAGAACTGATGGTTCGGGCGACTCCGCCGCTAGGAACGTAAATAAGACCGTTCTGGAATGTCTGGGCGCAAGCCCCGGCCGCGCATGATTGCTCGCCGGTCGGCCAGCCCAACGCGCCTCCGACACCTCCGGTTAGCCCATGCGCATCTCGAATTGCATCTCTGAGCGTAAATGTCCCAGCACTACTTGACTCGACCAGGCCACGTTCAAATGCCATCTGCCATCCGCCACCATTGGGTCCAGCGACGAGGATCTTGTCCGACAGCGGATACCCAAGCGAGCCTGCCAAACCTCCCGATGACTGGAAGTAGGCAAGGAGCTCCGGGTCGGCGATAGTGCGCACTTTCCCATCGCGCGAGATGAAGAGAGCGTGTTCAAACGTCTGCGAACAGACCCCAGACGCGCAGACCTGCTCCGCAGTCGGCCATCCGATTGCTCCCGCGACACCGCCGGCAGCCGTCTGTGCGTCTCGGAACAATTGGGAAATCGTGAAGATTCCGTTGGGAGTCACGTTGACGAGGCCCTTATGGAAGGACTGCTGGGTTCCTCCACCATTCGTGGCCACACTTACCGCTTGAGATTGGGGTGCCCCCAGAGGCCCCGAGGGACCGCCATGATCCAAGTAGTAGGCGATGATCGCCGGAGTGACGACCGAGACTCCTTGACCGTCGGGAGTTGAGCCCAGCACAGCGTGCTGGAAACTCTGAGCGCAGTGCTGTGCTTCGCATGTCATCGCCGACGTGGGCCACCCGGTGGATCCTCTGACGCCGCCAAGCCTTGCGTGTTCTTCGCGTATGGCGCCGGTGAGAACGAATGGACCGGCCGGCCCCCAATTCAGCAGACCATTTGTAAACGACTGCGCACGCCCTCCGCCATTCGCGCTCACCGGGACCTCAGGCGAATTGGGCGAACCCATTACGCCGATCCCCTTGGCGACGACCCAATCCTTTATTGCTCCCTTGGCGATATAGATGCCCTCGCCCGCCGTCCAACCGACATAGACGTTCTCAAACAGATGGCCGCATGTGACACCCAGATTGCAAGCCATCCATGTCAAACGATTTCCCCACGTCCCCGTGCGGCCACCGTTGGCCGCCCAAGCCTCACTGATGGCCTTGGACCCCGGTCCTTCGCCAGAATTCGTGTTGCCAAACCAGTCATTGTACATCCGCCAAAAATTCCGGTTGCCGTACGCGGAGCATCCATCACCTGAGCCATATAGATTGGCTAGGGCCGCTGCATTCGGCTGATATGGCGTGTAATTGTAAAGGGCCGCTGTTGCGAAATTTTGCACATCTACATACGTTCCGCCGCAATCGGCGTTTGGCGACCACTGGATGTACTGAACTCCTGGCTGCCGACCAAACCGGGCCGCCTTGTAGACCTTCATTTGCTCGGTCCCGGTATAAATCTGGGTGGCGAGCCCCTCATGAGCGGTGCTACAGGGCGCAGTGTCCGGGCAGGCCATGCCCATCGCATGCATGAGTCCCCAATCGCCAGGCGCGCGCGCCCCGGAGCCTTCGATCAGGCCCTGCTCCTTCTGCAGGGTGACGAGGATTACCTTGGCCGAGATACTGCAGGCGGTCTGGACTCGATAGATCCACTCCGCTGCGGACATCGTGCCGCCAGTCACCGCGTCGCACGCCATCTCGCCAGTACTCGGGGACGTCCAGGATGGGTAGCTCGGCGACGTGATGCTGGTCACGTTGAGGCAGCGCCCATTCTGGCACGAGCCAATTTTGGCATCAAGGAAGCTCTGAATATCAGAGGTCGTCATCGCGGAGCCGTCGTAGAACAGCTCGTCACTGATGATAAACCCAGGATTGAAGTCAGAGGCGCTCAAGGCATCCGCGGCCGGCAGGGTCGCGGGCGCCACGATGAAGCCGGCCGCGACAGCCAAAGCGCTCAGCCAAATCCATGCCGCCCGAAGGAAGGCTCGGGAATGGAATGGCAAGCGCACGGTGGCGGAGTTTCCGGTCTGTCTCAAGCGTTGCCCCTCACCTTCCGGCACTACGAACTCAACGTTAGATCGTACCTTGAAGGTTGTTGATCACCTCGTTCGCCACGGCATGACGAGCGATCATCTCAAGTTCGCGCATCAAGCCAAGAAACGAAGCGTTGCATCGCATTTTCAGCCCAGATCCGCTGGTCGATCGACGCCACATTGGCTTGTTTCGCAACCTCTTGCACCCTGTTCGCCGCCGCGCGCCCCGTCCCGGACCCTGATTGCAACGGTTCCCCGAACAGTTCCCCCACGTAGTAGTCGAAGTACGCGCTGTCCCGCGCGAGCACCGCACAGCCAAATGCGCGCGCCTCGAACAGCACCGTGCTAGCCACACCGATGACGACCTTTGCAGAGGCAAGCGAGTCGTAAACGTCGGCGCGCTCATCGATATCGACCCCATGGTGATCTACCAAGCGACCGTAGCGATGCCCGAGCTCTCTGCGCTCGGCCGGGTGCGGCCGGAACCGTACGCCCCACGTCCCGCCCAGTGCTTCACGAAGCTCGATCACGAAGTCACTCATCTCGGCGGGGTCGGCAATGCTTGACACGATGAGCACCTCGTCCGGTCGCTCAGCGATCGGGGGCGCCGATCGTGTCGCGGTTTCGAGGTGTGGCTTACCCATCGGCGTCAGCAATGCTGGATGCCGCAAGCCATCTGACCAGTATTCACCGAACGTCAGCACCTCATCCGGTAGTGTCTGGCGCAGGGGCTCGGTGTGCATCGCCGCACCGAAGCTGTACGCGGGGTGGGTGGGCCCGATCCAGCCATGTTGCGGCTCGGCGACGAAGATGCCGCGATCACGCAGCAAAGCCAAGATCGACGCGCGACCACCGTAAGAGGCATCCTCCATGAGCACGACCCGAGGTGCGAGCCGATCTACGGCGCGCGCAACCGCATGATCCACGAACGGGCGCGACCGCTCCTGATAGGTGGCGCTCACGACGAGTGATTCGAGCACCTCATCCGCGAGGATCACGTCCAGTTGCCGCACGTACTCCGTGACGAGTGCACGGATATGCGCTTCCGGATCGCGACGAGACAGCCGCGCAAACCCAGCGGCGCGCGTCTCTGCAGGAGCGAGCGTCCACGTCCTCGAAAACGCCGGCGGCCCATTGCGTCCCGGGAGTCCGCTCCATTGCAAGATTGCCGCATCCCCGCGCTGCGATTCCGCGTAATCGCTAACCAGCCAGTTCCGTTCGCGGCCGTCCACCTGGTGGACAGTGCTGCCGCCGACGATGCAGCACAGTCCCGACTGGCCTCGAGCAACGCTCGCGTCCCACTGCGAGGGGAGGAATGCGTCAAAAAGTCCTCGCCAGGCGCTCGCCCTGGATACGGACACAGCTCCAACCGGCGCTGTAGGGAAGTCCAGTCGCCCGAGCTCAACCGCGAGTGCATTCCGGACCTGCGGCCACAGCGGTACCGATGAACCCGGAACAGTCTCGAACAACACGTCGGGCGCGCGGTCCTCCAAGTCTAGAATCGCCTGCAAACCCGGGGCTACTCGCAGCATGCTCGTCTCACGCGGCACCAAGCGCGCGTATCTGCGCGGGCGTTGGATAGCTAATAAGCACCGCGCGATGTCGACCATTCAGCACAAACATGCTGCTGGCTGCGCCTGCCGCCGCACCGACGGCGAGCGCTCGGGCGAAGTCGCCGATCTCACTCGCACCGCCGAGCGCGATGACGGGGAGATCAACCGCGGCGGAGATTGATTCAATGAGCGGAAGGTCATACCCGGTGAAGGTACTCTCTCGGTCGATCGAGGACACCAGGATCTCCCCCGAACCGAGCTCGGCTGCACGAGTCGCGAGTGCGACCGGCGACAGCCCTGTCCGGCGAGTCCCTCGACGGACGAACGTATCCCAGCCGCCCGTCAGCCGCTTCTTGGCGTCGACACTCACCACCGTGCTCGATGCACCGAGGGCCTCGGAGATTTCCGTGACGACCTCGGGCCGCTCCACTACGACGGTGTTCAGGACGACCTTCTCGATGCCAATGCCCGTGATGCGTCGGGCCTCCCGCGCCGAGGCGACGCCACCGCCATAGCCGACCGGCATGAATGCCTCGCTCGCGATCTCTTCGATGAGCGTGTAATTGACGCCCTTTCCCTTGACCGAGGCATCGATGTCGCAAATGATGAGCTCATCTACCTGCTTGTCATTAAAGATCCGCACGGCGTTTATCGGGTCGCCGATGTATTTATCGCCTTTGAACTTCACCGGTTTGACGAGGTATCCGTCACTCACAAGCAGCACAGGGATCACGCGAGGAAATACACTCATAGTGACGCAAAATTCTTCAAAAGTTGCATGCCGAATGCATGTGACTTCTCTGGATGGAACTGCGCTCCCATCACGTTACCCTGGCGGATCATCGAGGCAAAGACATCGCCATGTTCCGTGATCGCTAGCACACCTTGGTCGTCATCCGGCACCACTCGATAACTGTGTACGAAGTAGAAACGACTCTCATCTGGCAGATTGGCGACGAGCGGATCCTGCCGTACTGGTCGGACCAAGTTCCAACCCATGTGGGGGATCCGCAATCCAGCGCGCTGCTCGAATCGAATCGAGCGACCAGGCACGAGGCCCAACCCGCTCAAGTCTCCCTCGTCAGAGGAGTCGAGCAGTAGCTGCATCCCGAGGCAGATCCCAAGCAACGGACGTTGCGATGCCGCAAACTCTTGGATGGCCCGCCCGAGACCCTGCTCGTCAAGCAGACGCATGCCGGCATCGAATGCGCCGACACCCGGCAGCAGCAGGCGATCACTCTCGTGGATCCCATCCGGCGTGCGTACCAGATGAATCTGCGTACCAATCCGCTTCAGCATGTTGACAACTGATCCGAGATTGCCGAGCCCGTAATCGACTAACGACACCGTCATCGCAGGATCCGTAGCCGACGTAATGCCTTTCCGGCCGCCGCAGTAAGCGAGAAGACTCGAGCCATGGACTTCTCAGAATTGGGATACGCCCGGTAACTCACTGGCGGCAGATCGTTGATCTCGTCGAGCTCAGCCGAAGTGATTCCCAACTTCTTCGCGATGAATTCGTGATCCTGGCGACGGAGATCATCCGGATAGTTTGACGTAGCCATCAAGTCCAGCGCCTCGTCTCGCGTCATTTGTCCCGACATAATGAGCGAGGAGTAGTGCGCCAGCCGCTTGTCGAAACCGAACTTGTGCGGGAGGTAATAGCCCTGGAAGTAGCGGGTGAATACCGACTCGTAGTGTTTGCCCCCATAGTCCCGCCAACCGACCTCCTCAACGATCGCGCGCTTCGCGTCCGCGTACACGTACGGCATAAGGTTCAGTGGCGCAATGGTCTTGATCCGCCGGATCTCGGGGTACCAGAGGTTTCGCTTCAGTAGCCCCACGAGCGGATAGGTCCGTAGCCTGATGCTCCCGAACCGCTTGTGGATCGCCCTGACATGCTTCGCATCACCGGCGTCATACCCCCACGACGACGGCAGGATCGACTCGCTCGCAAAGTTCGCGCCGGAGAGGATGTATTTGACTCCATATTTCTTCGCCTGGCTATACGCAACCCAGCCAAATGCATGATCCGTTGGAGTATCTGCATTGGCGACCGACGCCTTGAGGAAGGCGAGCTGGAGGTCTCGCATCTCGCGCCAGTCAATGACGTGCGTGAAGAGATCGAGCCCAAGGCGCGTGACGAGGTTGTGAATGTTGTCGACGGCAAGTTCGCTGTTCCAGCCGCTGTCGAAGTGCACGGCGAGCGGGCGAAGTCCGAGTTTCACGGCTTGAAGCGCAAGATATGTACTGTCGACGCCGCCGGACACGCCGATGATGCAGTCGTAACGCTTGCCGGCACCAGCACGCTTGATCTCCGCGACAACGGCCTCGAGCTCTCCGAGAAGCGCACCCGACTGCGCCGCACGCACGTCCACCGCCATGAGTGCATGAGATGAGACGCCTTGCTCGTCGAACCAGATGTCCGGGTCCGTCGTATCCATTATCGTCCGGACACACCGCTGATATCGGCGTGTGGCAGCCTCAAGCGGGGTACTTACGGAGTCCTTCATCGGCTCAAGCCTAGGCCAGTCCAGCCAACTGGGCCTGAAGCGCGAAGTCGGGGAATTGCGCGACGAGCTCATCAAACGTGCCTGATCCAGCAAGCTGGCCCTCGCGCAAGAAGAAGATCTGGTCAGATTCCTTAATCGTTGCAAGACGATGCGCAACGATGATGATGGTCACTTCTCCCTCGAGAGTCGCGATCGACTCAGTGACCGCGGCTTCCGTTCGAGTGTCGAGCGCGCTGGTCGCCTCATCCATGACGAGAACCAACGGCTCTGTGTAGAGCGCGCGGGCAATTCCAAGGCGCTGTCGCTGGCCTCCAGAAAGCGCGAGCCCTCGCTCGCCAATTGGTGAGTCAATCCCGTTCAAGCGACTATTTACAACATCCCAGAGTTGCGCTTTTTCGAGCGCACGCCGCACTTGAACTCGATCGGCATTGTCCGACCAGGTGAGGGCTACGTTCTGTGCGACTGTCGCATCGAAAAGCGCGACCTCTTGCGGAACATAGGCAACGTGACTCCGCCACGATCTGCGGATATCGGACAAACGCACACCGTCGACGAGAACTTCACCGTCGGTCGGTTCGATTAGGCCCAGAATGAGATCTACCATGGTGGACTTACCAGACCCAGACTCACCGACGAATGCGACAGTTGTTCCGAACTTGATTTCAAGTGAGACATCCCGAAGTGCAGGATCCGCGTCTTCGGAGTAACGAAATGAAACGTGGTCAAGTTTTATTCGATCCGCCCCAGTTGGCAAGGATAACGCCGTCTCCGAGGCCGAAGTCTTTGCCTCGAATTCGGTGTCGGAGATCTCAGACAAGACTCGCTTGACAAAGGTGCTGGCGCCTTGCATCCCCGAAACAACCGTCTGGGCTCGGACCACTGCTGGGGCGATGCGGAATCCGGCGAGCCCGAACAGCGCGATAGCCGAAAGCGCTTCCCCGAGTCCACCCGAGAGGAACCCGATGCCACCCACAACCAGGAACCCGCCCACTAACCCAGCTTCGAGGACATAACGAGGAATTCCACCGAGGAAGGTAAGCCGAGCCCTGGCGATCGCAGTCCGGCTACGGCTGGCCTCCACAACCGAAGATACCTCGGCCTCCTTGCCTCGCAATGTCACCTCCTTCATGGCGCCGACAATCTCGAGGAGCAATCGGCTGGTCCTCACGGTCGCCGACACGTACTGCTCTCCTGCGGCCATAGAGCGCTTTGCGCTCCAGACGTACAGAGCCGCGCCAAGAAATGCCATATAAATCAACGTCGCCAGAGCGAGCGCCGGCTGCGCGACAGCCAGCGTCAAAATGATTCCGACGAGCGTCACTAGCTCGCCGATCAGAGAAGCCCCTGGCACGACAAACGCGTTGACCAAGGAATCAACCCCACTACTGCTGAACTGCAACATGTCAGCCGAATTGCGACGCAACCGTGTCAACCATGGCGCGTTGATATAACCGCGGAACAGTCTGTCGCCAATTGCAACTTCGTAATTCGCAATCCTTCGCAACCCCCACCAAGTGATGATCACCGCGAGCACACCTTTAAGCACCATCAGCAGACACACGACAGCGACCGCGACGACGAGCCCCGTCGAGGAGAGTTCGCCAACGATCGGCAGCGAGACCGGCTGGCCGATAGCGATCGGTCCGATCACCGCGGCGAAGAGACCCAGTGCCGCGACGTCGAAGATCGCGAGCGATGCGAGCAGCCAGGCATTGAGAAGCACGAATCGTCGGCCACCTGGAGGGAAGATTGCGAGCACGTCACGAAAGAGACGAATCAACTCTTTCAAGGCCCACTCCAACCGTTCCCACCGCGGCCTGCGCACGGCGTCGACAAGCCTATCCCCGCGACGCTGAGAGGGTCAGACACGACGGACATCGTCGATCGGACCTCCCGGAGGCGCCAGAGCCGTATCTTATAGTGGAGTCATGGTCGACAAGCCTCATGCGACACAGTCGACGCCGACCACACATTTGTCGATCGTCGTGCCGTTTTACAACGCGACAAAAAACTCTCAACGACTGCTCGCGACTCTCCGCACTCTGACCCAACCCTGGATCGAGCTGGTCTTCGTCGACGACGGCTCCACCGATGAGACCTACGAAATGCTTGCCGAATTCTCCAAACAGTGCGAGCTCCCGGTCGTCCTTCTTCGTCAAGAAAACGGCGGCCCAGGGAAGGCGAGGAACTCGGGAATCCGTTGCTCCAAAGGTGAATATGTCTGGCTGGTAGATTGCGATGATGATATCGATATTGCCGCGATCGCAGAATTCCATCGACTGCGCCCGGAGGGATTCGATTTTATTGATTTTGACATGCTTAACGTGAGTCCATCAAACACCATGGGCCTTGACTTCGGGCGCCACCGCAACTCCCCGGAGCTCCGACCAAGACTGCTTGGGGGGTATGGAGCGCTCTGCACAAAAATAACTCGACGTGAGTTATTCATAAAGAACGATGTTTGGTATCCCGATCATTGCTTTTATGAAGATAATGCATTATCTCTTATTTGGCCGTTCTACGTGCACACATTCTACAAGTCCGAATTGACAGCATACATCCACCTAATGGATTTTGCGAGCGTCACTCGACAGCGAGTGACAGTCCGGTACTTCGATCGACTGAGAACCGCTGCATGGGGTTATTCGATTGCTCGAAAATTGGCGACCACACCTGAGGATGTCGCTGCGGCCGAGAATCGTTTCATTGACCTATATCTAACAAAGACCACGGCCCAGATTTTTGGAATGAGCTACCCTGACACGGGGTTCTTCAGTTCACTCAAATCTCGCCGATATGCGGAAGCAGCATCGAAGATGGTGAAGCATTTCGGTTCGCTCTGGTACCTTCGCAGTTGGCTGCAATCCGCTCGAGTACACCGTCATTTTCGAGAAATAACGCGAGACATCGACCTGGTAGCGCACCCCCTCGGACGAACGAAGAACCTGGACTTGAAATCCAGGATCCGATTACGAGCCGTCTGGTTCACATCTTTCGTGTTGCCCAGCCAATTGCGCTATTTTAGACAACTTAGTGAGCGCGCCTGGCCTAGCCGGGAGATGTATGGGTCCTGGATTGAACCGCGCATGCCGAATACCGCTTCGACTCTCATTGGAAATTAGGCGATATAACCCCGATTTCTGTCGTTCTCCAGCGCTGCGGCTGAGGTAGCCGCCAAGGGGTGCCGCGCTTATCCTGCCGCTCTGCGCGGACCTTCTCGCACGATCGACGCCAGGCCGACGGCGCGAGCCCGATCTACACTCAGGAGCATGCCGACGCCGCGGATCCTCTGCATCTCGTTCTCGCCGATCCACGCTGACGCCCGGGTGCTGCGCCAGCTCGACGTACTCAAGGCCCACGGCGAGGTGACGACGGTCGGCTACGGAACAGCCCCGGACGGCGTGGCACGACACATCGAGGTGCCGGAATCGGCAGCCTCCCTCCCGCAGACACCCGCCGGCGTCGCGAGGCTCGCGATGCGCCTGCACACGGCCGTCGAGCTGCGCTCCCCCGCCGAGCGCGCGGTGAAGCGCGAGACGATCGACTCCGGCCCGTACCACCTCGTCGTCGCGAACGATGCACGGGCGCTGCCGCTCGCCTTCGCGGCCGCGAAGGGTGCGCCGGTCTATGCCGACATGCACGAGTGGGCCCCCGAGGAGCGCTCGACCGTGTTCGTCTGGCGCGTGCTCGTCGGACCGTATATGGAGCACCTTTGCCGGAAGTACCTGCCGCATGTCGTCGCCCTCACGAGCGTGAGCGAGGGTCTCGCCGCGCTGTACACCGAGCACTACGGGATCCCGCACGAGGTCGTGCGCAACGCGGCGGACCTGCAGGATCTTGCACCATCGCCCATCGATCCCGAGCGGATCCGCCTCGTCCACAGCGGCACCGCCGATGCGGAGCGCAACATCATGGAGCTCATCGAGGCGACCGAGCGGCTCGGCGACCGGTTCACGCTCGACCTGTATCTCCTCGGCTCCCCTGGGGGCTATCTCGATGTCGTCAAGCGTCGCGCGGCCACGTCCGACCGCGTCACCGTCCACGACGCCGTCCCCCCAGAGACCCTGCCCCGCGTGCTCAACCAGTACGACCTCGGTGTCTTCCTCTACCCCCTGCAGACGCTCAGCCACCAGTTCCATCTCCCGAACAAGTTCTTCGACTTCGTCCAGGCGCGACTCGGCCTGGTCTTCTCCCCTGCGCCCGAGATCGACGCCCACATCGGTGAGTACGGCGTCGGGATCATCACTGCCGGCACGAGCGCCGACGCGCTCGTCGATGCGCTCCGCGACATCTCAGTCGAGCAGGTTGAGGCGTTCAAGCACGCGTCCGACGCCTCGGCGCGCGCGCTGTCGAGCGAGCCCGACCGCGAGGTGCAGGACGCGCTCGTCGCGCGACTGCTCGCGGATCGGGCCGCCGCGACATGAAGGTCGTCGTCACCAGCCGGATCTTCGGTCCGGAGGTCTCGGCCGCCTCGAGCATGCTCCGCACCTGGGTCGAGGAGTTCCGCGACCGAGGTCATGACGTCACCGTCCTCACCGTCACCCCGCCGCGAGGTCTCGCGATCGACGATCCGCCGGGTGTGGCGGTGCGGCGGGCACCCGTCATCCGCGACCGGCAGGACTACGTCCGCGGCTACCTGAGCTACCTGAGCTTCGACGTCCCGCTCGCATTCCGACTCCTCTTCCGACGCCGGCCGGACCTCATCGTCGTCGAGCCGCCGCCCACGACGCTCGCGGTCGTCCGGGTCATCGCGTGGCTGCGACGCGTGCCCTACGTCGTGCGAGCGGCCGACTACTGGACCGAGGCGGCCGAGCTCGTGACCCGCAACCGCCTCGTCATCGGCACGCTCCGGCGGCTCGAGGCCTGGGGGCTGAACGGCGCCGCGATGCTGTACGTCGCCCACGAGCCGCTCCTGGCGAGGATGCGGGCCGCCCGCGTCACCGCGGAGGCGCTGCCGATCGGCTTCGGCGCGGACACCCGCGACATCCGCTACGAGGGTCAGGCGCCGCCGGCGACGCCGGTCTTCGTCTATGCGGGCACATACTCCGAGTGGCACGGCGCGGGCATCTTCGTCGACGCGCTCGCGCGGATCATCGGCGAGCACCCGGGCACTCGACTCGTCTTCTACGGCAACGGCGAGGAGCGCGACGCCATGCAGGCGCGCGCGCACGAGCTCGGCGTCGGCGACGCGATCGAGTTCCACGCGCCGATCCAGCCCGCGGCGCTGTCCCCGGTCCTCGCCGGCGCGACGGCCTCGCTCGCGAGCCTGGCGCCCGCGCCCGCGAACGAGTACGCGATCGCGACGAAGGTCTACCCGTCGCTCGCCGCGGGCTGCCCCGTCATCTACGCCGGCCAGGGGCCGACCATCGAGCTCCTCAACGAGTCTCCGGAGCCGCGGGTCGGCCGGGCCGTCGCCTACGACGTCGACGCCGTCGCCGACGCGATGCGCACCGCGGCCGATGCGCCGCTGCCACCCGCGGACCGGGCCGAGCTCGCCGAGTGGGCCGCCGCCGCGCATTCGCTCCAGGCAATCGCCCGGCGCGTCGTCGCGTCGAGCGCGCACATCGTGGAGCCGTAGCATTGGATCACTCGTCACGACCTGGAGACATTCCTTGAAGATCGCTGTCATCGCCCTCGGCAAGATCGGGCTCCCCCTCGCCGTCCAGTTCGCCAGCAAAGGCCACGAGGTCGTCGGGGTCGACGTCTCGCAGCGCACCGTCGACCTCGTCAACCAGGCCATCGAGCCGTTCCCCGGAGAGGCGCACCTCCAGGAGCGGCTGACGGAGCTCGTGCCGGCGGGGCGGCTGCGCGCGACGACGGAGTACGCAGACGCCGTGCCCGGCGCCGATGCGGTCGTCCTCGTCGTGCCGCTCTTCGTCGACGAGGTGACGGCCGAGCCCGACTTCGGCTGGATGGACGCCGCGACGCAGTCGCTCGGCGAGGTCCTCACGCCCGGCACGCTCGTCTCCTACGAGACGACGCTGCCGGTCGGCACGACGCGGACCCGTTGGAAGCCGATGCTCGAGGCGGCCTCCGGGCTCACCGAGGGGGTCGACTTCGACCTCGTCTTCTCCCCCGAGCGGGTCCTCACCGGCCGCGTCTTCGAGGACCTCCGGAAGTACCCGAAGCTCGTCGGCGGGCTCTCCGAGCGCGGCGCGCGGCGCGCCGTCGAGTTCTACGAGGCGGTCCTCGACTTCGACGAGCGTCCCGACCTCGCCCGCGGCAACGGCGTGTGGGACCTTGGCAGCGCCGAGGCCTCCGAGCTCGCGAAGCTCGCGGAGACGACGTACCGCGACGTGAACATCGGGCTCGCGAACCAGTTCGCGCGCTACGCCGGAGCGAACGGCATCGACGTCTACCAGGTCATCGAGGCGTCGAACTCGCAGCCCTACTCGCACATCCATATGCCGGGCATCGCCGTCGGCGGCCACTGCATCCCCGTCTACCCGCGGCTCTATCTGTGGAACGACCCGGAGGCGACGGTCGTCGCCGCGGCGCGCGCGGCGAACGCCGGCATGCCCGATTACACGATCGGCCTGCTCGAGGGGGCGTACGGCAATCTCACCGGGGCACGGGTCGCCGTGCTCGGCGCGGCGTACCGCGGCGGGGTGAAGGAGACCGCGTTCTCCGGAGTCTTCGGCGCCGTCGAGGCGCTCAAGGCCCGCGGCGCGGTGCCGCTCGTCCACGACCCGCTGTACACCGACGAGGAGCTGCAGCGGCTCGGGTTCGAGCCGTATCACCTCGGCGAGCCCGTCGACGCCGCCGTCGTGCAGGCCGACCACGCGGAGTACCGCGACCTCGGCCCCGACGACCTCCCCGGCGTGAAGGCGTTCGCCGATGGCCGCCGCGTCTCGTCGGCCGACCGCTGGCCGGGCGTCGTCTACAGGGTCATCGGCAAGGCGACCGTCTGAGTCGCGCCCGCGACGTTCGGGTCAGATCCCGATCGCCTCGCGGAACCGCGCGCCCTCGCCGAGATCGGAGAGCTCCGCGGCCGCGTCGGCCGCGGCCCGCTTCATCGCGGTGATGTCCTCGACGGTGAGCGCATTGAGCGCGGCCGCGAGGTCCTCTCCCGTCCAGCCGTCGATGACGATGCCGAAGCCGTGCTCCTCGACGAAGGGGACGATCTCCGGGCTCCGCCCGATGACGACGCCGATCCGCCCCTGGATCGCCTCGAAGAACTTGTTCGGGAGCGCGTATGTGTTGTTCGGGAACCGCGGCGGGAAGAAGATCAGCTCGAGGTCGTAGGCGTTGAGCGCGCGGGCGACCTCGGTGACGCCGACCGGCTCGCGGAATCGCGCGCGTCCCGCCTTCATCGCCGGGTGGTCGCGCATCGGCGCGAGCGAGCGCTCGTCGCCGAGGACCATGAGCTCGAGCCGGAATCGGGGATCGGCGAGGAGCATCGCGTCGAGCATGATGTCGATGCCCCGCTCGACGGCGGCGTAGCCGTGGTGGACGAGGACGATCTCGTCGGGGTCGACCGGGGAGGGCTCGAGGTCCTCATAGAACGCGACGTTGCGGATGACTCCAGGACGCTCGAGGCCGTACTCGTCCCGGTAGATGTCCGCGATGCCCTCGGCGACGGTGAGGTGCCTCGTGAAGACGGGCGAGGCGATGAAGGTGAGCAGCCACGCGTCGTAGCGGGCGAGGAGGACGCGGTAGACGAAGTCGGTGCCGTTGTTCGCATACAGCTCGTGGAGGTCGAGGACGATCGGCCCCGCGGCGAACGCCGGCGCGGCCTTCACGACCCACGGGAGCAGGTGGTGGTCGTTGACGATCACGAGGTCGTACTGGACGCCGGTGAGCTCATCGACCGGCAGGTAGCGCTCGACCGACGCCCGGAAGCGCCACGCGGGCGGCAGGAATGCGTGGGCGATCCGCTGCAGGCGATGGGCCGGCTCGCCGATACGGAGGCGACGCCCGGTCGCGTCGGGATGCTCGGGACCTCGGCTCAGGATGTCGACGCGGTAGCCGTCGGCCTCGAGCCAGCGGATCTGCTTCGTCACCCGCGCATCGCTGCCGACCGCGGAGTAGCACATCACGAGGGCGCGCTTCGAGGGCGCGGTGCTGGGCGCTGACACCGCGCCATCCTACCGACACCGGCGCGACGGGCCGTGACACCCCCGGCCGGCTGACAATCGCACGAGGCGAGCCGTGGCATCATTGACACGGCCCGCGGGCGCCTGCATCCGCGAGACTCGACGGGCCCGGAATCGGAGTACAACCAAGTGTGCGGAATCTTCGGCTACATCGGCCCGAATGACCTCGACACCGC
>Ga0182745_1003103_pt1 | contig 14499 bp, 15 predicted proteins | sample eDN3rd30CKraftBY_FD_128523 | JGI IMG/M metagenome (GOLD analysis project Ga0182745, IMG submission 128523) | Enriched backyard soil microbial communities from Emeryville, California, USA - eDNA 3rd pass 30_C Kraft BY (version 2) (version 2) | ecosystem: Environmental > Terrestrial > Soil >...
GGTGATTTTGCATTTATGATTTGGGATGAGAAAAAACAGCAAATTTTTGGTGCAAGAGATCCTTCAGGCTATAGGACGCTTTATTATTTCAAGAATAATTCACATTTAACCTTTTGTACAACTATCGAACCCTTATTGTCCTTGCCCTATATTGAGAAGCAATTAAACGAAAATTATCTTGCTGAATTTTTAGCTATTACGGGAATGATTGATACAGTAGATGCACGAACGACTCCTTTTAAAAATATAGATCAAGTGCCCCCATTTCATTCAATTTCAATTGTTGGAGAAAGAATTAACCTGAAACGCTACGGAACATTTATGCCAAAAGAAAAATTAAAATTAAAATCAAACGAAGAATACGTAGAGGCATTTCAAGAGGTTTTTCAGAAGGCAGTAAACAGTAGGTTACGAACGTATCGAGAAGTAGGCTCTCAATTAAGTGGGGGATTAGATTCGGGTGCTATTGTAGGGTTTGCGGCAAAAGAACTACAAAGAGAAAATAAAACATTACATACCTTCAGTTATATTCCACCAAAGGATTTCGTTGATTTCACACATAAGCAATTAATGCCGGACGAGCGACCATTTATTAAGAAAACAGTTGATTATGTAGGAGGAATCTCTGATTGTTATTATGATTTTGACGGGAGAAGTTCCTATTCTGAAATCGATGAGTATCTTGATGTGATGGAGATGCCATATAAATTTGCAGAAAACTCTTTCTGGTTAAGAGGCATATTTGAGAAAGCACATGAAAAGGGCGTTGGAGTCCTTCTTAATGGTGATAAAGGTAATTCGACAATATCATGGGGTTCTGCACTTGATTATTATGCGATTCTATTAAAAAAGTTTAGGTGGTTGCGTCTAATTCAAGAATTACATTTTTATAGTATGAAAACAGGTGGAGCCAGATTTCGATTACTCCCTGATATTGTAAAAATAGGCTTTCCCTTAATAAATCAAATGGCAGCAAGAAACAACGCTGAGGATCTTCCGATTTTAATTAATTCACGGTTCGCAGAGAGAACCGGCGTATTTTCAAAGTTAAATGAGTATGGAATTGATAATTCCGGGTGGTTAGTATCTAAAAATCTTTATGAACAAAGAAGAATCATATTTGATGGTATATCCACTTGGAATTCTGGGAGTACTTTTAATGCCAAACTCTCATTACGATATAAACTTTGGAAACGCGATCCTTCAAATGATCTTCGGGTGGTCCGCTATTGTTTTTCAGTACCTGAAGATCAATTTGTTCAAAATGGATTGGATCGGGCACTCATTCGAAGAGCAACAGATAATATACTACCGGACCAAATCAGGTTAAACCAACGTGTGTGGGGTATCCAGGGTGCAGATTGGCTCCATCGTATGGTTCCATATTGGACTATGCTTATTGAAGAGGTTAAGGATTTACTCAAAAATTCAAGCGTGATGGAATTTTTTGATGAAAAAGTAATAAGGTTAGCATTGACCAAGAGTGAAAAGGGACTAAGGCTGGAGAGTATGTCTAACCCCGACTATAGAATATTAATGAGAACAGTAATAGTGTATCGCTTAATAAAAAAGTATTTTGAAAGGGGGTGATTAAATGAAAAGAGAATGGCAAAAACCGGTATTAGAAATGTTAGATGTAAAAATGACAATGCACAATGTTACTGGAAGTAAATATGATGCAGATTGGTCAAATGGGCAGCCAATACCAACAGACTCAAATGGTAACCATTTAGATTCTAAGAGCTAATTGAGATGAAGTATTAAAATAAAATTTTAAGAGACTGTTATTTATTCTGATCTATTTGAACCTCGTTTCTATGAATTCATCTAGACAGTATTGGTTTGACTTACATAAAAGGCCCTTATATAGAGCAAATGATATAAGGGCTTTTTATATAATCAGGGATTCATTGGAGTGAATGTGATGGAGAAAGTTGCAAATGAAGTAATTTATAAGGCCTTTGGATTTTCAGTGAGAAGTAAAATCTCTCTCCCTGAGTTATTAGTTGTCGATTTTTGTGGGGATTCTGTAGATATTGAAATAGGATTTAAGGATTTATCAGATTTATGGTTAGAATTATCTAATTCGCAAGGTAAATTTGTAATGAATGAAGCTCTAGTTATGTTTAAGGTTCTTGATACTGCTATTTTTCTTATCGAAGAAGGTAGACGAATTACTATTTCACCTCTGAATGAATATAAAGAAGATGAGATACGACTCTATGTATTGGGAAGTTGCATGGGGGCTATTTTGATGCAAAGAGGAATTCTCCCTTTACATGGGAGTGCTGTCGCAATCAACGGGAAAGCTTACGCTATTATTGGTGATTCTGGGGCAGGAAAGTCTACACTGGCATCCGCATTTCTACATAAAGGATATCAGTTGCTAACAGATGATGTAATTGGTGTTACTTTTAAAAAAGGAAATATACCAATGGTAATTCCATCTTATCCCCAACAAAAACTCTGGCAGAAAAGTTTAGATGAGTTTGGAATTGATAACAGGGATTTCAAACCTATTTATCAAAGAGAAACCAAGTTTGCCATTCCAATTAGAAGCCAATTCTCCCCAACACCACTACCACTAGCTGGTATATTCGAACTAGTATTAACTGAGAAAAAAGAAATTGAACTTAAACAAATTGACGGTCTTGCTCGATTACAAACACTTTTAATTCATACTTATAGGAATTCACTTATCCAAAACCTTGGCCTTTCTAATTGGCACTTTACTAATTCTACGAAGATAATTAATAAGATAAAAATGTACCAGTTACGGAGACCGCTAAACACATTTACAGCAAATGAGTTGTCTTCATTAATACTAAACTGTGTAAACAAGGAGAATGAAAAATGACAATGTTAAGCGCAGATAAACTCTTTATGGAAACAACAATCGTTCAAAGTCCAGGAAATATCATAAGTGATATGGATGGAGAAACTGTAATGATGAGTATTGATAACGGAAAATACTACAATTTAGGTACAATTGGTGGATATATATGGGAAATGATAAAGACACCTAGTTCTATCGATAAATTAATTTCGAAGTTAACTAACGAGTTTGATATCGAAAATAGTGAATGTCAGAAAGAAGTCATCCCCTTTCTAGAACAATTATTAAATGAAAAGTTAATTATGATTGAAAAAGGTTTATAGAATTATAAGTGATTAAATAGTAAGGAAGGATTCGTGAAAAGTGAGAAGGATATGGTTATTCCTAACTTCAGATGTTCAGATGAAAAATTTACTAATTGAAGCTTACATTCTGTTGGCATGGGCACGTGTGTTAAAAGCCATCCCTTTCAGAAGGGTTTCCCCTCTTCTTGGATCTAAAATGAGTGAAACATCTTTTGAGATGGATCATGCAAATATAAAGTTAGTAAAACAAATATCCCATGCAATCCATATTATGAGTAAATATACTTTTTGGGAAAGCAAATGTTTGATAAAGGCCATAGCTTGCATGAAAATGCTAGAACGTCGCCAAATAGATAGTACACTCTATTTAGGGACTGCCAAAGATGAGAACGGAAAAATGATTGCTCATGCTTGGGTAAGAAGTGGTCCTCTTTATTTGACGGGGGCGAAGGAAATGAAAAAATTTGTAGTTGTTAGTAAATTTGCCAAAAAAGTCGAGGTATCTATAAAATAAGGAGTAATTACAGTGGAAAAATTCATTCTTGACGTGCGGGATGTTCCTAAAGAATTAATTCTTTTACTTGAATTGTTAAAGAATGATGATGATGGCTGCATTCAAAAATATGTATTAGAAGAAAAAAACAATATAGATTGGAATAAGTTTTTGGATTTAGTAATCCATCATAGGGTCTATCCGGTACTCTCTTCTAAACTTCAACGTTTTCATAATAGTTTAATTCCTCCATTTGTTATCCAAGCAGTTAGTGGATTCTATAAGAAAAATATATTCAAAATGCTTCACCTGAGTGGCGAAATGGAGCAATTAGGGGAAGTATTTAATACAAATGGCATTAAAGCTATTTTTTTAAAAGGACCTATGCTTGGTCGTGAAATCTATGGGGATATTTCACAAAGAACATGTGGAGATTTAGATATACTTATCCCCATTGAAGATTTAGAAACCATACATAAACTTCTAGAGATTGATGGTTATGTAAAAGATGAGTATATACAGAGTGTATTGGAAGATTGGAAATGGAGACATCATCATGTTACATATCACCATACCACAAAAAATATTAAGGTAGAAATTCATTGGAGACTAAATCCGGGACCTGGAAAGGAACCCAGTTTCTATGAACTATGGAATCGCAAAAGAAAAAGCTTACTATCAAATAGTCCAATCTTTTTTTTAGGTAGGGAAGACCTATTTTTATTCCTTGTTTCACATGGTGCAAGACACGGATGGTCACGGTTGCGTTGGTTATTAGATATTCAACGAATGATTGGACAGGGAATAGACTGGCAAGAAATTCGGACGCTTGTGAAAAAACACAACAATTACTATGTGGTGGGACAAAGTATTATCTTGTCTTCTCAACTGTTAAATTCCACTATATCTAAAGAAATGCAGAGGTTTATTACGAATAATCGGTCAAAATCACTGGCTCATGGAGCAATCTTTTATATTAAACAAATGGTAAATTTGCATAATTACCCTTTGCCAAAAGAAGTTTCTTCATATCATATACGCCATATATATGCATTAATGCCTTTGCAGCAAAAAGTATTGTTTATACTGAGTCATTTATATCCTTACCACATCGATACAGTTACGTTACCACTACCAAAAAAACTCCATTATTTATATTTTATATTAAGACCTTTTTTGTGCTTATGGAGGAAAGTTAGAAAGCAAGAACTATCCTTGGAGGAACCGAAATGAAAGAAGCGATGCATTTTGTAAAACTGATTCATTCCTTTTCAGGGAAAATCCTTTATATCAATCTTTTCGCAATGATATTAATTAGCCTATTTGAAGGTGTAGGTATCTTTTTGCTACTGCCCTTAATTAGTTTAACCAAAATTGTAGACCTAAATATACCTGATAGTTTTTTAAACACACAGTTTTTTTCCATCTTTCAAAGTATTCCACAAACTATGGGTTTACCACTAATCTTAGGTATATTCGTTGTAGTAATGATAGGACAAAGCTTATTTCAAAGGAATCAAACAATATTAAATACAAAAATTCAACAAGGCTTTGCTCGTTATTTAAGAGAAGAAACCTATAAATTAATTTTATTAGCTAAATGGGGGTTTTTTCTTAAAAATAGGAAATCTGATCTCGTTAATTCAATGATTACTGAAACGGCTCGCGTTAGTGGAGGTGTTAATCTTTTTTTAAACTTTATCTCTAGCATTGTATTTACACTAATTCAAATTGGGATTGCTTGTATATTATCGATAAAGATGACCATTTTTGTTACTATTTTTGGATTCTTATTGGTCCTTTTCTCGCGTAAGTTTATTAAACAAACTAGTGAATTAGGTCAAGATAATATTGAATTAGCACAAACATATATGGCTGGAATAACCGATCATTTCAACGGTATAAAAGATATAAAAAGTAACAACATTGAGGAGCATCACATTTCGTGGTTCAATAAACTAAACGAAAAAGTGGAAAAAAACGTTATTAATACTGTGGATATAAAGACAAGATCTAACTTTATCTATAAAGTAGTATCCGCATTTTTAATTGGTATTTTTATATTTATTTCTATAAAAATTTTCAAAGGACAGTCGGCTTCTTTGTTTCTAATTCTTATTATATTTTCTAGAATATGGCCCAGAATTACTGGGATACAGTCAAGTTTGGAACAGTTAGGTTCAGTATTACCTTCATTTAAAAAACTCCTCGCTCTCCAAAAGCAATGTTTTAAGGACCAGGAGCTAAATGAGAGAATGATGCATAATATTAAGCCAATCCTTATCAAAAAAGGTTTAGAATGTAATGATGTATATTTTAAATATAATAGAGAAGTGGAGACCTATGCATTAAAGAATGTAAACTTAAAATTTCCCACCAATCAAATGACAGCTATTGTAGGACCATCCGGTGCTGGTAAAAGCACATTAATTGATTTATTAATGGGGCTTAATCAGCCAGAAAAGGGGGAAGTTTTAATTGATGGCAATAAATTATCAAGTGAAAATTTACTTTCATTGAGGCGTTCAATCAGTTATGTACCGCAAGATCCATTTCTGTTTAATACTTCATTACGAGAAAATTTATTAATTATTAATAAAAATGCTAATGAGGAACAAATTTGGGAGGCACTAGAATTCGCTGCAGCTGATCGTTTCGTTAGAAATTTACCTAATGGACTAGATACTATCATCGGCGATAGAGGGATAAAGCTATCTGGAGGGGAAAGGCAGAGGCTTGTTCTAGCACGAGCAATTTTACGCAAACCCTCAATACTGATTTTAGATGAAGCAACAAGTGCCCTAGACACAGATAATGAGTCTAAGATTCAAGAAGCACTAGAAAGACTTAAAGGGACGATGACAATTATCGTTATAGCACATCGCCTATCAACCATTAGAAATGCTGATCAAGTGGTAGTATTAGATCAAGGAGAGATTATCCAGCAAGGTCAGTTCCATCAGCTCGCTAGTGAAAACAGAGGAATGTTCAGTCGTTTACTTAAAAAGCAATTAGAGGTTAGCGTCTAATAATTTTAATTTTTTGTAAATGAGACATTTTTCGGAAAATTCAAATTGACACGTTCTTTATAATGAACTAGTATTAAGAATATAAAATACAATTTAAGGCTTTTACAAGGCTGCAATAGAGATTTATCTAACTTGTATTTTTTTTGTATCAATTGTTCTTTATTTAGAACTTACTATTCTTGATAAAAGTCTCACATAAAAGGTGGTTTTATGGATAGTTTTCAAAAAATGAGCCAAGGAAATCAAAAAAGACCAAAGGAAATTAATCTGAAAGAATTGTTCCTTGTGATAAAAAGGCGTTTCATGGTCATTGCATTGGTGACCCTCTTGGCTGGAATAGCGGGGTATATCTTAAATCAATCCACAGTGGTCCCGTTATATCAGTCTTCATCAAGAATTATTATTGGGGCAGATGAAGAATCTAGAAAAACACTACAAGTGATTGTAAGAGATTCTTCTATTCTAGACATTGTTATTAAAAAATTAGACTTAAAAGAAACAGCGGATCAATTGGCAAATCGGATTTCGGTATCCAGTCTGGAGAGCTCTCAGGTAGTCAGTATAAGTGTAGTCGATACCGAACCAGTCAGGGCATCACAGATAGCCGATACAACAGCAGAGATTTTTAAAGAAGAAGTTCCGAAAATCGTAGGGAAAGACTATATTCGGGTCCTATCCAAAGCAAAGGTAAATCCGGTTTCTATTAATCCAAAGACAAATAATAAGTTGTTGTATGGAATAATTGGGGGTATTGTGGTTGGGATTGGATTAGTATTTTTTTTAGAAACAATGGATGATAGAATCCGCTCCAAAAAAGAGATTGAAGAATTATTAGGTGTCCCCGTTTTAGGAAGAATACAAAAAATTAATAAAAGGAATATGAAAAAATCAGCAAATAAAAGTAAATTAGAAGTAGAAATAAGGGGAGAGACCATTGATTACAAATAAAAGAACATCAAAGCAAACAAAAAGAAAAAACCCCTTTGTTACTTACTATTATCCCGAATCTGTATTAGCAGATCAATTTCAAATGATCCAAACAAATATTAATTTTCTAATGTCTGAAAAAACATCACAGACCCTAATGGTGACCTCCCCTGAAGAGGGTGATGGAAAGTCAACAATGTTAGCCAACCTAGCTGTATCAATGGCGCAACAGAAGAAGAAGGTCCTCTTAGTTGATACAAACTTAAGATCTCCAGCATTACATGAATTCTTTCATACTTCTAATTCAACTGGGTTGACTGATGTACTGACAGGAAGGATGACATTTAGTGAAGTTGTTTATCATACCGAGATATGGAGACTAGACTTACTGGCAAGTGGTCCAGTTCCTAAAAATCCGGTGGAGTTATTAGGTTCGAAAATGATGAAGGATTTGTTAGTTAAACTTAAAGAATCGTATGATGTTATTATACTAGATTCTTCGGCTCTTCTTAAAATACCTGATACAAAACTGCTGGCTAATTTATGTGATGGTGTGGTTTTGGTTATTAAAAACGGCAAAACGAAACTCCAGAATGCAACTGAAGCTAAAAAAGTAATAGAATTCGCAAAAGCTAGACTTATAGGTGTTATTTTAAATCTGTAGCTAACGAAAGCTAATTTTTTAGTTTGTTGTTCTTAATTAAGAACAAAAATGTTTTTTTGAAAGATTTAGCGTATTGGAAATGTCTCCTGTCCATTATCAATGGAGGCACTCGGTCATGCTGTGGGTAAAGACCTTAGACGCTTGTCGTCAAGAGTGTGATGTGAGGAAGGGTTAGATGCCCAGTTTTTTAATAAAAATTTTTATTTATGTGCTCTTTTCGAAGAACCTATAATTAAAAATTTTTTAAGGAAGTGTCTGTTTTGAAGAATAATCATCATTATCCAAAATGTATCAAAAAAGCAGTTAGGTATATTAAACAGGATGCACCTAGAGATCAACTGATTGAAATAAAGAAAGTAATAGATAATGCAATCCGAATTAGAACGAAAACAACTACTTAATTTGTTTACCAGTATACAATTCCTATTATTTAAAAAAAGGGGGGGTTATATGTCATATCGGCAACGATTATCCTTATTTATTTTTATAGATTCATGCATTGTATTAACAGCTATATTTATTAGCTGTTTTTTAGTGAATGGAACCATTCAGGTTATTACCTTTCCAATTATATTAAGTTGTATTGTCATTTTATTAAGCCATTATTCTCTGGCATTTAAATTTCATTTGTACAAAAAAGCCTGGGAATATGCGAGTGTTGGAGAATTATTAAGTATTTTAAAGATCGTGACAATTTCAGTTTTCCTTGCAGGAGTTGTCCAACAACTAATTGTTCACGAAATATTTGCTAGACTATTGGCAGTAACTTGGTTACTTAATATGTCTATCATTGGAGGATCTCGTTTTTGCTGGCGAATGCTTCGGGATTCACATCTTAATAAAATCGATAATAAAAAAAGAACGTTAATTGTCGGGGCAGGATCCGCCGGAACCATGGTCGCAAGACAATTATTACAAAATAAAGAGGCAGACTTAATTCCAGTGGCATTTATCGATGATGATGCTAAAAAGCATAGACTTGATATTTTAGGAATTCCCGTTGTTGGTAGCATAGACAAAATAGAGACTGCAGTTACGGAGAATGACATTGAAAATATTGTAATTGCCATTCCATCACTAAGCAAGAAAGAATTGAATACTATTTTTTTGGAATGTGGAAAAACAAACGCCAAAACACAAATTTTGCCAATGCTTGAGGACTTAATGACAGGAAAAGTTTCTGTTAGTCAATTTCGTGATGTACAGGTTGAAGATTTACTTGGAAGAGAGCCAGTTGAATTAGATATGAATAGTATTTCAGATAATATTACGAATAAGGTGGTTTTAGTTACTGGTGCAGGAGGGTCTATTGGTTCGGAAATCTGTAGACAAATATCAATCTTTAATCCAAAGACACTTATTTTATTAGGGCATGGTGAAAATAGTATTTATGCCATTGAAATGGAATTAAAAGAAGTGAATAAACATACTGATATTGAATTTATTCCAGTGATTGCGGATATACAAGATGAAAAGAAATTGATGTCGGTAATGAGCACATACCAACCTGATATAGTCTATCATGCGGCTGCGCATAAACATGTACCTTTAATGGAAGCTAATCCAGAAGAGGCAGTCAAAAATAACATTATTGGAACAATGAATGTAGCAAAGGCTGCTAGCTGGAACGAGGTAAAGACCTTTGTTATGATCTCAACTGATAAAGCAGTTAACCCAACTAGTGTGATGGGCGCAGCAAAAAAGCTTGCAGAAATGATTATCCAACATATGGACAATCTAAGTGCTACTAAATTTGTTGCAGTTCGTTTTGGAAATGTATTAGGAAGTAGAGGAAGTGTGATTCCACTATTTAAAAAGCAAATTGAAAGGGGGGGACCAGTTACAGTTACCCACCCTGAAATGGTTCGTTATTTTATGACGATTCCAGAAGCATCAAGGTTAGTGCTTCAAGCAGGGGCCCTTGCAAGTGGGGGAGAAATTTTTGTATTAGACATGGGCGAACCTGTGAAAATTGTAGATTTAGCTAAAAACCTAATCAAACTTTCTGGCCATTCTATTGACGAAATCGGAATTGAATTTTCAGGAATAAGACCAGGAGAAAAGCTATTTGAAGAATTATTGAAAGAGGATGAGGTTCACGAGCAACAAATTTATCCGAAGATTTATATTGGAAAAACTTCGGCTCTATTTATAAAAGAAATAGAGGAGATCATACAAACCTACTCGGGCATGGGGAAGGACGAAATTAGGACAAGACTTATTGATCTTGCTAACTATAAAGTTACGCAAAAATCTAAGATATCAGTTTCAGTTTAAAGGAGTGGGATAAGATGTACATTATTCAAACAACAATAGAATTGGACTTGATACTAAGGATTTAGGAAGTCAGTAATTGAATTATCTATCTGCTACTTAAGTCAAAGAATAGATTAAATAACCCCAGCATAGATTGGGTGTAATACTCGGAAAGGACCTTTTTTATGACAGTCCTCTGGATCAATCTTGCTATAGTATTTTTATGTTCATTACTATCACGTTATTTTTCAAGAACTCTAGAATTAAATGGTTCATTGGTGTCATTAAAACCAAATAAATTATTAGCTTTTGGTACATTAATATCTTTTATTTTAGTTTCTGGATTACGTAATAATATAGGAGATACCCCCTTCTATGTACATACCTATAATATTACCGATTTTACTTGGGATTTAATTAAATCTCAAGATGACATTGGATTTGGCATTCTTCAATTGATTTTAAAAAGATATTCAGATGATCCACAAATACTAATATTTACAACTGCTTTCATAACGAATGTTCTTATTATTATTGGTTTATATCAGTATTCAAGATTATTTGAATTGAGTGTCTATGTTTATATAACTGGCGGCTTGTTTTTAGTCACAATGAATGGAATTAGACAATGTTTAGCAACAGCGATTATTTTCACAGCTACAAAATATTTAATTGAAGGGAATTGGTTTAAATATATAGTAGTAGTCATTTTTGCATCTCTTTTCCACCAAAGCGCACTTATCTTAATTCCTATTTATTTTTTAGTACGATATAAAGCTTGGTCAAAAGCAACTTTAATACTCTTACTCTTTTCAGGACTAATTGTTTTAGGTTTTAATCAGTTTTCAAGTTTATTATTTTCTGCCATTCAGGATACTCAATACGGTGTTTATAGCAACATCAATGAGGGTGGGGCAAATATTTTAAGGGTAATTGTATTTGGAATGCCACTTATAATTGCTTTCTTTGGTAGAGAAAAGTTGAGAGAAATTTATCCAGAAAGTGACATCATTGTGAATATGGCTATAATCGGTCTTTCATTTATGATTATTTCAATGGGAAATTGGATTTTTGCCAGGTTTAATATTTATTTTGAACTTTACCAAATAATCTTGATTTCATGGATAGTTAAGGTTTTTAGAGAAAAAGACCAAAAGCTTGTTTATTATGCAATCATAATATGCTATTTAACATATTATTTCTTTGAAAGCGTAATTAATTTAAATATTAAGTACGGAAGTAATTACTTGGGATAAAGAAAAAATGACTGGAGTATTTCTATTTTGAGATATATTAATTCCATTGGTGCACATGAGAGTGGACTAATTGGAGAAGATCCATATAGCGTACCAAATAATCTCATGCCATATCTTGCACCAGTAACTATTGGAAAACTAAAGGAGATCAATGTTTTTGGTAATCAATATCCAACAATGGATGGAACGGGTGTTAGGGACTATATTCATGTTGTTGATTTAGCAATAGGACATTTAAGATCTTTAGAAAAGATTACATGTTCAACTGGTGTTGAAGTATACAATCTAGGTACTGGAAAAGGATATAGTGTCTTAGAAATGATTGCTGCATTTGAAAAAGCTTCAAGTAAAAATATTCCTTATAAAATAACTGATGCAAGGCTTGGTGATGTAGCGGTTTGCTATGCGGATCCAGTAAAATAGGAGAAGAATCTAGGCTGGATTGCTAAAAAAGGAATAGACGAAATGTGTGAAGATGCATTGCGCTGGCAGACTAAAAATCCAAACGGTAACGAAAAAAATCGACTTATAGAAAGTCCTCACTTCATCCCAAGTGAGGACTTTTTAATTAGAAATGAATAATGAATCTAAAGAGAGGTTAATAAAATGTCTATATCTGATCATTTAACTGAACAGAAACTTCAAGCAATCTTGAGCAATATTTATGTAATGGGAATAGAGACAGAAAACATCCAAATCAATGAGTTTATTGAAGAAATAAAAAAACTATTATTAGCATATTACAAATAGCTGGGAGGTAAATCATGAAAAGGCTATTTGACTTTACGGTTTCTTTAATCCTATTTGTGGGTCTTTCTCCCATCTTTTTGGTGATTGCATGTTTAGTAAAAATGAAGTTGGGTTCTCCAATCATCTTTAAACAAGAGAGGCCTGGTTTATATGGGAAGACTTTTTACTTATATAAGTTTAGAACGATGACAGATGAACAAGATGATAAAGGTCAATTGTTACCAGACTATATTAGGTTAACTCCTTTTGGTAGATTCCTCCGTAAATACAGCTTAGATGAATATCCTCAATTATGGAATGTGATAAAAGGGGATTTGAGTCTAGTGGGACCAAGACCATTACTCGTTAATTATCTCCCACTCTATACAAAAGAGCAATCTTTAAGACACAACGTAAGACCTGGGATAACGGGGTGGGCACAAGTGAATGGGAGAAATGCTTTATCTTGGGAGGAAAAATTTAGATTGGATGTTTGGTATGTAAAGAACCGAACTTTCATCCTGGATCTGAGGATTTTAATCCTTACTGCTTATAAAGTTCTTACATCGGATGGAATCAATCAACCTGGGAGTGCGACGGTAGAGAGTTTTAAGGGATCCAATTCTTCAATTGGTGGGGGAGGTTCATGAATATTTTCGTGATAGGTCACGGTGGCCATAGTAAAGTTGTTTCAGATATTATTCGTTCAAATAAGAGCTATCAAATTATTGGTTATTTGGATAATAAATATGAAGAAGTTCAAATAATTAATAACGAATTTTGTGGACCTATTAGAGCAGCGAAGCAACTTATTAAACACTTTACAGATGTAAAATTTGTAATTGCCATTGGTGATAACAAGGTGAGAAAAGCAATTGTTGAGCAGCTTGAACTTAATTTTGAATACTATGCAACACTGATTCATCCTTTAGCTAGTATAAGCCCAACTGCAATAATTGGTCATGGTACAGTTGTTATGCCAAATTCAGTCATTAATGCAGATGCTGTCATTGGGAATCATTGCATTATCAATTCATGCTCAGTAATTGAACACGATAATAGAATAGAAGATTTTGTACATCTATGCCCAAATAGTACGATAGCTGGCACAGTAGAATTGGGTGAGGGGGCATGTGTAGGAAGTGGAGCAACCATTATTCCAAATAAAATAATCGGTGAATGGACAATTATTGGTGCTGGAGCAACGGTGATCGACCACCTTCCACCCCATTGTCTAGCTGTAGGGACACCTGCTAAGGTGAAGAGTATTAATAAAGTAAACACGGGGTGAAATCATTGGAACGAACAGCCTATAAAAAAAGGATTTTTCTATCATCTCCCCACATGAGTGGGAAGGAACAAAAATATATAAATGAAGCTTTTCAAACCAATTGGATTGCTCCTCTTGGACCAAATGTGGATGCTTTTGAAGCAGAAATAGCTCGATATGTGGGAGCCAGTGAAGCGGTGGCCGTCAGTTCAGGAACGGCAGCGATTCATCTGGCTCTCTCATTATTAGGGATAGGTAATGGTGATAAGGTGTTTTGCTCGAGTCTTACCTTTATAGCGAGTGCCAATCCGATTATTTACCAGGGGGCTGAACCGGTCTTTATCGATTCTGAACCTGAAACCTGGAATATGTCCCCACATGCTTTAGAACGGGCTTTTAGTGATTCAATCAAGGATGGACCTCTTCCTAAGGCAGTAATTGTTGTGAATTTGTACGGTCAAAGTGCAAAAATGGAAGAAATTTCAGCTATTTGCAACCAATATGGAGTACCCATCATTGAAGATGCAGCAGAGTCACTTGGGGCCATGTATAAAGGGAAAGCAAGTGGAACTTTTGGAAAGTTTGGTGTCTTTTCCTTTAATGGGAACAAGATTATTACCACATCTGGAGGCGGAATGCTGGTTTCGGATGATCGTGAGGCGTTACAACGGGCAAGATTTTTAGCTACACAAGCACGGGATGCGGCACCTCATTATCAACATAGCCAAATCGGA
>Ga0182745_1003104_pt1 | contig 14498 bp, 14 predicted proteins | sample eDN3rd30CKraftBY_FD_128523 | JGI IMG/M metagenome (GOLD analysis project Ga0182745, IMG submission 128523) | Enriched backyard soil microbial communities from Emeryville, California, USA - eDNA 3rd pass 30_C Kraft BY (version 2) (version 2) | ecosystem: Environmental > Terrestrial > Soil >...
CCGGCAGGTGCTGGAGGCGGCCCTGGCCCGGGGGCGCGGCGTCGTCTTCGTGTCCGGGCACGTAGGGAACTGGGAGCTGCTCGCCCGGCGGGTGGCGCGCGCGGGGTACCCCAGCCAGAGCATCGCCAAGGAGACCACCGACCCGCGGCTGACGGAGCTGGTGGGCCGGTTCCGGGCCCGGGGGGGCGTGCGCAGCATCTGGCGCGGCCAGGAGGGCGCCGCCCGGGCCATGCTGCGCGCCCTGCGCAACGGCGAAATCCTGGGCATCCTCATCGACCAGGACACGCGCGTGCAGTCCCTGTTCGTGCCCTTCTTCGGCCAGCTGGCCGCCACGCCGCGGGCCGCCGCCGACCTGGCCCTCCGCACGGGCGCGGCGGTGGTGACGGGCTTCTGCCACCGCGAGGGGGCGGGCTACCGCCTGTCCATGGAGGAGGTGCCGGTGCCGCAGGACGGCGACCGCGAGGCGGCCGCCCTGGCCCTCACCGCGGCCCTGTCCAGCCGGATTGAAGCGGCCATCCGGCACGCCCCCGAGCAGTGGGTGTGGATGCACCAGCGCTGGAAGACGCGTCCACCGGTGGGCGCCGCGTTGCCACTTCCGGAGGCGGCGCCCGCCTCGGCCGGGTGATAAGGAAGCCCCGTGCCACGCCTGCTCGCCGCCAGCCTCGTCGCCCTGGTGCTCGCCCCCGGTTGCAAGCCGCGGTCTGGCGAGGGGACGCCCGATGCCCAGCCTCCCCCCGAGGTGGTGCTGCGCGGCGCGCGCCTGGAGTCCTTCGAGGGCGAGCGCCTCACCCGCTCTGGCACCGCAGAACAGGTCACCTACCAGCGCGCCACCGGTGACGTGCGCGCCACCCACGCCACGCTCCGGATTCCCCCGGGCGCGTCCGGCGCGGGGGCACCTCCCGGGACGGAGGGCGGCGTGGAGGTGAGCGCCCCGAATATGGAGGGCAGCCTCCCGTCCAAGCAGGTGGTGGCCTCGGGCGGCGTCATCATCCACACCGGGAAGGGCATGGAGGCCCGCACTCCCCGGTTGACGTACGACGCCACCACGGAGCGGGCGCACGGAAACGAGGGCGTGACGGTGAAGGGACCTGACTACCAACTGAGGGCGGACCGCTTCGAGCTGTTCTTCCCGGACGAGACATTCACCTTCGCGGGCTCGGTGGAGACCGTGGTGGGAGCGCCAGAGTGATTGAGTTCCTCGTGATGGCCTTCTTCGTCGCGCAGCCCGCGCCCGTGGCCGCCGCCACGCCCGCCTCGGGCTCGCCGCCCGCCGCGGTGGGGCAGGCCCCCGCCACCGGGACGGGCACCCGCGCCCCGGCGCCGCTGGGCGGCAAGGAGCTCAAGGAGCCCGTTCAAATCAACGGCGACACCGTCACCTTCGAGAAGTCCCAGGCCACCCTCACGGGCAACGTGAAGGTGAAGCACCGCACGCTCGACCTGAAGTGCGACCGGATGACGGCGCACTACACCGCGCAGCGCGAGGTGACGCGCGTGGTGTGCACCGGCGGGGTGCATGCGGTGGACGGAGACCGCATGGCGCGCGGCGAGCGCGCCGAGTACGACGTGCCCAGCGGCGTGCTGGTGGTGACGGGCTCGCCGGAGGCGCGGCAGGGCACCACGCACATGCGCGGGACGAAGGTCCGGCTGACGCTGGGCAACGAGCGGCTGGAGGTGGAGAACGCCGTCATCGTCTTCGAGTCGCTCCCCGCCAACCCCGCCCCCGCCCGGCGCAAGGGGCGTGGGGCGCCGGGCCGTCCGGCGTCCCCGTCGGCGCCGGCCCCATCCGCGCAGGGAGGGATGCCGCGGTGAGCGCGAAGCTGTTCGCAGAGGGCCTGGAGAAGACCTTCCGCCGCCGCAAGGTGGTGCGGGGCGTGTCCTTCAGCGTGGCGCCCGGCGAGGTGGTGGGCCTGCTGGGCCCCAACGGCGCGGGCAAGACGACCAGCTTCAACATGGTGGTGGGGCTGGTGACGCCGGACGTCGGCCGCGTGCGCATTGGCGACGAGGACCTCACGCACCTGCCCATGCACCGCCGCGCCCGCAGGGGCGTGGGCTACCTGCCGCAGGAGTCGTCCGTCTTCCGCAAGCTCACGGTGCGCGAGAACTTCCTGGCCGTGCTGGAGCTCCAGAAGGACCTGGACGAGAAGGCCCGCGCCCGGCGCGCCGACACCCTCCTGGAGGAGTTCGGCCTCTCGCACGTCGCGGAGTCCCTGGGGGAGACGCTCTCCGGCGGTGAGCGCCGGCGCGCCGAGATTGCCCGCAGCCTCATCCCCCAGCCCCGCTTCATCCTCTTCGACGAGCCCTTCGCCGGCGTGGACCCCATCAACGTGGGCGACCTCCAGCGGCAGATCTTCCTCCTCCGCGAGCGGGGCCTGGGCGTGCTCATCACCGACCACAACGTCCAGGACACGCTGGGCATCTGTGATCGTGCGTACATCATCGCACAGGGGCAGATTCTCGAAGAGGGCACCCCCGCCGAGATCGCCGCGTCCCCCAAGGCGCGCGCCGTCTACCTGGGGGAACGGTTTCGCCTCCAACAAGCGCTCTAGGCACGGCTGGCCTCCTGTCAGGGGCGTGCCTAGAATGGGTTGGCCCCACTTTTGCGCCGACGGCCCGGCAACGCCCGGATGACACTCGGAGTGGGTCCAAGTTCTTGGAATTCCTTGTGGAATTCTGAGCATGCAAGCAAGAGACCTCCGTTTCGGGGCTGGACGAAGTCAGGGCTCCTTGTTACGTTGGCACGGTCTTTGATTGTGGCCCCCCGTTGAGGGACCGGATCAACCCTGGAGACCCCGTCTCATGGCGATGGAACTGAAGCAAAGCCTGAAGCTTGCCCAACAGCTGGTGATGACGCCGCAGCTGCAGCAGGCCATCAAGCTCCTCCAGCTGTCCCGCATGGAGCTGCTCGAGCAGGTCCGCGAGGAGATGGAGCAGAACCCGCTACTGGAACAGCCAGACGAGCAAGCTCCGGGAGACGTGAGAGACAAGGAGCCCGGTGAAGCCTCGCTGGAGGCGGACAACGTCGAGATTCCGCGGGACGTGGAGCTGCCCTCGGCCTCCAGCGACACCACCACCGAGTTCAAGGGCGACAGCGATGGCCCGCCGGAGATCGACTGGGAGCAGTACCTCAACAGCTACCAGTTCAACGAGCCCACCACGGCCTCCAACAAGGGCAACGTGGCCACGGACGACCTGCCGTCGTTCGAGGCCAACCTGGTGAAGAAGACGGACCTGGTCGACCACATCCAGGAGCAGCTCGGCACGCTGCGCCTGAACGACGCGGAGCGCCGCATCGCGCTGCTCATCCTGGGCAACCTGGATGATGACGGCTACCTGAAGCTGCCGGAGGTAGAGGGGGATCCGCTCATCCGCCTCGCCAACGAGGCGGACGTGCCCATGCAGGTCGCGGAGCGCACGCTGCGGCGCATCCAGATGCTGGACCCGCGCGGCTGCGGCGCCCGTGACTTGCAGGAGTGCCTGCTCATCCAGCTCCAGGGCATGAGGGAGCCTCGCGCGCCGCTGCTGGGCATCATCATCAAGCGGCACATGAAGTACCTGGAGAGCAAGAACCTGCCCGCCATCGCCAAGGACCTGAAGGTGTCCCTGGAAGAGGTGGTGGAGGCGGTGCGGCTGCTCCCGAAGCTGGACCCGAAGCCGGGCCGCAACTTCAGCGGGGACGACGCGCAGTACATCACCCCCGACGTGTTCGTCTACAAGATGGGGGACGACTACACGGTGGTGCTGAACGACGACGGCCTGTCCAAGCTGCGCATCTCCGGCACCTACCGCAACGCGCTGAAGACGGGCGCGGTGGGCCCTGGCCAGACGAAGGACTTCATCCAGGACAAGCTGCGCAGCGCCATGTGGCTCATCCGCTCCATCCACCAGCGGCAGCGGACCATCTACAAGGTCACCGAGAGCATCGTGAAGTTCCAGCGGGACTTCCTGGACAAGGGCATCGCCCACCTCAAGCCGCTCATCCTCCGGGACGTGGCCGAGGACATCGGCATGCACGAGTCCACGGTGAGCCGCGTCACCACCAGCAAGTATGTGCACACGCCGCAGGGCATCTTCGAGCTGAAGTACTTCTTCAACTCGTCCATCGCCCGCGTCTCCGGTGAGGACACCGCGAGCGAGGCGGTGAAGCACCACATCAAACAGCTGGTGGCGCAGGAGGACGCGCGCAACCCGTACTCGGACCAGAAAATCGTCGAGCTGCTGCGCGCGCAGGGCACCGAGATTGCCCGCCGCACGGTGGCCAAGTACCGCGAGGTGCTCGGCATCCTCCCCAGCAGCAAGCGCAAGCGGTACTACTGAGCAGCAGGTGGCGCGCCGCTTGCCGGCGGCGCGCCCGGGTGGGCAGAGTGGCGCCACATGAGCGCCACCCCTCCTCCGGATGCCGGCACGCCTCGGCTCGAGCGCGTGCCCCTCGTCGTACCGCCCGTCACGCTCGAAGGGCGGGACGTCCGCCTGGAGCCGCTGGGCCCGGAGCATGCGCCGGCCCTGGCGGCGCTGTGCGAGGATGACATCTTCACCTGGTCCTCGAGCGTGCTGCGGACCGAGGCGGACGTGGCGGCCTTCATCGACCGTGCCTGCGCGGCGGCCGAGCAGGGGCGCGAGCGCCCCTTCGTCATCATCGAGCGGCGGACCGGCGCGCCGGTGGGCACCACGCGCTTCCTCGACATCCAGCGCGACCACCGCACGCTGGAGATTGGCTACACGTGGCTGGGGCGCCGGGTCTGGCGCACGCGCGTCAACACGGAGTGCAAGTACCTGCTGCTGCGCCACGCCTTCGAGGCGCTCGGCGTCATGCGCGTGCAGTTCAAGACGGACCGGAACAACGCGCGCTCCCGCGCGGCCATCGAGCGGCTGGGCGCCCGCTTCGAGGGCGTGCTCCGCAACCACATGCGGGTGCGCGGCGGCGTGGTGCGTGACAGCGCGTACTACAGCGTCATCGACGCCGAGTGGCCGGAAGTGAAGGCTCGGCTGGAAGGGCTGCTCGCCGCGGGCGGGGCGCGGGTATAGGGTGCGCGCCGCATGAACCCCATTCTTCGTCGCAACCTTCTTCGCGTCCCGGCGGGGGCCTTCGTCGTGGTGGGCCTCTTGTCGGGCTGTGGCGGCAGTCTCAACTCGGAGGTCGTCGACCTGTCGGCGCTGGCGGACCGGACGCTCACGCTCGCCCAGTCGGACGTGGACGTCTTCGAGCGGCTGGACGAGCCGGGCTCGCACCGCGTCACTGTCACCTTCTCGTCGGGGGCGAAGGCGGACGGCTGCACCGAGCTGCGCGAGGGCGTCACCGCCACCTTCAACGGCCAGCCGATGGCGCTGGAGCGGGGCGGGGTGGACGGCACCGCCGGCCGCGACGTCTGCGTGCCCACGCGGGCCTACTACGACTTCGACCCCAACGTCTGGGTGCAGCAGCCCACGGAGAACGCGCGCATCGTCCTCCAGGACGGCACCCACACCATCACCCTGGTCCTGGAGCGCGGAAAGGCCAAGCGCCTCTTCTCCTTCCAGGGCCCGGGGGCGGAGGACCGGCTCACGCGCAACCAGGAGTACGCGTTCCGGTGGCTGCCCGAGGGCGAAGTCCCGGGCCCCATCACCGCCACGTTGCTGCGCGAGGGCGGCAGCGCCACGGCCACCATCCCCACCACGCAGGAGGACGGGACGGTCCGCTTCCGCCTGCTGCAGACCACGCCCGTGGCCACGCACCTGCTCACGCTGAGCGCGAGCGCGCCCGGGAACGTGCTGGAGTGCACCGGCGTCGTTGCCTGCGAGGCGCGGGTGTTCCACTCCGAGGAGCGGGTCGTCAACGTGCAGTGAGCTGACGCGGCGCGTGACTTCACTGGGGGCGCGGGCGAGCCCTCAAATGCAGGGCCATTTCCAGTGACGGGTGGTGCAGGCGCGATGTCCTGCCTCGGACGGGTGGTGTGTCCGGGAACAAGCAACCTGGTGGGGTGGGTTGCTTTCCAGGGCAGGGAAAGTTTCAGATCTGTCACGGAGCTCACCTCTCACCCTAGGAGGCAGCCACGCATGCAGTTCAACATCACCTTCCGTCAGTTCGGGGCGTCTGATTCCCTCAAGGAGTACGCACGCGAGAAGGTCGAAAGGGTGAACCGGCTGCTGGACCGCGCCGGCGAGGCCCACGTGGTCCTGTCGTTGGAGCGGCACCTGCATCATGCGGACATCACCATCTACTCCGGCGCCTGGGTGCTGCGGGGCCGCGAGAAGAGCGACGACATGTACGCGTCCATCGACCTGGCGATGGACAAGATTGAACGCCAGCTGCGCCGCTACCGCGACAAGCTGAAGTCGCACCATGGCCGTGAGCGCGTCCACCACCGGCATGACATGGTGGAGCAGCTCCGGGTCCGCCACGCCGTGTTCGAGCTCCCGGACGTGGAGGAGCTGATGGCCGCCTCCGAGCCCACCGGGAGCGAGGCGGCGCCGAAGCCCGTCTCCGTCGTGCCCGCGCAGCCCGCTGCCCAGTCCCCCGCGGCGCGCGAGGTGCGGGCCACGCACCTCACCGTCAAGCCGCTCTCGGTGGATGACGCGGTGATGCAGATGAACTTGATGAACAACGACTTCTACGTCTTCCACAACGTGGAGTCGGAGTCGCTGTGCATCGTCTACCGGCGCAAGGATGGCCAGTACGGCCTCATCGAGCCGCATGCCCCGGCGGTCGCCGCCACGGGCACCTGAGCGGGGCCCGGGCCTCTCTATCGCGCGCCGTCGCCCGGAGGGTGGGGTGACGGCGCGTGTTCGCGAAAGGGCCTCGGGCGCCGGGCGCGTCGTGCCCGCCGGGCTCAGTGGGTGGAGCGGCAGCTGATGCGCTTGCCGGGCCAGCGCTCGACCGAGGCGAGAGGGCCCACCCGGTGGACCTCGACCGCCAGGCGGCCGTTGACGAGCGCGAGCGTCATCCGCGTGGCGCGTTCACGCCCCGCTCCAGCGTGCCGCAATCCCGCGTGCCTCGGAAGCCCGTCTCCGAGTGCGTGAGGGCGTCGGTGCAGGTGCCGACACGGTCCCTGGAGCCACGTCCCGTTCTCGGTGAAGCTCCCGGGCGGGTCGACGCAGCCACTCCGAGAACGTGGGAGGTGTGGAGCCCCTATCGCCCTGGAGGTCGGGCTTCCCTTCTGCGCCATGATGCGTAGAGGGAGAGACACGGCGCATGAAGACAGGCCATCCTTGCGCTAAAGAGGGGTGAGGAGTAATTGCCGCCAACCAGGAGCGCCAGCGCGGGAGCGTCAGTGAGAATCGCCGAGTTCCTCAGCCCCCAAGCCGTCATCGCCGACATGCAGTCGCGGACGAAGCCTGAAGTGTTGCGTGAGCTGAGCGCCACGCTGGTGCGCGCGCACCCCCAGCTCTCCTCGGACCGGCTGGTGGAGGTGCTGCGCGAGCGCGAGAAGCTGGGCAGCACCGGTATTGGTGAGGGCGTGGCCATCCCCCACGGCAAGCTGCCGGGCATGACCCAGCTCCAGGCCGCCTTCGGCGTGTCCCGCGCGGGCGTGGACTTCGAGGCCATCGACGGCAAGCCCACCCACCTGTTCTTCGCGCTGGTGGCGCCGGAGAACAGCGCGGGCGTCCACCTCAAGGCCCTGGCTCGCATCTCCCGGCTCTTCAAGAACCCGCGCTTCCGGGCCGCCATCCTCGAGGCGCCCTCGGCCGCGGACATCCACGCGCTCATCGTCCAGGAAGACGCGCGCCCTTGAGTCGGGCGGCGTTCCGGGAGGAACATCCGCGTCATGGATGTCGTCCTGAGGCCCATCAGCGACCGCTTCTTTCACGAGCACCTGCTTCCCTTCTTCCGGCGCGCCATGGGAGACGCCCCTGGCGCGCTGGAGGCGCTCCAGGAGCAGTTGGGGGACGGCCAGTCGCGCATGCTCTGTGAGCGCATGCTCGCCACGGCGCTTCCCGGCGGCGTGGGCTCCGTGGACGCGGACCCCTGGGCGGACCTGGTGGACCGGCTCGTCTTCCTCCACTGGACGGAGGGCCCCTCTGGCTGGGAGGTGGGGGACGCCGAGGTGGGCTACGCGGACGGCTGGGACGAGGCCCTGCACCTGGCGTTGATGGTGGAGGAGGTGGACTATCCCTACTGGGACGCGCGTGCGTCGCGCGAGGTGAGGGACCGCTTCCGCCTCCGGCCGCGCGAGGACGTGGGGCTGGCCTCGCTGCTGGCGGGGCAGTGGGAGCCCTTCCCGGAGTTCCCCCCGGACCAGGTCTTCGTCACGCAGGGACGGGGCGAGTACTCCCCGGGCGAGCGCTATGCCTTCGCGGACTGGACGTGGCGCCCGGCGCGGAAGGTGGCGCACTGGCAGGTGAACCTGCCGCGCAAGCTGGAGCGCCTGCTCGCGCGTGAGCAGGAGCGGATGCGCCTGCCCTCGCTGCCGGAGAAGGACGAGGTGCTGGGGTACTGGCTGGGCAAGCAGCCCCAGCCGCCGCCGCTCACGGTGGCCTTCTCCGGGCTGGGGCCGCGCGCGGCCAACTGGATTCGCGAGCTGGGCGCGCTCACCGCGCACCTGCGCGGCGCGGCCATGGCGAAGCAGGGGCTGGCGGCGCTGGTGACGAAGGGCTCCGGCGTGAGCCTCTAGTCCTTCGGCGCGGACGGCCCGGGGCTCTCCAGCAGCAAGGTGACGGGGCCGTCGTTGACGAGCGCCACCTTCATGTCCGCGGCGAAGATGCCGGTGCCCACGCTCAGGCCGCGCTGGCGCAGCAGCTCGCAGGCGCGCTCGTAGAGGGCCTTGGCGCCCACCGGCTCCATGGCGTCGATGAAGCTGGGCCTGCGGCCCTTGCGCGCGTCGCCGTAGAGCGTGAACTGGCTGACGACGATGAGCTGCCGCGACGTGTCCTCCAGCGACAGGTTCATCTTTCCCGCCGCGTCCTCGAAGATGCGCAGCGTGGCCAGCTTCTCCACCATCCACGCCACGTCCGCCTCGGTGTCGCCCGTGCCCACGCCCAGCAGCACCAGCAGGCCCGGGCCCATCTCACTCACCCGCTGACCCTCCACCGTCACCGACGCCTCCAGCACCCGCTGCACCACCGCTCTCATCGACGTCTCCTCCTGGACAGGGCGCGGCGCTCCAGCCCCGCGTCAGTCACGTCATTACAGTTGGAATGTCAGGTTTCCGCCTGCTGGAAGAGCGAGCGCCCAGACGTGGACGCACGCCGCCACCCACCCTTGCTCGTTCTTTTCCCCGTTCCGCATAATGGCACCTGACTTCCCGGGAGAGAGTGTGCAGGTCCATCGAGCCAGCTCCATCTTGGCCGTATCGGCCATTATTTTCCTGTCGCTTTCCCACGCAGCGCACGCCGCGCCCTCCACCTCCGCCGAGAAACGGGCGGACCGCGAGGCCCTGAAGTCCGCGCTGCTGGAGGTGCTCCAGCGCGCGCCGCTGAAGGCGAGCCGCATGGGCGTGCTCATGCAGAGCCTGGACGACGGCGCGGTGGTGTTCAGCCACAACGCCGACGAGCTGCTCAACCCGGCCTCCAACGTGAAGCTGGTGACGTCCGCCGCCGCGCTGGCGTCGCTGGGGCCCGAGTTCCGCTACGAAACCGAGTTCCTGGTGGAGCCGGAGATGGGCGCGGACGGCAAGGTGAAGACGCTCTACGTCCGCGGCAAGGGCGACCCGTCGATGACCACCGAGCGCCTGTGGGGCATCGTCGCGGAGCTGTGGCATGTCGGCGTGCGCGAGGTGGGCGAAATCGTCGTGGACGACTCCTGGTTCGACGCCGAGCGCACGCCGCCGGGCTATGACCAGGAGGACACGGACCGGGCCTACATGGCGCCCACCGGCGCGGTGAGCCTCAACTGGAACGCGGTGGCCATCTACATGCGGCCCGGAAGCGCGCCGGGCGCCAAGGGCGTGGTGGAGGTGGAGCCGCCCAGCGAGTACTTCGTGGTGGAGAACCAGCTCACCACCGGGCCGCGCCGCGCGCGCCGCGTGTTCGTCAAGTCGGACGCCGCGGGCGCGCAGCAGAAGATTGTCGTGCGTGGCCAGCTCCCGGGGGAGCGCGGCGGCGCCGTCAGCGTCTGGAAGAAGATCGACAACCCGCCCATGTACTTCGGCCAGTCGCTCAAGCAGATGCTGGTGACGCGCGGCGTGAAGATGAAGGGCAAGGTGAAGCTGGGCAAGACGTCCACCAAGGCCCGCCTGCTGCACGTGTCGCAGTCGGATACCTTCGACGTGCTGCTCAAGCGCCTCAACAAGCTCTCCAGCAACTTCGTGGCCGAGCAGCTGCTGAAGACCCTGGGCGCGGAGCTGCGCGGCGCGCCGGGCTCGTTCGCCAAGGGCGTGGAGGTGGTGGAGCAGTTCCTGGAGCGCGACGTGGGCATTGCCCGCGGCACCTACGTGATGAAGAACGGCAGCGGCCTCAACGACGCCAACCGCTTCTCCGCCGCGCAGCTCAACCGCTTGCTGCGGCACATGGTCCAGCGCTTCCCCTTCGCGCCCGAGTACCTGTCGTCCGTGCCCATCGCGGGCAAGGACGGCACGCTGAAGTACCGCTTCGAGGGCAGCGACGCCGTGGGCCGGCTGCGCGCCAAGACGGGCACGCTGGAGAGCGTGTCCGCGCTGAGCGGCTACGTGACGAGCGCGGGCGGAGAGCGCTTCACCTTCTCCATCATGGCCAACGACTTCGCGGGCCGCGCGGGCCCCATCGTCGCGGGCCTGGACGCGCTGGGCGCGGCGGTGGCCGCCACCGGCTCCAGCCTGGGGCCGTCCACGGCGGTGGCCGCGCTGGCGGACGGAAGCCGCCCCGCCGGGGGGCTCGACGACGCGGCCGCCCGCATCAAGACGTACCTGGAGCTGGCCGCGCAGCGCGACCCGCGGAACATCGGCTTCCTGCGCACCGCCTGGCGCAGCGAGCGGGACCCGGCCGTGCGCGCGGTGCTGGCCGAGGGCCTCTACCAGTCCAACCCGCATGACTACCTGGGCGCGCGCACGCTGCTGGACAGCTACGCGGCCACCTCCGAGGTGTACGGCCGGCTGCGCGAGGTGGCGCGGGTGCTGGCGGTAGAGGTGCCGGGCGTCAGCAGCATGGTGGAGCTGGCCGCGGGCGGCAACGCGGAGGCGCTCGCGCGGGTGCTGGAGCTGGCCGGCGCCACGGGCACGGACGCCCGGGCCCAGACGGAGATGGCCGAGGCCCTGGGCGAGGTGGCGCGCACCGCGCCGGAGGAGCTGGTGGTGGCGCTGCGGGCCGCCAGCGCCGGGGACCGGGACGCGAGCACCTCGCTCCTGGCGCGCGCGCTGGTGCAGGCGGGGCAGGCGGACCACCCCTTCTGGAAGTCCCTGCGCCGCACCCTGGGCGCCTCGGACCCGCGGTTGGCGTCCTTCGCCAAGAGCCTGGACTCCACGCTGTCGCAGAAGGTGGCCGAGGCCAAGCTGCCCGCCAGGGTGCTGGACGGGCTGACCCCGGTGGAGATGGTGGCGCCCGCGGGCAACGCGCCCGAGTCCTCCACCGCCGACACCCGCCCGGGCGGGTAGTTCCGCGCCCGCCACACCCTCTCACGAGCCCCTGGGCGGCGCCTCCCCGCCCGGGTGGGAGCCGGGCGTGCGGCCCCTGGGAAGAAGTCCGCTTTCTGGCTGGGTGTCAGTACCCACTGCTATAGGTGGGAATCAAACCCGGCGGGTGCGCCCGTGCCGGGTCGTAACCGGTCCTCGGTGGACCGGTTCTCGTGAGAAAGGAACGCAGTCATGGCTGGAGGCGTGAACAAGGTCATTCTCATCGGCAACCTGGGGGCGGACCCGGAGGTCCGGTTCACTCCCGGCGGGCAGGCGGTGGCGAACTTCCGCATCGCCACCAGCGAGAGCTGGGTCGACAAGAATGGCCAGAAGCAGGAGCGGACCGAGTGGCACCGCATCGTCGTCTGGGGAAAGCTCGCGGAGCTCTGCGGCGAGTACCTGAAGAAGGGGCGGCAGTGCTACGTCGAGGGCCGCCTGCAGACGCGCGAGTGGACCGACAAGGAGAACCGGAAGAACTACACCACCGAGGTGGTGGCCAACGCCGTGACGTTCCTCGGCGGCGGGGGCCGTGACGCCGGGGATGGCATGGGCGGCGGGGGCGGAGGTGGACGCCGGCAGTTCGCTCCGCAGCGCGGCGGGGGCATGGACAACGACTACGGCCAGCCGCCGCCGGACGACATGGGCGGCGGCCATGGCGGCAACGACGACGACATCCCGTTCTAGGCCCGGCTGACGCCTCCGGTGCCCTGGAGATGAAACCGGCCGCTCCCCGGAAGGACTCGGGGGCGGCCGGTGTGCTTTTCAGGGGTGGGACATCCCGGCGCGCGTGGCGCCGGGGCGCGACGTCACGGAAGGGGGGCGCCCACGGGGCTGTAGGCGGCGCCCGCGGTGTAGAGCGCGTAGATGACCGCCCAGCTCATGGCCGTCAGCACCAGGAACAGGAGGATGATGACCGGCTCGAACTTGCGCATGGAGCGCTCGGTGGCGAGCAGGCCCCAGCCCATGGCGAAGCCCTGGAGGCCGTTGGCCAGGTGGTAGGAGGTGCCCAGCGTGCCCAGCAGGTAGACGATGAGGGTGGGCACGTGGTGGTGCATCTCCCGGGCGATGTCCGCGAACGCCTCCGGGTGTCCCTGCACGAGGCGGGGCTGGAGGAAGGCCAGCCAGATGTGGGCGCCCAGGAAGAAGAGCACGCCCACGGCGGTGATGCGCTGGAGGATGTACTTGAGGTTGCCGTAGTACTTGTAGCTGACGTTGTTCGGCCGGAAGCTGAACAGCCGCACCAGGCCCCAGCCCGTGTGAAACAGCAGGGGCAGCAGGACGATGATGAACGTGAAGACCTGGGAAAACGGGTTGGCGTAGCCCGTCACCGCGTTCTGCCAGGCGTCCGCGCCCCTGAAGGCGGAGAGGTTGTCCCACAGGTGGTTGATGACCCACACGGACAGGGGCACCACCGCGAGGAACGAGCCCAGGCGGGACTTGAGGAGCGGTGTTTTCGTTTCTACGGCGGCAGCGGCTTGGGTGCTCATCGAATCTCCAGCGACAGCGCGCGGGCGTCTTGCCGGTCCGCGGTCGAGGGCAGGTGACAGTCGGACGGCGGGTTATAGCCGGTCCAGCGCCAGGGCTGGATTTCTTCCTCACCTGGAGATGCCAGCACACCCACACGGAGGCATAAGGCTGACCTTATGCGTCACCCCTGACTCCGCTGTTGCCCGCCCGGCGGGCGGTGGGGCTCCCGCCTTCTCTCGTTGGCGGGCAATGCGGGCTCGGGCACGCTAGTCGCAATCGATATGTCCGACGAGCTTGTCAGTGGATTGTTGAAGAAGACGGACCTGCGCGTGGTGCTCGCTTCCACCACGGAGCTGTCGCGCCAGGCGCGTGCCACCCATGGCACCGCGCCCGCCGCCGCCGTGCTCCTGTCGCAGGCCCTCACCGCCGCCGCCCTGCTGGGGGGGCTCCAGAAGAGCGACTCGCGCATCAATATCCAGGTGGAATGTGATGGACCGCTGCGCGGCCTCTTCGTGGACGGGGACACCACCGGGCTGGTCCGCGGGTACGTGAAGAACCCCCATGTGGAGTACATCGGCGGCGGCGGCCAGTACCACTGGCGCCCCGTGCTGGGGAACAAGGGCTTCCTCTCCGTACTGCGCGACCTGAGCGGCGGCGAGTACTACCGCTCCGCGGTGGAACTGGAGGCCTTCGACCTGGCGGCGGACCTGGAGCGCTACTTCCGCCAGTCCGACCAGCTGCCGTCCCACGTGCTGCTGGCGCAGCTGCCGGATGCCGAGGGCACGGAGCCCCTGAACCACGTTGCGGGCCTGCTCGTGCAGCCGCTGCCCGGAGGGGACATGGACGCCTTCGCGGGGCTGGGCGAGCGGCTGCGCCGTGAATTCGCGCCCGCGCTCCAGGCGCATGGCGCGGCGGGGGCCGCGGCCGTCCTGCGCGCGCTGGTGCCGGAGCCCGACTTCGAGGTGATGTCGCGCCGTCCGCTGCGCTTTGGCTGTTCGTGCAGCAAGGACCGGGTGCTGCGCGCGCTGTTGGCCATGGGGCGTGAGGAATTGTCGGACCTGCTGGAGAAGGAAGGGCAGGCGGAGGCGTCGTGCCAGTTCTGTACGACGCGCTATGTCATTCCAGGAGATGAAATTCGCGGCCTGTTGGAGCGCGGCGCCATTTGACTTGCACGAGGCGCAACGATAGGTGCGGCGCGCCATGAGCTACTTCACCCAGTTGCTGGAGGGCGGCTACGAAGCCGTCCACTTGCTGAGCGATTCGAAGACGGGCTTGCGCGCCATCGTGGGCATGCACAACACGCGGCTCGGCCCCGGGCTGGGCGGCACCCGCGCGCTGGCCACCTACCCGAGCGAGGAGGAGGCCGTCGCGGACGCGCTCCGCCTCGCTCGCGGAATGACATACAAGGCCGCGCTCGCGGGCGTGCCGCACGGTGGAGGCAAGGCCGTCATCATGCTGCCCCGCGGCGACTTCGACCGTGCAAGGCTTTTCGAGTCCTTTGGCCGCGCGGTGGAGTCGCTCGGGGGGCGCTACATC
>Ga0182745_1003105_pt1 | contig 14497 bp, 11 predicted proteins | sample eDN3rd30CKraftBY_FD_128523 | JGI IMG/M metagenome (GOLD analysis project Ga0182745, IMG submission 128523) | Enriched backyard soil microbial communities from Emeryville, California, USA - eDNA 3rd pass 30_C Kraft BY (version 2) (version 2) | ecosystem: Environmental > Terrestrial > Soil >...
CCGGCTCGACCACCACGACCGGGGCGTCGGCCCCGAGGCCCTGGCCGACCTCCTCTTCTTCCCCACGGGCGGCGGCAAGACCGAGGCGTACCTGGGGCTCTCCGCCTACACCATGGCCCTGCGGCGGTTACAGGGGACCGTGGCCGGGCGGGCTGGTGAAGAGGGGGTGGCCGTCCTGATGCGGTACACCCTCCGCCTGCTGACGATCCAGCAGTTCCAGCGGGCCACGGCCCTGCTCTGCGCCTGCGAGTCGATCCGACGCAAGGCCCTGGAGCACGGGGACGCCCGCTGGGGCCGGACACCGTTCCGCATCGGCCTCTGGGTGGGTCGCCGGACCACGCCCAACCGCACCGACGACGCCGTGGAGGCGATCAAGCAGGCCCGAGGCAACCAGTTCGTCGGTGGTGGGGTTGGCACGCCGTACCAGCTCACAACCTGCCCCTGGTGTGGCAGCGCCATCGAGGCCGGCAAGCATCTCGACGCCAAGCCCTACCCCCACGGCACGGCCCGCACACTCACCTACTGCGGCGACAAATTCGGCCAGTGCCTCTTCAGCCGCCGCCAGGCCGCCGAAGAGGGTCTGCCGGTCGTGGTGGTGGATGAGGAGATCTACCGGCGGCTACCGACCCTGCTGATCGCCACGGTGGACAAGTTCGCCCAGATGCCGTGGAAGGGGGAGGTCCAGATGCTCTTCGGGCGGGTCACGGGCCGCTGCGAGCGTCATGGGTTCAAGTCGCCGGAGATCGAGGACTCGACCTTTCACCCCCGGTCGAAGTTAGGTCTCCCCTCGGCCCGGCTCGTCGAGCACCCCCCGCTCCGTCCGCCCGACCTGATCATTCAGGACGAGCTGCACCTGATCAGCGGCCCGCTCGGTACGCTCGTAGGCCTCTACGAGACGGCCATCGACGAGCTTTGCACCTGGGAGGTCGGTGGCAAGAAGGTCCGGCCCAAGGTGATCGCCTCGACAGCGACGATCAAGAACGCCGACGTGCAGGTGCGGAGCCTTTTCCTGCGAACGGTCAATGTGTTCCCGCCGCCGGGCCTCGACGTTCGGGACAACTTCTTCTCGATCCAGAGGGAGCCTTCGGCGGAAGAGTTCGGCCGACTCTACCTCGGAATCTGCGCGCCTGGACGACGGCTGAAGGCCGCCCTGATCCGGGTCTACGTCGCCCTCCTCTGCTCGGCCCAGTCGCTCTACGAGAGATACGGTCGGACGGTCGATCCGTGGATGACCCTCGTCGGCTACTTCAACTCCATGCGGGAGCTCGGCGGGATGCGTCGTCTGGTGGACGACGACGTGTTCACCCGCTGCCGCAAGCAGGACCGTCGGGGCCTGGCGAAGCGCTACTTCCATGGCGAATACCTGGCCGAGCTGACCAGCCGAATCCGCTCCGAGGAGATCCCGCAGACGCTCGACCGCCTGGAGGCGGGTTTCAACCCCGAGCTCGAAGAGCGGCGTAAGGAAGCGTTCAAGACCAAGGACTACAAGAACATCCCCAAGAAGCCGCTCGACGTGCTCCTGGCCACGAATATGATCTCCGTCGGCGTGGACGTGAAGCGGCTCGGGCTGATGGTCGTCGCCGGCCAGCCGAAGGCGACCGCCGAGTATATCCAGGCCACCAGCCGAGTCGGCCGGTCGTTCCCCGGCCTGGTCATCACCGTCTTTAACTGGGCCAGGCCCCGAGACCTGTCGCATTACGAGACCTTCGAGCACTACCACTCGACGTTCTACAAACACGTCGAGCCCCTCTCGGTGACCCCCTTCTCGCCGGGGGCCTTGCAGCGGGGACTGGCGGGGCTGCTCGTCTCGATGGTCAGGCTGCGGAGCACCGAGTTCAACCCGAATGAGTCCGCCTCTCGGATCACCACGAGCAACCCCTTTGTCCAGGACGCCATCGAGGCGATCGCCCGGCGGGCCGAGCTGATCGGCGACGGCTCCAAGACCGGCGATTTCTGCCGGGCCGAGTTGCTGAGCAAGGCCGACCTCTGGCAGGCCGAGGCCCAGAATGACACCGGCGGGCGAGTCCTGACCTACACTGAACCCCATGGTCCGGACGGGCCGAAGAAGGGGACCACCGTCAAGCTCCTGCACAGTCCCGGCATGGACCGCTGGCAGGAGTTCACCTGTTTGAACTCACTCCGGGAGGTCGAGCCGGGGGTCAAGTTCATTATCAGCGACGGCGGCCTCGACGAGGTGAACACCAAGGAGTCCGAAGCGCTCCCGGAAGAGGGCGGGGAGGTGACCACATGAGCCTTTCCATCCATATGAGGAAGTCGGAGGTCGGCGAGGTCCGGCCCAGCCAGGCCCTCACCACTTACGGGATCGGGTCGCTCGTCGATCTGCCAAACCTCTCCGTGCTGGTCATGGGCCTGGACGACTGGCAGGCGGCCCACGCCACCGAGATCGCCGAGGAGCGACTCCTGCGCTCGGCCCAGTCAATCCTGGGGCCACAGGTGTCCCGGTTCCTGACGCCGCCTCGGGGGGCGGAATCGCAGGGGGCGCAAACGAACTGGTTCGACGAGTCTCACCAGATCGGCGTGCCGGTGGCCCCGTTCCCCCGCTGGATGGTCTGTTCCAGTTGCCGCCTGCTGGCCCCAATCAGCTCAGGTCTTTTCGAACCGAAGACTCCGCCCTTCCGCCCGGACCGAGCCAGCTACATCCACAATTGCAACCACAAGGGTCGGGCACCGCTTGTTGTGCCAGCCCGCTTCATGGTGACCTGCGAGAAAGGCCATCTGGACGACTTCCCCTGGGTCGAGTTCATCCATCAGGGCTCGACCGACTGCAAAGGGCTACTCTACCTGTACGAGGTAGGGGCCAGCGGCGAGGCCCTGGACGTGGAGGTCAAGTGCGACGGGTGCCAGACCCGCCGCCGGATGGGGCAGGCGTTCGGCCCGAACAACCGCGCGTCGATGCCCGCCTGCCGGGGGAGACGTCCCCACCTGCGGGACTTCGACCCCAGCGGCTGCGACCAGGATCACGTCAAGCCGATGCTCCAGGGGGCGTCGAACCTCTGGTTCCCGATGTTGATCTCGGCGCTGTCGGTTCCGCAAGCCGCGGATGAACTCGGTAGGTTGGTGGAAGAAAACTGGGTGATTCTGGAGAAGGTCACCAGCGTCGAGGTGCTCCGGGCATTTCGAAGCATCGGCCAGATCAAAGACCTGAACAAGTACGACGACGAGCAAGTCTGGGCGGCGATCCAGAAGAAGGCCGAAGGGACGGTCGAGGAGTCCGACGACCCGGATGACCTGAAATCGCCCGAGTGGAGAGTCTTCTCCAACCCTTCGAAGGCCAAGGAGAGCCGCGGCTTCAAGCTCCGCACGGTGGAGCCCCCCGCGGACTTCGCCGCCTCCTTCGAGAAGGTCGTCCTCGTGGAGAAGTTGCGCGAGGTCCGGGCGCTCGTCGGCTTCACGCGCCTCGTGTCGTCCCGGGACTTCGACAGCCCCGCCGAGGTGCCGCCGGAGAATCGAGGGAGGCTCTCCCGCAGAGATCCGGCGTGGCTGCCCGCCTGCGAGACTCGGGGGGAGGGCATCTTCTTCCAGTTCTCCGAACCAGCGATCCAGACTTGGGTCGAACGAAACCACGCCTACGAGCGGGAGTTCGAACTGGCCTATCAAGCCTGGCGGGTTGGCAAGGGGCTCGACCCGAACGAGGGCTACCCCGGAATCCGCTACGTACTCCTGCATTCGTTCGCCCACGCCCTGATCCGCCAGTTGGCCATCGAGTGCGGCTACACGAGCGCGTCGATCGCCGAGCGGATCTATTCGAGGAGCCCATCGGACGGCGACGCGATGGCGGGCGTCCTGGTCTACACGTCGGCCCCCGACAGCGAGGGCACCCTCGGCGGCCTCTGTGCCCTGGGCGAGCCGGACAAGCTCGGGCGGCACATCCGCCGTGCGCTCGAGAAGGTGGCGCTCTGCTCTTCCGACCCGCTCTGCTCGGAGCACCCCGTTGGTGGAGGCGAGAAGCTCCATGGGGCTTCGTGCCACTCCTGTTCGTTCCTCCCCGAGACCTCGTGCGAGCGGGGCAACAAGTTCCTGGACAGAGCAACGCTGGTACCAACAGTGGAACGCACCAATCTCTCCTTCTTCCGGCCGGAACCATGAACTCGGAACGTCGGATTGTCGAGTTGGCCTATACCCTGGCGTGTGGTTTACCCGGTGGCACCGTCGAGGCCCTGGCCTCGGCGATCCTAATCTGCCCAGAGGGCTCGCCGCGGTCCGAGGTGGCCAGGCGGATCGCTCACCATCAGCATCGGGATCTGGCGCTGTCCTTCGTGGAGCACTGGAAGAAAGAGGCCGGAGAGATTGACGCCAGGACCGTGGCCGTGGCCCTCCAGACGGCGGCCTATTCGGAGCAGGCGCACCGGGACTCGCAGTCGGTCGAGCCGGTTTGGACTGGCCCGGCCGCCGGGGTGACGCCGTTCCGCCGAACCGAACAAGCGATCCTTCAAGTCCTCAATGCGGCCCGGACTCGGATCACGCTGGTGAGTTTCGCCGTCTACAAGATACCCAACGTGGCAAGGGCACTCGTTAGCGCTGCTGGCCGTGGCGTCCGGCTCACTGTGATCGTGGAAACTCCCGATCGCATCGAGGGCCGTGGCGAATACAGCACGATTCGGGCCTTGGGGCCGGAAGTGGCGGGCTGTTCGTCGGTCTACTACTGGCCCCAAGAGAATCGCCCCTCCGGTGAGAACGGCAAGGTCGGGCTCCTTCACGTCAAGTGCATCGTGGCCGACGGTGAGTGGATGCTCCTCTCCTCGGCGAACCTAACCCAGCAAGCGTTCACGATCAACATGGAGTTGGGGATGCTCGTGCGGGGCGGATCCATGCCGAGTCGCGTGGAGCGGCAGTTCGACCAACTCGTCCACGATGGTCACCTAAGACCAATCTGAGACGGCGGTCCGTCGGCCCCGAAAAGGAAACGCTCCAGGCCAGCCAGCAGTCGAAGCATGTGCTCACGGCGATCCAGCGGGAGTTCGCCTGAAAGCCGGAAATGAGACAATCCTCAATTCGAGAATCATTCAGTTCAGAACGTGACCAGGGAATCTCGCGTGGCGAGGGGTAGGGTGATCGTCACGATGAGGCCGGGGCTGGCGTTACGCGCAACGAGTTGCCCCTGATGCAGGCTGATCGCGCGTTGCGCGATGGAGAGCCCCAGGCCGACTCCTCCGCTGGCTCGCGCGCGATCTCCGTCAACGCGGAAGAAGGGTTTGAAAATGAGGTCGAGCGCCTCGTCCGGGATACCGGGCCCTTGATCCCGAATCGTGACCATGACCTGATGATCCGCGACGGAAACCCTCACTTTGACAGCGGTTCCCTCGGGTGTGTAGTGAATGGCGTTGCGCAAGACGTTTTCGAATGCGCGTCGAAGGAGCTCGCGTTCGCCGATCACCTGGACGAATCGCGTCGCCTCAAGGGAGACATCGCGTCCCTTACCCTCCGCCTCAAGCAGGCAATCGGTCACAAGAGACTGCAACAGTTCATTGAGTGAGAGGATGTGGAGGTTCTGCGATGAGGGGTCCCCTTCCGCCCTGGTGAGTTGGAGCAACTCGTCAACGAGTTTGGCCAGGCGTTCGACATCTCTGGCGATTTGCCCCAGGGGCTCTTGCCGGTCGGTGTCGGCCCGGGCCAGTTCGACGGCGAAACGAAGGCGAGCGAGTGGAGACCGGAGCTCGTGGGAAACGTCTTGCAGGAGGCGGCGCTCGGCGGTCAGCAGGGTCTCGATTCGTTCCGCCATCCGGTCGAATGCGCGGGAGAGCCCCCCTACTTCGTCCTTGCGGAGCGAACCGGTTCGGGCGGACAGGTCGCCTCGACCAAACTGCTCGACGGTTTGTTTGAGCCGGCGCAGGGGCCAAACCAGGCTCGACGCCACCACGTAGCCGAGGAGGGCGCTGCCCCCCAGGGTCCAGATTGCGAACGGCCAGAGCCCTGGCGAACTCGAGTTGGAAGCTGGCCCCGTTTGCGTAACACCGAAGACCAGGATCGACAACAGGCCTGAGCCAAGAAACGACAGAAAAATGGTTCCGAACAGCGACCGCATCAGTCTTCGGTTTCTCCCACAATGGAGTCGGACTCTTTTGCCAGACAAAATAGATACCCGACTCCTCGAACCGTGCGAATCCAGTCGCTGTGCCGCTTCATCTTCTTGCGAATGTGACTGACATGCACATCGATCGACCGGTCGAAGGGATTTGCCTTGCGCTGATAGAGTGCGAGCATCAGCGCGTCGCGAGAGAGGACCCGTCCCGCCGATCGAACGAGCTGCTGGAGCACGTCGAACTCGATGGAGGTCAGACCGAGCCGACGGCCGTCGCAAAGCGCTTCTCGAGCTCCCGGCAAGAGTCGGATCGGCCCAACGACGAGCGATTCCGCCTCGGCTTGGGTCCGACTCGTCGTCGCTTCGGTCCGGCGCAACACCGCCCTGATGCGCGCCAGGAGTTCTTCCGGACCAAACGGTTTGGGCAAATAGTCGTCGGCCCCGGCATTGAGCCCAAGGATTCGGTCGGCTTGCGACGTTCTGGCCGTGAGCATGATCACCGGAATCCGGCTCTGCTCGCGCAGTTGTTCCAGGAGCGCGAACCCGTCCATATCGGGCATCATGACATCCATGAGGACCAGGTCGTGCCCCCCCTCAAGCGCCCGGGCCAAGCCGCGCTGACTGCTATGAGCAATCTCGACGAGCATTTCATGCCGAGCGAAAAATTGCTTCATCAGACCGCAGAGCTCGACATCGTCGTCAATCAAGAGAATCGAAACCAAGGCTCCCTTGACCGGCGACGGAGAGAGATCTTCACTCAACATCAGCACATTGCCTTGGGTCGGTGGAAACAACTCCTGGATATTCATTTGTTGATCTGGCTTCCAAACCCAGCGAATTACCTCTCGCGAGGTCAACTCCCCGCGAGACGATCCCGTCAGTCGTGATCCACTCCTCGAAGAGGACGGGGGGTCAGAACTTCCCCTCGGCCGTCCCTCTTAGACTTAGGATCGCGTCGCGATTCTAGGAAACTGACGTTCTCACCATCGTAAAGAATCGTAAAACGAGCAACCTGTGCGTCGAGAGTGAATCCTTTGGGCCGGAGAAATCGAAAAAAGGCGTCGAGCAAGGGCCGATGGAGTGTTCCACCGACCCCGGCCCGACGCCTTCGGGGGTACCTGGTCTGAGCGAGCTAACTCGCTTGACCTTCGCTCGAGCGAAGCCCTTTCCCGGTCGTCAAAAGCTTCGGCTCCAGCCCATTTTCCAGGCTGAGGCTCAACGTCCCCAGGCCGATCGGAACCGGGCGGTCCGAGTCATGCCAATCCGCCCGAGTTGTGCTCCGTTGCCACGAGTCACACGGAAGGCTTTGGGAATCCCAGTCTGGCCGGACGCTTGGGTTTGAGCGACCGGCACGCCCTCTGTGCTGGAGCTGTTGGATCGGAATGAGGGGGCCTGGAACTGACTCACGAACCGACCGGGCCGAATTCCGACCGATCGCGTGTTATTCCCGGGGCTGTTGAGCAGCGTCACCGTCGGCTCTTGAGAGTTCGAGGGCTGGGCGGGACTGGAGTTGGAACTCAGCGTCAGGTCATGCGAGGTCACCTGAATGGGACCACCCGCCCCATCAGTCAGGGCGGGTAACGTATGAAACCCTCCCGCTCCCCCCTCGGCTCCGCCCGTCGTCACCTGAATGGGTCCCCCCGCGCCATCAAGCAAGGCGGGCAGCGTATGAAATTCTCCCGCTCCCCCCTCGGCTCCGCCCGGCCCGCCAAAGCTTCTCAACATGAAATGACCATCCGCGGCGGGACCACTTCCATCCGTGGCAAAAACCACGGGATCGAAGCCCTTTCCGAGAGCACCGGTGGGATAGGGAAGGTAGGTCGAGCTAATCGGCTCAAAACCGCCGGTCAATCCCGCGAGGAAGATCCCGCCAGGATCACCCAGGAAAGGAGGAAATTCGTCGGGGGTCGTCCAGTTCGGATCCTTGGACTGAAGGGTCTTGATCGCTTCGCGGTCGGCCTTGATGGTGCTCACGTCGTCAGCCGTGACGTTCGAGGCCGTGACAACCGTGAGGATATCGGTGACGGTTTTATCCACCAGGGCCTGATCGTTCGTGCCCAGACTGTTTAGCACATTCTTGAACTGTGAGATGAGCTGGTCGCGTTGCTCGGCGGTCGGAAGCTGAACACCAATCGAGGTCACGGTATCCGCCAGGGTCTTGATTGCATCCCGGTCGACGTCGGAGGTGGAGGCCTTGTCGAGCGCCTCGTAATCCTTCCGAACCTCCGCGAGCATTTTCGGAGTCACCTCGGACTTGTCCTGGATCGCTTGGAGATCGCTGCTCAACTTCTCATACTCGGGAGCAACCTCTTCGGGCGACCACATCATCGTGTTGATCTGCTCCGGCTGGCCCGGAGCCACCTCGCCCTGACTCCATGTCTGGGTGCCAGCCTGGTCCTGAGTTGGCGTTGCCTCTTGAGAAGCTCCTCCCCCTTGCCCCGCCCCCGACCAGGCCATCCGGGTTCTCATCCCCAGCGGCCGGGCTTCGCGAACCACGTCGTGGACATTGCCCAGGGCCTGCCCCCCCTCCGCCGTGGTCGAGGCGAAGGAAAGGGTTGCAGGCCGAACGTCGGGCGTGAACGGGACAGGGGGAACGCCCTGACTCGGCGCCGCGGTTGAAAGTAGCTGCCGGTTTTCAAGCGTCTCGCACCGCATGGCGGCGGCCTGTCGCTGGCGAGCTTTCGCGGCTCGATCCTTCCTGGCCAACGACGTCAGAAGTCTGCGGAGCATCCGTTCCATTTGATCACCTCGGATTTCAGGCAAAATCACCGGGGCGCCGGAATCCTTCCTGAACGACCCCGATTCCCAGAATGGGCACGGGTGTGGAAATCAATTGAGGCTGGCTCATGGTTAGGAACATTGGCATTTTCAGGCCGCGACTCCGTTAAGAATCGTAAGCCTCGACACTTATTCCGATTTTGAGGACCAGACTCGCAGCCTTAAGTCCGTCGTGAACGGTGAGCAAGTCAATCTCCAACGCTTTCCCGACAAGCGAGCGGTAACACCGGAAATCGTTCCATCCAAAGCACTTGCCGACTGGGGGCAGGCGACATCTCGCGCCATTCGCTTGCCAATTCCTCGCCCTCATGATCGAATGGCCTGAAAAGACATCCCACTACAGGGGCCGCCTTAAACCCGAGGAATGATGGCGGTTCCGTTCAACTCTCGGTGAGGGATCCTCGCGTGGACACGTGAGAAATTTGCTACTTCTCTACTAGACAGAGTCCAGCCCTTTTCCCAGAGTCCTTACAATGTTGATAGGCGTCCGATCGGACTAAGTTGGGAGACCCATCTCACCGTGCCGTTGACCCTAGAACTCGCGCAAACCGTTGCGATAGGGGCATTTAATCCCTATGTCATCACACCGGACTGGCTCGTCCGCTTCGGGGGGTACCCGGGGAAGAACGAATGCACCGTTCGCCTGGTGCCGCTCGGTGGTGGCGCGGCCTTCGACTTTGAGTTTGAGGAGAAGCGAGTGCAGTGGGAGGTGGATCATCAGAGACTGAGTGTCGCGTCGTCGGCCCCGTACGTCGACTGCGGCAGTGCGGTCTCCGAAGTCTTGGCGCTCCTCCCGCACACGCCAGTGCAGGCGATGGGGCATAACTTCCATTTCACCGCGTCAAAAGAAGAGTGGGGCAACGGACCAGTCCCCATGTTGGGCAACAAGAGGCTCGAAGACTTTCAAGAAGCAGAGCAGGTAAGCTGGGCCGGTATGTTCCGCCAAGACGATGCGCGGATCGAGATAACACTTGCCTATGAGGCGGGAGCGGTGGCGATTTTGCTCAACCACCACCGTACAATGAACGCCGAGTTGGCGCGTAAGGCCAAGACCGCGGGGGAGCAGATCGCCCAGGCAAGGAAAGCCGCCGAGAAATTCCTGGATGATTTCAAAGTCTCTCGTGAATTGCTCTCGTCCCTGTTCGAGGTGGAATTATCTAGATGAGCGGCGCGACTCTACTCGACACTAGCACGCCTTATCGAAGTCGAACTACCCAGACCTCGGCGATAGTGACTGCCACCACCAGTCAAACAGGTTCGGCCAGCCTTACTTTCTTCCAACGCGCCGTCCATGCGCTGGTTTGTGGTTCACACCGCGATCGTACCGCCTGCCGTAAAGATGTGGCCGCCCGATTGAGGAATTCTCGGGACCCGATGAGTTTCATCAACGAACTGATCGAGCAGTGCGTGGTGAAAGGGGGCAGCGAGGGCCTGGATCTCTGCATTGATGTCTTGTCCCAGTTTGGGGAGTTGACGATCCAGTACGCCCGGGAGTTCTGGAAAAAAGACTGGGAGCGGTGGACTGGGAAGAAGGGGTCGGCACGCCACCACTACAACGACGACGCGTGGTATATCCTTCTCCGCGCCGCCGCCCAGTCGGACCTGGAGCCCTGGTTAAAGACACAGATGTTGCTTTACTGCGCGTTGGACGGTACCGAGAGCATCCGCGAGGCGAGCATCCATGCTTTGGGCGACATGGGAGGGCCCGTCGCCACGCGACTACTACGACGCATCAAACAGGGGGAATCCAGCAAGTCGGTCCTCCAAGCGATCACCGAGGTGCTGGCTGACCTGGAGGACTGATGGCCGAGGTACCCACACTCGCGGCCGATGTGAAACTCAGCACGCCAGTCTTCCTTCGAAAGTTGCGTCGTCGTCAGGACTGGGGGAGCGAAGACACTCCGATCGACCAGCGTGCCGCGGATCTCGTGAAAGTCTTGTGGAAGTGCGAACCGCATCCCACGAGCCCGTTCAGCGTCTTCATCGTTAATTCGGACGAAGACTTCCAGCGGGTGGTGATGGGGATGAACGGTGGACGGAGCAGTCTCAGCTCGGACTCGAACTTCGTCGCGTTACTGCCTGAGGATCTAGACGCCGCGGGGATCAACGCCGTGCCTAGTGCGGGGGTCACTCTCTGCCGACTGGCCAACGCCCTGCACCACGACATACCAGCCCAGGACGATCAGTTGTTCGCACTTTGTCTTCGCCTACTGCGCGAGAACCGGCACCTGATCCACCTCGGTAAGTCGCGGATCAAACCGCTGGAAGCTCGCGCCAGGGCCGAAGGATGTAAAGTGGTCCCAGACTCGGCGATGTGTAAAGTTACAAACTGCGAATGATCGAACCGATCCACAGCAATCTCTTGTCAACCTAAGGAAGCCTTCCCGAAAGGCTTGAAATCCACGGTTGTTCCCTTCAAGTGAACGATGCGAATGGAGCCGGTCCGAGCTCGCGGGAGCCTTATGAAACTGATCATCGCGTTGATTCAGCCCACCAAGCTCGAAGCAGTTAAAGAGGCACTTTCCCAGGTGGAAGTCTTCCGGCTCACGGTGCTGGACGTTCAAGGCTTCGGGCGGCAGAAAGGGTTCGCCGAGGTTTACCGCGGTCATGAGTTTACGGTAAACTTGCTCCGCAAGGTCGAGCTTCAGATCGCGGTCAATGAAGACTTCGTCGAGCCGACGGTCAACGCGATCATCAAGGCGGGCCGAAGCGGCCCCGACGGGAAAATTGGCGACGGTAAGATCTTTATCCTCCCCATGGACGACTGCATCCGGATCCGGACCGGCGAGCGTGGGCCCGAGGCGATCTGACCAAATTCGGTCCCTTTTGGCTCGCCCACAACGCGAGACAGATCCACGCGACGCTCTGCGCAACCAGGGCGGGAAGAGAATGGTTTGGGTATGATCCGGGCAGTGATTTTTGACTTTAACGGTGTGCTGGTTGACGACGAGCACTTGCATTTTGAGATGTTTCGCGAGGTTCTCGCGGCGGAGGGAGTCTCGATCACCGATCAAGACTACCACGAACGTTACCTGGGTCTGGACGACCGTGGTTGCTTCGAGGCGGCCCTGCTCGACGGTGGCCAGACGGCCGACACCGCTCGACTGGACGAACTCATCGCGAGAAAAGCGGTCCGGTACGCCGAGGAAGCCGCGCGTGGCTTGCGGTTTTTCCCAGGGGCCGCCGATTGTCTGAACGCCCTGGCCGAACAGTGGCCACTGGCCATTAACTCCGGCGCGCTCAGGCCCGAGATCGAGTTCGCCCTGACCTTGATCCACAGGCGCGACCGAGTCCGATCGATCGTCTCGGCCGAGGATACCAGCCGGTGCAAACCCGACCCGCAAGGATACGAGCTCGCGCTCGCGGCCCTGCGCGAAAATCCCGAAGCTGGCGTACCCGACCTGGCCGCCTCGGAATGCCTGGTCATTGAGGACAGCCTGGCCGGCATCGCCTCGGCGAAGGGGGCGGGGATGTTCGCCGTGGGTGTCTCAAACACCTACAAGGCCGACGAGATCATGGAATCGGGAGCGGACGACGTTTTGCCCGGCGTTGACCACCTTACCCCCGACTGGATCATCTCCCGATTCAACTCCTCGGGAATCGAACCTCGAAAGCCTGTCGAGGAGCAGAAGGCATGACCGATTCTTCCATACCAATGCCGCCGGTCCCCGCTCCCGAAGGTAACGAGCCCGCGGGCTTGCTCCTGAGCCGAGACCTGATCTTTACCTCGAAGATCACGGGGACAGCCCGCGAGCTGGGCTTCCGCGTCATGGTGGCCGGTAACACGTCTCTGGCCCAGGCGATGATCGAGCAATGGCGGCCCAAGGTCGTCTTCGTGGACCTGGCGGCGGGAGAATTGGTCTCGACACCGGCCCTGCTCGCCTATCGGTCAAGCGCGGGGGCGGAGACTCCGTTCATCGCCTTCGGGTCCCACGTCGACAAGAACGCGCTAGCCGAGGCAAAAGCCGCCGGATGCGATCCGGTTCTGGCCCGAAGTCAGTTCACGGCCGAGCTCCCCGAGTTGATCCGCAAAGCCTTCGCTTAAGTCCAGATAGCTCAGGCAGACAAGAGCCCCCTCCCCTTTCCTTTAGCTTCATTCAGTAGGGAACTCCTTCGGCCAACGTTTGACATCATTCCATCTTCTCCGCAGCGGTGGCCACGGCCGAAAGCCAAATCGCGACCGCGACGGCACCCGGATCAGGGTGCCCCAGCACCCTGTGCCCCAGGTAGCTGGACCGGCCTCGCCGAGGGGCCATGTCGGCGGTCGCACGCGCCCCCGCGTCCGCTTCCTCCGCCGCGCGGGCCAGGGCCTCCTTGAGCGGGGACCCTGACCTGATCGCCGAGGCAAAAGCCGTTGATGCCGGCATGAGTGCGTCCAGCATCGTTCGATCCCCAGGTACAGCCCCTCCGGTCTCACTGACGGCCTGGCATCCCGCCTCGAACGCCTCGGCCAGGGCCAGCTCGGTGGAGCCAGAGACCGACGTCCCCAAGTGCGCCGCGGTTCGGAGCAAGAGGAGTGCGTAGATGGCCCCCGAGGTTCCTCCCAATGCCGCTTGCAAGGTGAGTCCAAGGGTCCTGATCGTGGCGCCTGGGTCATCGAGCGGGATGGCTCCTTGGCTGATCGACTCAAGGACCGCGCGGGCTCCTCGAGAAAGGCTGGTGCCAAGGTCGCCGTCGCCAACAACCCGGTCGAGCTCCGTGAGCTGCGTCTCGGCCGCCAGCACCGCTTCGACCACCGCTTCGAGCACCTGCTTTACGTTCTGACCTCGCGTGGAAAGTGAGGGAGAGTCGATGACGCCTTCCGCACTTTGACGGGACCCATCGGTCTTCTCGGCCCGAGGCGCCGGGGCTCCTCGCGAGGCTCGAGCCACGCTGGAACCCGTGAGCGACGCGGCGTTCGGCCAGGCGGGCGCATCGGTGCTCGCGTCGAGCAGAGCCAGCCTCGCGTCATCCACCTCGAGAACCGAGAGGGAGATTCCGGCCATCTCGAGCGCGGAGAGAAAAGTGCCGAGATAAACACGTTCGACCCGGATCCGCCTGGCTTCGATCGACGCGATGGCGTGTCTCGCGGCGATCAACAACTCCATGGCCGGCGTTCCTCCCAGGTTATTGATCAGCAACACGATTCTTCGGCCTCTGGCGTCGGATTGTCCCACGGCGGAAGGCAAAATCACGTCAAGGAGCCGGTCGACCAGGGCATCCGCGGGTTCGAGCGTTGCGCGTTGAATGCCTGGCTCACCATGAATGCCAAGGCCAAGCTCAATCTCATCGGGCCCCAGTGAGAAGCTGGGCTTCCCCGCGGCCGGGACCGTGCAAGGGCTGAGCGCAACCCCCATCGTGCCCAAATCCCGGGCGGCCGCCCGCGCCTCGGCGGTCACGTCGAGCAGGCTCGCCCCCCGTTCTGCGGCCGCGCCGGCGATTTTGTGAACCAGGATCGTTCCGGCCAACCCACGGCGGCCCGCGTTGTCATCGGATCTGGCCAGAGCGAGATCATCCGCCACGACCACCATCTCAACCTGAATCCCCTGGGCGCGCGCCATCTCGGCGGCCAGGCCGAAGTTGAGCCGGTCCCCCGTGTAGTTTTTGACGACGAGAAGGACGCCCGCCGGCCCGGCCACCGCCTGGATGGCGGCAAGAACCAGGTCTGGACTCGGCGATGTGAAGACCTCGCCAAGCACC
>Ga0182745_1003107_pt1 | contig 14489 bp, 9 predicted proteins | sample eDN3rd30CKraftBY_FD_128523 | JGI IMG/M metagenome (GOLD analysis project Ga0182745, IMG submission 128523) | Enriched backyard soil microbial communities from Emeryville, California, USA - eDNA 3rd pass 30_C Kraft BY (version 2) (version 2) | ecosystem: Environmental > Terrestrial > Soil >...
GAAATTCACTGGGTCACATTGATCATCGGTCTGGTCGCCCTGGGCCTGCTCATCTGGCTGCCACGGCGCTACCCGCGCCTGCCCGCAGCCCTCACGGTAGTGGCGCTGTTCATGCTGCTGGTTGGCCTGTTCGGCCTCGACCGCTTCGGCGTTGCCGTCCTTGGGCCGGTACCTGCAGGCATCCCGCAACTGGCCTGGCCACACAGCAACCTGGCGGAAATGAAGAGCCTGCTGCGCGACGCCCTGGGTATCGCTACCGTCAGCTTCTGTAGCGCCATGCTTACCGCACGCAGCTTTGCCGCCCGGCATGGCTATGCGATCAACGCCAACCACGAATTCGTCGCGCTGGGCGTGAGCAACCTGGCGGCCGGGGTTTCCCAGGGCTTTGCCATCAGCGGCGCCGACTCACGCACTGCAGTCAACGACATGGTCGGAGGCAAAAGCCAGTTGGTGGGCATCATCGCTGCACTGGTGATCGCCCTGATCCTGCTGTTTTTCACCGCCCCCATGGCGTGGATCCCGCAGGCTGCGCTGGGCGCCGTGTTGCTGATGGCTGGCTGGGGGCTGATCGACATCAAGTCGCTGGGGCACATCCGGCGTCTTAGCCGCTTCGAGTTCTGGCTGTGCCTGCTGACCACGGCGGGCGTACTGGGCCTGGGCGTGCTGCCCGGCATCGTGTTTGCCGTAACCCTGGCGATCCTGCGCCTGCTTTACAGCATCTACCAGCCCACCGATGCCGTACTGGGCTGGCTGCCGGGCACCGAAGGCCAGGTGGACATCCGCAAGTTCAAGGACGCCCGCACTGTGCCTGGCCTGGTGGTGTACCGCTTCGACGACGCCATCCTGTTCTTCAATGCCGACTACTTCAAGATGCGCCTGCTGGAAGCCGTGCAAAGCCAGGACCAGCCTAAAGCCGTGCTGTTCGATGCCGAAGCGGTCACCAGCATCGATGTCAGCGGCATCGCCGCCCTACGCGAAGTGCGCGACACCCTGGCGGCCCAAGGCATCTTCTTCGCCATCGCCCGCGCCCGCGGTACTTTCCTGCGCATGCTGGTGCGCTCGGGGATGGCGCGGGACATGGAAGACAAACTGCTATTCGGCTCGGTACGCGCGGGAATTCGCGCGTACCGCGTGTGGCGCAACCGAAACCGCAGTGTGCAAGTGACCGAACAGGGCTGAGCGGCTTTCGTCCTGTTCAACATGCTGCGACTGTGCTGGCCCTTTCGCGGGTAAACCCGCTCCTACATGGACCTGTAGGAGCGGGTTTACCCGCGAAAGGGCCAGCACAGACAACACAAGACCATCGCCTTGACACCAACCCTCGCACACCTCGCACGACATGCTAAAGTCGCCCCCGTTCCCGCACCACCCAACGGACCCAGCATGCCCGCACTCGATGCCACCCTTACCCCCTGGCCAGAACTCGCCGCCCGCCACCCCTGCGACGCCCTGCTGCTGGGCAATGGCGCCAGCCGCGCAGTATGGAAGCCGTTCGGCTACTTCTCGCTGTTCGAGCAAGCGCAACGCGCAGGCCGCAAGAAAGGCCTAGCCGTCAGCGACCAGGCACTGTTCAAGTCCTTGGCCACGGAACTGTTCGAGCCGGTGCTCAGCGCCCTCAACACCACGGTGCGTACCAATGCCGCCCTGGCCATCAACTCCACCGCACCGCTGAACCGCTACTACTCGATCAAGGAAGCGTTGATCCACGCCGTGCGTACGGTGCATCTGCCCTGGCAACTGCTGCCGCCGGCCACCTTGGCAACCCTCAATCAGGCGCTGCGCAGCTATCGAAGCGTCTACACCAGCAACTACGACCTGCTGCTGCCATGGGCCGTGCAGCACGCCCCGAATGGCTTCGCCGAGCTGTTCGACGAACAGGGCTATTTCGACGTGCGACGCACCGGCAGCGAAGGTACCCGGGTGATGCACCTGCATGGCGGCCTGCACTTGCTCAAGCTGCCCGACGGCACCACCCGCCAGCGCAGCGCTGAAAGTGCCGAACTGCTCGATGGGTTTGCCGTGAACATCCCGGGTGAAGTACCGCTGTTCGTCAACGAAGACCGCAGCGACGAGAAACTGCGCGCCATCCGCAACTCGGACTATCTGAGCTGGTGCCTGGGGCAGCTGGCAGGGGAAAGCCAGGGGCTATGCCTGTTCGGGCAGCACCTGGACAGCAGTGACCGGCACCTGCTCGACGCTGTGCGCCAAGCACGTCCGCAACAGCTGTCCATTGCCATTCGGCCGCTGGGCGAGGCGTCGGTGATTAATCAGAAGCAGCATTTTGCAGATCGTTTCGGGGATTTGCCGGGGACGACGCTGCATTTCTTCGATGCCAGCACCCATCCGCTGGGGCAGGCAGCATTGGCTGTCGAAGTGCCGTCCAGCCTTGAACGAGGGGCTTGAGCAGAAGCTCAATAGGTTGAGTCACAAGCACCAAACACTCGCTCATACGCACTTGAGACATTTACAGCAACGCTCTGCGAGCCAGCTCCAAGGTGCCCTGAGCAAGCCAGTAGTTGCCTTAGGCTCTGTACGAAAAGCCTTTATACTTGTTCATCCTGCGTTGAAAACAGCCTTGGAATGCTCATGTACTCCAGTACACTCCGCTTCCTCGGTTGTTTTCGCCTTGCCTGACCTGCGCCCCAAGACTTTCGTACAGAGCCTAAGAGACCAGATGTCGCTTCGATGAGACGAGCGCTGGTCACAACACTGCAAACGCCTTTCAGCGCGCTCTTGATCGCTTCTTTCGCAGAGGTAGATTCGCGGATAAATACTAGCGCCAATCGAATTGGCTGTCCTAAACCGACCAGCGCAAACTACACCCGCCTTCGGCCAGATGTTCCAATATCGCATCGGTGCCTACTTTTTCGCTCAACTGATACTTGAGCGTTAACCCATATTCCATCGCTACTTCTCCTTCCCAGCATTTGGCGCAACTATCACCGCTTTGCTGCCCAAGCCGTTATCGACCACACGCCTTAACTGGCGCGCAAAATTGCCAGGACGCAGAGGGATGCAATCAGAATACCAACTTCCAAACTCCGAGCAAGACCAGAAATATCCTACAAGCCATTAGGATCGCTCCGTAGTACTTACTTTAAAATGCAACTGCACCTGCAAAAAATCTTGACCGCTCATACGTCTGATGATTCTATCAAGTGCGTCTTATATGTACCGCGCACCATCGCGCCGGGCCTTGACCTGATTCATCAACAGACAAAATAACAGGAAGTTACCCGATGAAATTTATAATTATAGGGTACGGAGCGACTGCAACCGCACTTCTCCCCATACTCTCTGATGAGTTTGGCGACCAGATATCTTCACTTACTGTCATTGACCCACACCCCCGCTGACTATCTCGGCGTTCTCTTGATGGGACATGAGAAGAATGCATATTGGTACGGCTCTGCCCTTAAAAACTGTGCAGCTCAAGCTTTGAATCCCCAAAGTTCTGCCACCACCTTACAAGTAGTTGCAGGTGTAATAGCTGGCATCAGATGGGCCTTAGAAAACCCAAGACATGGAATTGTGGAGGCGGAGGAAATCGATTTCCAGTTCATACTCGGCATTGCACAACCCTATTTGGGAGAGCTGGTCGGCGCATACACAAACTGGTCACCTGATTACAACGCAAAGGATAGCCTTTATCCCTCAACCTACCTCTCATGGCAGTTTGAGAAATTCCTTGAACACGTACAGGACGTACAAACATGGGCTATATAAAGACGGCAATCGGCCTGAAGTGCCATGACTGGTCATCAGTCGAACTATTGAAAGAACTTTCACCTGCTACCATTACCAAAAACAAGAAAGACATCAAGCGTCGCCAAGAAAATTTATGGCACGACATGAGTTCCGAGTTCGATTCGAAGCACTTTCTTCTCTATCTCCTGAAACGTAAAGACCTTAATCTAAGCGATGAATTCCTGGAGTTTACATGCCTTTGGCATCTCGACGAACAAAACCACTACAGAGGCCTGCGCAAGATAAACAGCGTTCTTTACGGACAAAGCGAAGAGCTCATCGAACGCCAGCTGAATGCCAGAGAGCCAGACTTTGGGGCCATTGAAAAATTTCTGACTGATGAATTCACCATTCTGCTCTCTATTGCATTCGATGAAATAACAAGCACAAGAGCCTACAAGCAAGACTTTGATTTTTTTGATAGCTTGGGACCTTCATGTCTGTCAACCTGGATACGTAACGCCGCTAGGGATGAAGCTGCACACTATGGAAACACAATAACAATCTTGAAGCTTCGCCACTCATCAAGATTAAAGGAGGCGCCAACTATACTGGACAACATTTTGGCACATGAAACCTCACAATCATTCACCTACAACAATACATTCCTTTTTGATCATAACACTGACGATTTTTCCCATGAACTATTACAACATAGCAAAAGCACGATCATCGGTGCCCTGGAGCGTCACCCATGACTTGGATATACTTATCTCTAATGGCACCATTACTATGGAGCCTATCCAACATACTAGACAAATTCGCCATTGAACATATAACATCAAATTATATACCCTTTATTTTTCTTCTCAGCATAGGTAATATATTTTTTGCCGCAGCCATACTTACTTTTCTTGATGTCTCTGAAATCGACCCCCTATTCGCCAGCCTTAATATACTTTCTGGGCTTGCTATATTCCTTCAGTATTTCGCATATAGCTACTCCCTGGAGGATATGGATGTTTCGGTAGTGATACCTATCCATCAGTCAGAGCCACTATTTGTTCTGGCGGCATCCATATTAATATTTCACGCTTTCCCCACGCACGAGCAGTTTTTAGGATTTTTCTTGATCACCGGGGGTATTTTATCGCTCTGCCTGTCAAAAAAAACAATTCTTGGGCTAGGAGAAAGAAGGCATGTTGCGATGGTATTTGTATCCGCATTTTTTGGCGCTATATCAACCATCATTTCCGACGAAATACTAAAAAGCAAAAACCTTGAGTTCGTTCTGCTTTTCAACTTTTCAGGGTATGCATTCGGTGGGCTTCTACTGCTGCTTAACCCTGCCTGGAGAAGGCTAATAATTCAGGACCTGAAAGTTCTTAACGCCAGGCAATTTAGCATTTTCGCCGCCACCAATCTATTCGATGTAGGAGGCTACGTATTTTTCATGGCCGCATTGGCAGTAGGCGGCGGCGCGGCCTTGGTCTCAGTCGTTGTTAGTATTCACCCTGTGTTTGTACTTATTTTTGGAATCATCGCCACCCGGTTCTTTCCGAACTTCATTAGCGAAGATATCGCACCCTCTGGCATCCTGAGGAAGTCCATCTCAATCCTGATCATCATATCAGGCATATCGATAGCGGCATTTAATGACATGTAAAAAGCATGAAACTGCAAGAGCCTGGGGGCGCGCCAACATTCACGCAAAGATGACCATCAAAGCAATCCATCCGCGCGCAACAATGTTTCCAGGCAATGCTCCTGCACCCCATAGAACGCCTTGAGCTGGGCAATTTTCTCCAGCAACGCCCCGTTATCCCCCGCCTGGCGCCGCTTCACCGCAAGAATCATCTTGTTCTTGTTGGTGTGCTCCAGCGAGATGAACTCGAACACCTTGGTTTCATAGCCACAGGCTTCCAGATACAGCGCGCGCAGGCTGTCGGTGAGCATTTCGGCCTGCTGGCCCAGGTGCAGGCCGTACTGCAGCATGGGTTGCAGCAACCCCGGGCTGTGCAGTTGCGGGCGGATCTGTTTGTGGCAGCACGGCGAGCACATGATGATTGCGGCGTTGCAGCGGATGCCGGTGTGGATGGCGTAGTCGGTGGCGATGTCACAGGCATGCAAGGCGATCATCACCTCGATGGCCTCAGGCACCACGCTGCGTACATCACCACACTGGAACTCCAGGCCCGGGTGGTCCAGGCGTGCGGCTGCGGTGTTGCACAGGTCGACCATGTCCTGGCGCAGTTCCACGCCAGTCACCTGTGCGTCGCGGCCCAGGCTGTTGCGCAGGTAATCGTGCATGGCAAAGGTCAGGTAGCCCTTGCCCGAACCGAAGTCGGCCACCCGCAGCGCCTGTTCCGCCGACACCGGTGCATTGGCGAGGGCGTGATCGAAGACCTCGATGAATTTGTTGATCTGCTTCCACTTGCGCGACATGGACGGGATCAGTGCGCCTTGTGCGTCGGTCACACCGAGGTCGCGCAGAAATGGCCGCGACAGTTCCAGATAACGCTTCTTCTCGCGGTCATGCCCGCTGCCCGCGTCGGCCACACGCGGCGCCTGGGCACCGTGGCGCTGGAGCATCGGTTTGCCCTTCTTGCTGAAGGTCAGCTGCACTTCGCCGTCAGCATCGAACAGGTGAGCATTGCGGAAGCTGTCCGGCAGCAACTCGGCAACCAGCACCTGGGCCTGGTCCAGCGGCAGGTTGCGGGTGATGTCGCGGGTCTGGTGGCGGTAGACCAGCGACAGGCACGGCTGGCCCTTGACCTGCAGCGGCTTGGCAATGATCCGTTGCAAGGTCTGGTCGGCACCGACATGGCGCGCCAGCACCAGCTTGACCAGGGTTTCGCCGTGCAGGGCGGCGTTCAGCAGGTCGAGAAACTGAGCGCGCGCATCCGGCGCGCAAGAGGCAGAAGTACTGGCGGACATGAAAAAGGGAGCCTTGGGTAGCGGAACGCCTATTCTAACGTGCCCCAAGCACCCTGTGGGAGCGCTCTCCAGAAACGCTGGTGCTCCTTCAGTCGAGAATCACCAAACGGTTGGGCAATTCGTTGCGGGCATGGGTTGGCGGCACGTGCTGGCTAAGCAGCTCGCCACACGCCTCGATGCACTCGACAAAGCCCTGGAACGTTCGCCCCTGGCGCACCTGCTCGGCAAAGCGGGCACCGATGGCCGCGCGGGCTTCGGCATCCAGGCAGTGTTCAATACCCCGATCGACCAGTATTTCCACATGCCGCTCCGCCTCGCTGACAAAAATCAGCACGCCCGTAGCGCCTGCTGTGCGCTGCAGGTTCTGCTCGCGAAACTGCTGGCGGGCCAGGCGCGAGGCGCGCCAGCGGCGCAAGGCACGGGGGATCAACCAATCGGCCAGGCGCGGGTTGCGCAGAAGCAGGCACAGGCCGACGAACAACAGCACGTTGCCCATCAGCACACCGCGCACGCTGGGCCAAGCCAGCAGCCAGTGCAACAGACCGGGTACGGCCAGCGCCAGCACGGCGGCCCAGAGCAACGGCCAATAGGCATAATCGTCTGCTCGGCGGGCCAGCACCGTCACCAGTTCGGCATCGGTACGCCGTTCGGCACGGGCAATGGCTTCGGCAATCTGCCGCTGATGGTATTCGTCGAAGGGGGTCATGCCGTCGGTCTCTTGAGCGTTCTTATAGTTGTTATCCCGGCATTCGGGGCTTCATCCGCAGGCGACATATTCAGGCATAATCCGCCGCTGGAAGAATTGCCCGCAAATCGTACAACAATAGCCGCCTGAAAACTTCGGTCGCGCACCTATCACCGTGGATACGGCAGCGGCCCCATAACGGAATTGATGATGAAACTGTCTTTGCTGGGCCTGGCCATGGGCCTTGCCAGTCAGGCGGCCCTCGCCGCCCCCTCCGCCCCGCCCCTGCAGGACAAGCAGGCATTCATCGAGCATCTGATCAGCCAGATGACCGAAGCCGAAAAAATCGGCCAGTTGCGCCTGATCAGCATCGGCCCGGAAATGCCCCGCGACAAGATCCGCGAGGAGATCGCCGCCGGCCGCATCGGCGGCACCTTCAACTCACGCACTGCCCCCGAAAACCGGCCAATGCAGGACGCGGCCATGCGCAGCCGCCTGAAGATCCCGATGTTCTTCGCCTACGATACCGTCCACGGCGAGCGCACCATCTTCCCGATCGGCCTGGGCATGGCCGCTACCTGGGACATGGAGGCCGTCGCCAAGGTCGGCCGCACCGCCGCGATCGAAGCCTCGGCCGACGCCCTGGACATGACGTTCGCGCCAATGGTGGATATCGCCCGTGACCCGCGCTGGGGCCGCACCAGTGAAGGTTTCGGCGAAGACACCTACCTGACCTCGAAAATCGGCCAGGTAATGGTGCGCTCGTTCCAGGGCAGCAGCCCGGCCAACCCCGACAGCATCATGGCCATCGTCAAGCATTTCGCCTTGTATGGCGCCGTGGAAGGCGGGCGCGACTACAACACGGTCGATATGAGCCTGCCGAAAATGTACAACGACTACCTGCCACCCTATCGCGCCGCGCTCGATGCAGGTGCCGGTGGCGTGATGGTCGCGCTGAACTCGATCAACGGCGTACCGGCCACCTCCAACACCTGGCTGATGAACGACCTGCTGCGCAAGGAGTGGGGCTTCAAGGGCGTGACCATCAGCGACCACGGTGCCATCCAGGAACTGATTCGCCACGGCGTCGCCCGTGATGGCCGTGAAGCCGCCAAGCTGGCGATCAAGGCCGGCATCGACATGAGCATGAACGATACCCTGTACGGCGAAGAGCTACCGGGCCTGCTGAAGTCCGGCGAGGTGACCCAGCGCGAACTGGACCAGGCGGTGCGTGAGGTGCTTGGCGCCAAGTACGACATGGGCCTGTTCAAAGACCCATACGTGCGTATCGGCAAGGCTGAAACCGACCTGAAAGACTACTACAGCAACGACCGCCTGCACCGCGAAGCTGCGCGTGACGTGGCACGCCGCAGCCTGGTGCTGCTGGAAAACCGCAACCAGACCCTGCCGCTGAAAAAGGCCGGCACCATTGCCGTGGTCGGCCCGCTGGCGGATGCCCCGATCGACATGATGGGCAGCTGGGCCGCCGACGGTAAACCCGTCCACTCGGTGACCGTGCGCGAAGGCTTGCGCCGCGCCGTGGAAGGCAAGGCCAAGCTGGTCTACGCCAAAGGCTCCAACGTCACGGGTGACAAGGCGATACTCGACTACCTGAACTTCCTCAACTTCGATGCCCCGGAAATCGTCGACGACCCACGCCCGCCTGCCGTGCTGATCGATGAAGCAGTCAAGGCGGCGAAGCAATCCGACGTCGTGGTCGCCGTGGTCGGCGAGTCCCGCGGCATGTCCCACGAGTCGTCAAGCCGTACCACCCTGGAGATCCCGGCCAGCCAGCGCGAGCTGATCAAGGCGCTCAAGGCCACCGGCAAACCGCTGGTGCTGGTGTTGATGAACGGCCGGCCGCTGTCGATCAGCTGGGAGCGCGAGCAGGCCGACGCCATCCTGGAAACATGGTTCGCCGGCACCGAAGGCGGCAATGCCATCGCCGACGTGCTGTTTGGCGACTACAACCCCTCCGGCAAGCTGGCCATTACCTTCCCACGGTCTGTGGGCCAGATCCCGATGTACTACAACCACACCCGCATCGGCCGGCCGTTCACGCCGGGCAAGCCGGGCAACTACACCTCGCAATACTTCGAAGAACCCAACGGGCCGCTTTACCCGTTCGGCTATGGCTTGAGCTACAGCAGCTTCGAGCTGTCGGGCCTGAACCTGTCGGGCAAGGATCTCAAGCGCGGCGATACGCTGGAAGCCAAGGTAACGGTCAAGAACACCGGCAAGGTTGCAGGCGAGACGGTGGTGCAGTTGTACCTGCAGGATGTGTCGGCGTCGATGAGCCGCCCGGTGAAAGAGCTGAAAAACTTCCAGAAGCTGATGCTTGAACCGGGCGAAACCCGCACGTTGACCTTCCGCATCAGCGAGGACGACCTGAAGTTCTACAATGGCCAGTTGCAGCGGGTTGCCGAACCAGGGGAGTTCAATGTCCAGGTAGGTCTGGATTCCCAGGCGGTGCAGCAGCAGAGCTTTGAATTGCTTTGACTGAAAAAGGCCGCCTGTTCCGGCCTCTTCGCGGGTAAACCCGCGCCTACAGGTGCTGCAGAGTACCTGTAGGAGCGGTTTACCCGCGAAGAGGCCGGCCCCGATACCCCAACACCGGATCCGCCCCCAATGCCCTTTTCCTTTCGCGCCCTGCGTCTGGGGCTGATCACCCTGCTGATCGTGCTGGGTACCGCACTCAGCGCCGGCTGGGCCATGCACCAGGCCAAGCGCCAGGCCATGGAAGACGACGCCAAGCGTGCCAGCCAGCAACTGGGCCTGTACGCCAACGCACTGCACACCCTGATCGACCGCTACCGTGCCCTCCCCGCCGTGCTGGCGCTCGACCCGGAACTGATCGCAGCCTTGCGCGGCCCGGTCGACGAAGGCGTTCAGAACGCCCTGAACCACAAGCTCGAACGTATCAATGGCGCCGCCAATTCCTCCACCCTCGAACTGCTCGACCGCACCGGCCTGGCCATTGCCGCCAGCAATTGGCGGCTGCCCAGCAGCTACGTCGGCTCCAACTACGGTTTCCGTCCCTACTTCAAGCAAACCCGCAGCCAGGGCAGTGGCCGCTTCTATGCCGTGGGCGTGACCAGTGGCGTGCCGGGCTACTTCCTCGCCAGCGCGGTGAACGACGAGCACGGCCGATTCCTTGGTGCCATGGTGGTGAAGCTGGAATTCCCCGAGCTGGAACGCGAATGGCGACAGGGCAACGATATCCTGCTGGTCAGCGACGCCCGCGGCATTACGTTCATCGCAAACCAGGATGGCTGGCGCTACCGCGAGCTTCAGCCGCTCAGTGGCGCCGACCGAGCCGAGCTGGCCGAAACCCGTCAGTACGACAAGCAACCGCTGGTGCCGCTACAGCATCAGGTACTGACGCGGTTTGCCCCCTACAGCACCCTTAGCCGCGTGCAAGGCCCCGAGGGTAGCACCGAGTACTTGTGGGAAAGCCTGCCGCTGGAAGGCGAAAACTGGACCTTGCACCTGCTGCGCAAACCGCAGGTCGCTGCAGACGGCCGTAATGCAGCCCTTGGCGCCGCCGCCGTCTGGCTGAGCCTGGTGTTCGCCGCCCTTTTCGTCAGTCAACGCCTGCGCCTGGCACGCCTGCGCCAGCGCAGCCGGCAAGAACTCAAACGCCAGGTCGAGGAGCGCACCCGCGAGCTGCGCACTGCCCAGGAAGGCCTGGTGCAATCAGCCAAACTGGCCGCACTCGGGCAAATGTCAGCGGCCATGGCCCATGAAATCAACCAGCCGCTGACCACCCAACGTATGCAACTGGAAACCCTGCGCCTGCTGCTTGACCATGGTCGCCATGACGAAGCGCGGCAAGCGCTGGAGCCGCTGGAACAGATGCTCACGCGCATGGCAGCACTTACCAGCCACCTGAAAACCTTTGCCCGCAACAGTCCGATGGGCCTGCGCGAACGCCTCGACCTGGCAACCGTGGTCGACCAGGCCTTGCACCTGCTGGAAGCGCGCATTCGCAGCGAGGAAGTGGAGGTGGCTCTGTACCTGGCACGCCCGGCCTGGGTACGCGGCGATGCCATCCGCCTGGAGCAGGTGCTGATAAACCTCCTGCACAACGCACTCGACGCCATGATCGACAAGCGTTACAAACGCCTGGAGATCCGCATCGAACCCGACGGGGAGCTATGGCGCCTGAGTGTGCTCGACTCGGGTGGCGGCATTGCCGAAGCCGACCTGGCCAAGGTCTTCGACCCGTTCTTCACCACCAAACCGGTGGGGGAAGGGCTAGGGCTGGGCCTGGCCATCTCTTACGGCATAGTCCATGAGGCCGGCGGCCAGTTGCGGGCCGAAAACCTGCCTGGCGGCGCGCGCCTGAGCCTTACCCTGCCCCGTGACCTGGAGCCTGTATGTTGAATTCGGTGATCGTCGTCGATGATGAAGCCAGTATCCGCACTGCTGTAGAGCAATGGCTGAGCCTGTCCGGCTTCAGCGTGCAGTTGTTCGCTCGCGCCGAAGAGTGCCTGGCGCACCTGCCGCAGCACTTCCCTGGGGTGATCATCAGCGATGTACGCATGCCGGGTATGGATGGCCTGCAATTGCTCGAACGCCTGCAAGCGAACGACCCCGACCTGCCCGTGATTTTGCTGACCGGTCACGGTGATGTACCGATGGCGGTAGAAGCCATGCGCAGCGGGGCCTATGACTTCCTGGAAAAACCCTTCACGCCGCAAGACTTGCTGGGCAGCCTGCGTCGCGCCCTGGAAAAGCGCCAGCTGGTGCTGGAGAACCGCCGGCTCCACGAGCAGGCCGACCTCAAGTCACGCCTGGAAGTCACGCTGCTGGGCATGTCCCAGGGCCTGCAACAGCTGCGCCGGCAAGTCCTGGACCTGGCCAGCCTGCCGGTAAACGTGCTGATCCGCGGTGAAACCGGCAGTGGCAAGGAGCGGGTGGCCCGCTGTCTGCACGACTTTGGCCCCCGTGCCGCCAAGCCCTTTGTAGCCCTTAACTGCGCGGCCATCCCCGAGTCGTTGTTCGAGGCCGAACTGTTCGGCCATGAGAGCGGCGCCTTCACGGGCGCCCAGGGTAAACGGATCGGCAAGCTGGAGTATGCCAACGGTGGCACCGTGTTCCTCGACGAAATCGAGAGCATGCCACTGGCCCAACAGGCCAAGCTGTTGCGGGTGATTCAGGAGCAGAAGTTGGAGCGCCTGGGGGCCAACCAGAGCATCAGCGTCGACCTGCGCATCATTGCTGCGACCAAGCCCGACCTGCTCGAGGAGGCGCGTGCCGGGCGCTTCCGAGAAGACCTGGCCTACCGCCTGAACGTCGCCGAATTGCGCCTGGCACCGCTGCGCGAGCGGCGAGAGGACATTCCGCTGCTGTTCGAACACTTTGCCCGCGCTGCCGGTGAAAAGCTTGGTCGCGCGGCCCCTCCGCTATCGGGTGCACAGCTGGCGCAGCTGCTGTCACATGACTGGCCTGGCAACGTGCGTGAGCTGGCCAATGCGGCGGAGCGGCATGCGCTGGGGCTGGGTTCGCCAAACATCGAGGTGGCACCTGCCGGGCAGTCGCTGGGCGAGCAGATGGAAGCATTCGAGGCGCAATGCCTGCGTGCGGCCTTGCGTCAGCATGGGGGCGAGATCAAGTCGGTGATGGAGGCTTTGCAACTACCGCGGCGCACGCTTAACGAGAAGATGCAACGGCATGGGCTGGTGCGCGAGGATTTTATTGGGCAGGCATAAGCGGAAATCCGCTCATGACCAGGACCGGGTAGGCGAAAAACCGCTCATCTCGTCGAGATTTCAGACTGCTTTGCAGCCCTTCGCGGTCAGGCCCGCTCCTGCAAAGGGCGGCGCAACCCCCACTACTGTGCCGGCTTGGGATATTTGACGCCCTCAAATGAATCAGCCTGCACCCATTTGGCACACCTTCTGCAATTGCCTTGGCAAGCTGCGCCACGGCGCGCTCCACAAAAACAACGAGAAGGTATCCCTGATGGATAACGCCACCTCCCTGCCCGCCGGGGCGGCCACCGCGCCTGCCGCAGAAAAAACCACCGCCAGCCGCTTGAAGTCGATTTTCAGCGGGTCCATCGGCAACATGGTCGAATGGTACGACTGGTACGTCTACGCCGCATTCTCGCTGTACTTCGCCAAGGCTTTCTTCCCGGCCGGCGACTCCACCGCACAACTGCTCAATACCGCCGCGATCTTCGCCGTGGGCTTCCTCATGCGCCCGATCGGTGGCTGGCTGATGGGCCTGTACGCCGACCGCAAGGGCCGCAAGGCCGCGCTGATGGCGTCGGTACTGCTCATGTGCGCGGGCTCGCTGGTCATCGCCCTGACCCCCGGTTATGAAACCATCGGCGTCGCCGCGCCAGTCCTGCTGGTCATCGCACGCCTGCTGCAAGGCCTGTCGGTGGGTGGTGAATACGGCACCTCGGCCACCTACCTCAGCGAAATGGCCAGCAAGGAGCGCCGTGGTTTCTTCTCCAGCTTCCAGTACGTGACCCTGATCTCCGGCCAGCTCATCGCCCTGGCGGTGCTGATCGTCCTGCAACAGACCCTGACCACCGAGCAATTGTACGCCTGGGGCTGGCGCGTGCCGTTCGTGATCGGTGCGCTGTGCGCCGTGGTGGCCCTGTACCTGCGTCGCGGCATGGAAGAAACCGCCTCGTTCACCAAGAAGGAAAAGGCCAAGGAAAGCCTGATGCGCACGCTGCTGCGTCACCCCAAGGAGCTGATGACCGTCGTCGGTCTGACCATGGGCGGTACCCTGGCCTTCTACACCTACACCACCTACATGCAGAAGTACCTGGTCAACTCCGTAGGTATGAGCATCAGTGACTCGACCACCATCTCGGCCGCCACGCTGTTCCTGTTCATGTGCCTGCAGCCGGTGATCGGTGGTCTGTCCGACAAGATCGGCCGCCGTCCGATCCTGATCGCCTTCGGTGTGCTCGGCACCCTGTTCACCGTCCCAATCCTCAGCACCCTGCACACCATCCAGAGCTGGTGGGGGGCGTTCTTCCTGATCATGGCAGCGCTGATCATCGTAAGCGGCTATACCTCGATCAACGCCGTGGTCAAAGCCGAGCTGTTCCCTACCGAGATTCGCGCCCTGGGCGTGGGCCTGCCGTATGCCCTGACCGTGTCGATCTTCGGTGGCACCGCCGAATACGTGGCCCTGTGGTTCAAGAGCGCTGGGA
>Ga0182745_1003111_pt1 | contig 14472 bp, 13 predicted proteins | sample eDN3rd30CKraftBY_FD_128523 | JGI IMG/M metagenome (GOLD analysis project Ga0182745, IMG submission 128523) | Enriched backyard soil microbial communities from Emeryville, California, USA - eDNA 3rd pass 30_C Kraft BY (version 2) (version 2) | ecosystem: Environmental > Terrestrial > Soil >...
CGCCTATCTGGGCGTGCGTACCGCGCGCAAGCATATCGGCTGGTATGTGCGCGAGCTGGCTGGAGGCGAGGCATTCCGTCAGGAGATGAATCGTCTCGACGATTGTGAGCTGCAAAGGAAGGCGGTCGATGCGTTTTTCCAGGAACAGCAGGCGCTGGGCGAGCGTTTGCGCTACGTGAACCAGGAAGACAGGCTGGCCGCCTGATACCAACAACTACAACAAGTCTGAATATCAAAAATGAGCAAAGACAATATCCAGGACGTTGTCAGGAAAAGCCTAGAGAAGTACTTCCGCGATCTGGGCGAGCAACTGCCAACGAATGTTTATGAAATGGTGATGTTTACCGTCGAAAAGCCGATACTGGAGGCAGTGATGTCCCGGGCCGAGGGCAACCAGTCCCAGGCGGCGGTGATGCTCGGCATCAACCGCAACACCCTGCGCAAGAAGCTGCAGCAGCATGGCTTGATGTAAATCGCCGCGTTGCGGTTGGCCGGCATGCCGCCAAGGGTTCGGGCGGGGAATGCCAACGTGTGATCCTGCCGCCAGTTTTGCCTGCTGAAGCGCCCCAGTCGCATCCCAGTCGAATACCAGCCTCATTTTTGTCATCAGTTTTCCAAAAACGCTTCAAGAGATTCCTACCATGATCAAACAAGCCCTGATTTCCGTATCCGACAAGACCGGCGTGCTCGAATTCGCGCAAGCGCTGGCCGCCATGGGCGTCAACATCCTGTCGACCGGCGGTACCGCGCGCCTGCTGGCCGACAACGGCATCGCCGTGACCGAAGTGGCCGACTACACCGGTTTCCCGGAAATGCTGGATGGGCGGGTCAAGACCCTGCATCCGAAGATACACGGTGGCATCCTGGCGCGGCGCGACCTCGCCGCGCACACCGAAGCCTTGAGCGCGCACGATATCCCCGTCATCGACCTGGTGGTGGTCAACCTCTATCCCTTCAGCGCCACCGTGGCGCGCGAGCAATGCTCGCTGGAAGACGCGATCGAGAATATCGACATCGGCGGTCCGGCCATGCTGCGCTCCTCGGCCAAGAATCACAAGGATGTGCTGGTGGTGTGCGACCCGTCCGACTACGGCCGGGTGCTGCAGGAATTGGGCAGCGGCGACGGCGAGATCGGCTACGCCACCCGCTTCGACCTGGCCAAGAAGGTGTTCGCCCATACCGCCCGCTACGACGGCGCCATCGCCAACTATCTGTCGGCGCTGGGACCGGAACTGGAGCACGCGCAGCGCAGCGATTATCCGGCGGTGCTCAACCTGCATTTCGAGAAAGTCCAGGAAATGCGCTACGGGGAAAATCCGCACCAGTCGGCCGCGTTCTATTGCGACCCGGATCCGGTCGACGGGGCGCTGGCCAATTACCGGCAACTGCAGGGCAAGGAACTGTCCTACAACAATATCGCCGACGCCGATGCCGCCTGGGAGTGCGTCAAGACCTTCGATCAAACCGCCTGCGTCATCGTCAAGCACGCCAACCCCTGCGGCGTGGCGCTCGGCGCGAATCCGCTGGAAGCCTATTCCAAGGCCTTGCAGACCGATCCGACCTCGGCGTTCGGCGGCATCATCGCCTTCAACGCCGAGCTGGACGGCGAGACCGCCGAAGCGATCGCGCGCCAATTCGTCGAAGTCCTGATCGCCCCGGCGATCAGCGCGGCCGCGCGCGCGGTCTTCGCCGCCAAGCAGAACGTGCGCTTGCTGGAAATCCCGCTGGGACGGCAAGGCAACCGCTACGACTTCAAGCGTGTCGGCGGCGGCTTGCTGGTGCAGTCGCCCGACCTGCGCAACGTGGCGATGAGCGAATTCAAGGTGGTCAGCCGCAAGCAGCCCACTCCGCAGCAAATGCAGGATTTGCTGTTCGCCTGGCGCGTAGCCAAGTTCGTCAAATCCAACGCCATCGTTTTTTGCGGCGACGGCATGACCCTGGGCGTGGGCGCCGGCCAGATGAGCCGGGTCGATTCGGCGCGCATCGCCTCGATCAAGGCCCAGCATGCCGGCCTGTCGCTGGTGGGCTCGGCGGTGGCCTCGGACGCCTTCTTCCCGTTCCGCGACGGCCTCGACGTGGTGGTGCAGGCCGGGGCGGGCGCGGTGATCCAGCCGGGCGGCTCGATGCGCGACCAGGAAGTGATCGATGCCGCCGACGAGCAGGATGTGGTCATGCTGTTTACCGGCACGCGCCACTTCCGCCACTGACCGCGCCTGATGATCATCCTCGGTATCGACCCCGGCTTGCGCGTCACCGGCTTTGGGGTGATACGCAAGGACGGCAGCCGGATCGCCTACATCGCCTCGGGCACGATCCGCACCGCGGATGCGACCCTGCCCGAGCGCCTCAAAACCATTCTCTCCGGGGTTGGTGAAGTGGTGCGCACCTATCAGCCCGATTGCGCGGCGATCGAGAAGGTCTTCGTCAACGTCAATCCCCAATCCACCTTGTTGCTGGGCAGGCGCGCGGTGCGGCGATCTGCGCCCTGGTGGCGGGCGACCTGGCGGTGGCGGAATATACCGCGCTGCAGGTCAAGCAAGCCGTGGTCGGCCATGGCAAGGCCCACAAGCAGCAGGTGCAGGATATGGTGCAGCGGCTGTTGCAGCTGCCCGGCTTGCCGGGCCTGGACGCCGCCGACGCCCTCGGCGTGGCGATCTGCCATGCCCACGGCAGCGAAACCCTGAACCGCCTGGACCAGCTGGCGCCCGGCCTGAGCCGCAAGGGCCGGCGCGTGCGCGCCGGCCGGCTGGTGGGTTAGGGGTCTGGGTGAGCGGTTCGGATGTGCAGGGCGGGTTGGAACCCGCCCCTACAGACCCTTGCCAAGGGTGTGGTTGTTCAAACCTGTTCCCTATGGCACTGTCATTCCGCGCGAAGTCGCGGAATCCATGGTGGAGCGACCATGGACCCTGCGACTGCGCGCAGGGTGACCGTGGGTTAACGGAGGATGACGATATGCTAACGGTATGGGTTTTGTAGGGATGGTTTTCCAACCCGCCCGCATCTCCGGTGCGCTATGATTGCAGCAAATTGAATACCATGAAGGCACCATGATAGGCCGACTCGCCGGAACCCTGCTCGAAAAGAATCCCCCCCAGCTGTTGATCGATTGCCAAGGCGTCGGTTACGAAGTTGCCGTCCCCATGAGCACTTTCTATCACCTGCCGCCGGCGGGCGAAGCGGTGATCCTGCTGACCCACCTGACCGTGCGCGAGGACGCGCATGTGCTGTTTGGTTTTGGCACCCAGGAAGAACGCGCGGCGTTCCGGCAGCTGATACGTGTGACCGGAATCGGCGCACGCACCGCCCTGTCGGTCCTGTCCGGCATGTCGGTGGCGGATCTGGCGCAGGCGGTGACCATGCAGGAGATCGCCCGCCTGACCCGGGTGCCGGGCATAGGCAAGAAAACCGCCGAGCGCCTGCTGCTGGAATTGAAGGGCAAACTGGGCGCCGACCTGGGTGGCGCGGTCGGCGCGGCGCCGAGCGACGCCGGCGCCGATATCCTGAACGCCTTGCAGGCGCTGGGCTATTCCGACAAGGAAGCCGTGGCCGCCTTGAAGCAGGTGCCGGCCGACAGCAATGTCTCGGACGGCATCAAATTGGCCCTGAAGGCCTTGTCCAAAGGATAGGGGGAATGCGTCCATGAGCATACAGACCGACGACTTCGGCGCCCAGCGCGTGGTCACGCCGATCACCACCTCGCCCAGCGAGGAAGCGCTGGAGCGGGCGCTGCGGCCCAAGCAGCTGGACGAATACGTCGGCCAGGAAAAGGCGCGTAGCCAATTGCAGATTTTCGTGGCGGCGGCGCGCCAGCGCGGCGAAGCGCTCGACCACACCCTGCTGTTCGGCCCGCCCGGCCTGGGCAAGACCACCCTGGCCCACATCATCGCGCGTGAAATGGGGGTCAACCTGCGCCAGACCTCGGGCCCGGTGCTGGAACGCGCCGGCGACCTGGCCGCGCTGCTGACCAACCTGGAAGCCAACGACGTCCTGTTCATCGACGAAATTCACCGTCTCTCGCCAGTGGTGGAGGAAATCCTGTACCCGGCGCTGGAAGATTATCAAATCGACATCATGATCGGCGAAGGCCCGGCGGCGCGCTCGGTGCGGCTGGACTTGCAGCCCTTCACCCTGGTCGGGGCGACCACGCGCGCCGGCATGCTGACCAATCCCTTGCGCGACCGCTTCGGCATCGTCGCGCGCCTGGAGTTCTATACGGCGGACGAGCTGGCGCGCATCGTCATGCGCAGCGCATCCCTGCTGCAAGCCGTCATCGAGCCGGACGGCGCCTATGAAATCGCGCGCCGCAGCCGCGGCACCCCGCGTATCGCCAACCGCCTGTTGCGGCGCGTGCGCGATTATGCCGAGGTCAAGGGCGACGGCCGCATCTCGCGCCCGATGGCCGACGCCGCCCTGCAAATGCTGGACGTCGACGCGGTCGGGTTCGACGTGATGGATCGCAAGCTGCTGGAAGCGGTGCTGTTCAAGTTCAACGGCGGCCCGGTGGGGCTGGACAACCTGGCCGCGGCCATCGGCGAGGAGCGCGACACCATCGAGGACGTGCTCGAACCCTATCTGATCCAGCAGGGTTTCCTGCAGCGCACCCCGCGCGGCCGCGTCGCCACCGCCAGCGCCTACAGCCACTTCGGCGTCGCCGCGCCGGCGGGCGTCGGCGATCTGTGGGGCGGCGTCTGATTTCTTGCTGCGCTACGGAAAGCTTGTGTAAAAATATTGCGTCGCCGACAATGCTACATCTTTCATTCATCGTCACGGTGTGAAGCCCATGCTCATGTCAGACCAAGCCAACCGGTATGCACATCAGTTGCTGGAAGTCCGTGCTGCGGGACAGCAAATCCCTCCCCTTTCCAGCCAGGCGCCGCTGTCCATTGCGGACGCCTATGACATCGCCAAAAACATCCTCGACATCCGCATCGCCGAAGGCGAAGTTCCGGTCGGGCGCAAGATTGGTTTTACCAACAGCGCCGCCTGGGAGCGGATGAGCAAGCGCGAGCTGGTCGATGCGCCGATGTGGGCCACGGTGTTCGATACCACCGTCCGTTACGCTCACGACAACCTGGGTTACCAGAGCCTGAGCGGTGCGATGCGGCCGCGCCTGGAGCCGGAAGTGGTGTTCAAGCTCAGGCGCACTCCGGCGCCCGACGCCGGCCTGCGCGAAATCGCCGACGCCATCGAATGGATGGCGCATGGTTTCGAGGTGGTGGTGTCGCCTTTTGATAACCTGGAATTCGAAGCCGCCGACGCCATCGCCGCTTTCGGCATGCACGGGGTGCTGATCGTGGGCGAACCGCAGATGCTGTCGGCGGCGCTGCGCCCCCGGCTGTCCAACATGCTGGCCGGCGCCAGCGTCTCGCTGTCGTGCGGACGGGGCGAATGCTTCACGCTGCGCGGGGCGGGGTTCGGCAGCGAGGTGCTCGGCAATCCGGTACATGCGCTGCTGCGCCTGCACCAGCTGCTGCAAACCCAACCCCAGTTCGCGCCGCTGACGGCGGGCGAGATCATCACCACCGGCACCTGGACCGAGGCCTACCCGATCGAAGCCGGGCAAACCTGGTCTTCCGCTTTCTCCGGCATCAACCTGCCGGGATTGACGATTTCCTTCGTCTAAGACCGGGTTTCAGGAAGTTTGCGGATCGTGGTTGTTCCGGGCGGGTTTGAAACCCGCCCCTACAAAAACAAGGCCGCACCCATATCCGCGTTCCGTAGGGGCGGGTTTCAAACCCGCCCTTTCCAAACCGCTCCTGATATCGTTACGCCGGCAGCCGCGCCAATTGCTCGCGCACCGTCTCCAGGGTGGCGCTGAAGCCCGCCAGGCGGCTTTTCTCCTGTTCCACCACTTGCTGCGGCGCGCGCGCGACGAAGCCTTCGTTGGCCAGCTTGGCCGTGGCCTTGGCGATCTCGCCTTCCAGGCGGCTGATTTCCTTGCCCAGGCGCTCGCGCTCGGCCGCGACATCGATCTCGACCTTGAGCATCAGCCGCGCCGTCCCCACCACCGAGACCGGAGCCGGCGATTGCGGCAAGGCTTCCACCACCTGGACTTCGGACAGCTTGGCCAGGGCCTGCAGATAAGGGGCAAAGGTCCGCAGGCGCTCGGCGCCGGCGCCATCGGCCGCCGCCAGCAGCAGTGGAACGCGCTGGGCCGGTGAGAGCTGCATCTCGCCGCGCAGGTTGCGGCAGGCATCGGTCAAGGCCTTCAGCTCCGTCATCCAATCCTCGGCCTGGGTATCGATCTTGCCGGGCCGCGCCACCGGGTAGGGCTGGCGCATGATGGTGTCGCCGGCGGGATCGGGCTGGTGATCGGTCAGTGGCGCCACCGTTTGCCACAGCGCTTCGGTAATGAAGGGGATGATCGGGTGCGCCAGGCGCAGCACGGTTTCCAGCACCCGCAGCAAGGTGCGGCGGGTGGCGTGCTGCTGTTGCGGAGTGCCGTGCTGGATCTGGACCTTGGCGACTTCCAGGTACCAGTCGCAATATTCGTCCCAGACGAACTTGTAGATCGCCGCGGCGATATTGTCGAAACGGTAATCGGCAAACCCCTTCTCGACTTCGGCCTCGACCCGCTGCAGTTGCGAGACGATCCAGCGGTCGGCCTGGGAAAAATCGGTATACCCGTCGGGGGTGCAGTCGTTCGGTCCGCATGGCCCGGGCTTGCTAAAGCCGCAATCGGCGCCCTCGCAATTCATCAGGACGAAGCGGGTCGCGTTCCACAGCTTGTTGCAGAAATTGCGGTAGCCTTCGCAACGGCCCAGGTCGAAGTTGATGTTCCGCCCCAGCGACGCATAGCTGGCCATGGTGAAGCGCAGCGCATCGGTGCCGAAGGCGGGAATGCCGTTGGGGAATTCCTTGCGCGTGGCCTTGGCGATGCTTTCGGCCTGCTTCGGATTCATCAGCCCGGAAGTGCGCTTGGCCACCAGGTCTTCCGCGCCGATGCCGTCGATCAGGTCGATCGGGTCGAGGGTGTTGCCCTTGGATTTGGACATCTTCTGGCCGTTGGCGTCGCGCACCAGCCCGTGCACGTACACGGTCTCGAACGGCACCTTGCCGGTGAAGTGGGCGGTCATCATCACCATCCGCGCAACCCAGAAGAAAATGATGTCGAAGCCCGTCACCAGCACCGAGGACGGCAGGAACAATTCCAGCTCGCGCGTCTGTTCGGGCCAGCCGAGCGAGGAAAACGGCACCAGCGCCGAGGAAAACCAGGTGTCCAGAACATCGGGGTCGCGCGTCAGGGCCTTGCCGCCGGCCTGCGCCTGCGCCTCTTCCTCGGTGCGGGCGACGTAGATCTTGCCGTCCTCGTCGTACCAGGCCGGGATCTGGTGTCCCCACCACAACTGGCGCGAGATGCACCAATCCTGGATGTTGTTCAGCCACTGGTTATAGGTGCTGGTCCAATTCTCCGGGATCATGCGGATCTCGCCGCTGGCCACTTTTTCCAGGGCGACTTCGGCGATCGATTTGCCCGGGAAGAAGGTCCCTTCCGGCGCGGGTTTGCTCATGGCCACGAACCACTGGTCGGTCAGCATGGGTTCGATCACCACGCCGGTGCGGTCGCCGCGCGGCACCATCAGCTTGTGCGGCTTGACCGACTCCAGCAAGCCCTGCGCTTCCAGGTCGGCAACGATTTGCTTGCGCGCGGCGAAGCGGTCCATGCCGCGATAGGCCGCCGCGCCGTTCTCGTTGATCTTGGCGTCCAGCGTCATGATCGACAGCGGCGCCAGGCCATGGCGCTGCCCCACCGCGTAATCGTTGAAATCGTGCGCCGGGGTGATCTTCACGCAGCCGGTGCCGAATTCCTTGTCCACGTAGGAGTCGGCGATCACCGGAATTTCGCGCCCGGTCAGGGGCAGGACCAGCATCTTGCCGACCATGCCGGCATAGCGCTCGTCGTCGGGATCGACCGCCACCGCCACGTCGCCCAGCATGGTCTCGGGCCGGGTGGTCGCCACCGTCATGTGGCCGCTGCCGTCGGCGAACGGATAGCGGATATTCCACATGCTGCCATCTTCCTCTTCCGACACCACTTCCAGGTCGGAAACCGCCGTGCCCAGCACCGGATCCCAGTTCACCAGGCGCTTGCCGCGATAGATCAAGCCTTGCTCGACCAGGCGCACGAACACCTCGGTCACCGCCTTGGACATCTTCTCGTCCATGGTGAAATACTCGCGGCTCCAGTCGGTGGAGGCGCCCAGCCGGCGCATCTGGCCGGTGATGGTCGAGCCGGAATGTTCTTTCCATTCCCAGACCTTTTCCACGAACTTTTCGCGCCCCAGGTCGTGGCGGGAAATGTTTTGCGCGTCGAGCTGGCGCTCCACCACGATCTGGGTGGCGATGCCGGCGTGGTCGGTGCCGGGAATCCAGGCGCTGTTGAAACCGCGCATGCGGTAGTAGCGGGTCAGGCCATCCATGATGGTCTGGTTGAAGCCATGCCCCATGTGCAGGGTGCCGGTAACGTTCGGCGGCGGCAGCTGGATGCTGAAGGCCGGCTTGTCGGTATCGGTGGTGGCGGTGTAATACCCGCGTTGCTCCCACGTGGTGCGCCACTGCTTTTCAATCTCGGTGGGCTCGAAGGACTTGGCTAATTCCATGATTTGGCTTGGTATTGGCGAAACCAGACATTATAAGGGAGCCAGCCTGGAAGCGGCTGGCGTTTGCCGCAGGGAGTGCGGTCTCGATGCCTGGGAAAAATGCGGCAAGCTTGGATTGGCGAACAGTAGCTATTGCTATTGCACGGATTTACATGATGAAAACTAGGTTGCGTTTGTTTCGGTAGTTTCGTATGATGCAGTTATGCTGATTTGAAACACAAATATTGCCTCTTGTGCAATATGGAGAATGGATATGAGTACCAACATCCTTGACATTGAAATGTCGCTTGAAAGCAAGGAAGAAATCGAGTTGGCGAAGGCAGCGCAACGATGCATCATGATTGCCCTGGACAACTCCAAGGCAGAGAATATTGCTCTTCAGGGCGAAGATTGTATCGAGCGGGTTGATGGGGCCCCTCTATTGAAGCTGCCCCCCAAAGTCCTGCGGCTGATCGCTGAAATGCTGGGTTCCCTTGCTCAAGGGAAGGCGGTCGCATTGATGCCCAAAGAAATGGATTTGACCACTCAGGTTGCTGCGCAGTTACTGAATGTTTCTCGTCCATACCTCATCCGTTTATTGGAACAGGGCAAGCTTCCCTATCACATGGTGGGTTCGCATCGCCGCGTTCGGCTGGTCGATGTATTGGACTACAAAGAAGCTCGCACGAAAAATTCCAAAGAAAAGTTGCAGGCACTGCTTGAGCAAGCTCAAGAACTCAAGATGGGCTACCCTCAATAAATGGCGGGCGTTTTCCAATACACGGTAGTTTTGGATGCCTGTGTGTTGTACCCGGCGCCAGTGCGTGACGTTCTGATGAATCTGGCAGTCAGGGGAGCATTTCATGCTCGCTGGACTGCACGAATACATGATGAATGGACGCGTAATTTGCTGGCAAGAAGGATGGATGTAGATGCTGCCAAGTTGGCCCTCACCGTCGAGTTGATGAACGGCGCAATTGAAGATGCAGTGATTGAAAACTACGAATATCTGATAACAACCTTGGATTTGCCAGACCCCGATGACCGACATGTCTTGGCCGCGGCAATCGTTGGCCACGCTGATGCCATAGTTACCTACAACTTGAAAGACTTTCCAGCAGAGGTTGTCGGACTGCATGACATTGAGGTTTTGCATCCGGACGACTTCTTGGTATTCCAGTATGACCTTAATAACATCGCGTTCGTGAAAACGATCAAAGAAATTCGAGAGGGATTGAAAAATCCCCCCTTAGCGGCGGCAGAACTTATCGAGACTTATAAAGGGAATTCGCTGCACCGAACGGCGGACCTTCTAACGAAGGCGATAGAGCTGATTTAGCTTCATGGCGTTTGCTCTTCGTAGTGCACCGCTGCTTTTCACTACGGTGGGCTCGAAGGAATTGGCCAATTCCATGATTTGACTTGGTATTGGCGCGCACAAACCAGTGCATCCCGTCGAATATAGATACCAGACACAGATACCCACAAGGCAGCCATGGCAATACCATTACTCCCCATCATCAAGGCGGTCGCACCGCATGTGGCGAAAATCGCCCTCTCCAGCATCCCCTCGTTCACTTCCAAACCTGCGGCCAGCGCCAAGGCCGATCCCGTCATCGCCAGGCAAATCGAGGAATTGCAGGGCGCGGTCACGCAGAACGCCGAATCGATACAGGTGCTGGCGGACAATCTCACCCAGGCCTTGCAAGGCATCGAGGATGCCGCTGTGGAAGCCAAAAGGCAGGCCGCGGCCACCAGGAGCCTGGCGCTGGCCGCGCTGGGGTTTTCTTGCGCCGCGCTGTTGATCGGGCTGTTTGCGCTGTTGCGCTAAGGTACGGCAAAAGTACGGCAAAACGACTTTGCTGCACTGCCGGTTGAAACAACGCCACAAGTGCGTATAATCGGTCGGGCCATGGGGCCATGCCCCGCATGGCGAAGCTAGGGGTCCTGGGAATGCGCTTGCAGCGCACCCGGGTGAGAAACACCCTCGACCTGATCTGGATAATGCCAGCGAAGGGAAGCTGCCAGGTTTGCTCACTCCATATCCTGTTCTGTTTTTCCTTTGCAAGCACACTTAAAGGAATTACATGAACGCACCTCAGCAATTCAGCGCATCCACCGCACAGGTGGACGAAGCCGCCATTCAGCCCTTGCCGAATTCGCGCAAGGTGTACGTGCAAGGTTCCCGCCCCGATATCCAGGTGCCGATGCGGCAGATCTCCCAAAGCGATACCGCAGCCTCCTTCGGCGCCGAACCCAATCCGCCGATCTGGGTCTACGATACTTCGGGGCCGTATTCCGAGCCGGGCGCGGCCATCGATATCCGTTCCGGTCTGCAGACGCCGCGCTTGCCGTGGATTCTCGAGCGCAACGATACCGAGGAGCTGGGCGGACCGAGCTCGGCCTATGGCAACGAGCGCCTCGCCGATCCCAAGCTGGCCGAGTTGCGCTTCAACCTGCAGCGCAAGCCGCGCCGCGCCATGGCCGGCAAGAACGTGACCCAGATGCACTATGCGCGCCAGGGCATCATCACGCCGGAGATGGAGTTCATCGCCATCCGCGAGAACATGCAGCGCCAGGAATACCTGGAGAGTCTGCGCGCCTCCGGTCCGATGGGCGATCGGCTGGCCGACCTGATGGGACGCCAGCATCCGGGCGAGTCTTTCGGCGCCGCGATCCCGCGCGAGATCACGCCGGAATTCGTGCGCAGCGAAGTTGCGCGCGGACGCGCCATCATCCCGGCCAACATCAACCATCCGGAAGTCGAGCCGATGATCATCGGCCGTAATTTCCTGGTCAAGATCAACGCTAACATCGGCAATTCTGCGGTAACTTCGTCTATCGGCGAGGAAGTCGAGAAAATGACCTGGTCGATACGCTGGGGCGGCGATACCGTGATGGATTTGTCCACCGGCAAGCACATCCATGAAACGCGCGAATGGATCATTCGCAACTCCCCGGTGCCGATCGGCACCGTGCCGATCTACCAGGCGCTGGAAAAGGTGAATGGCAAGGCCGAAGACCTGACCTGGGAAATCTTCCGCGACACCCTGATCGAGCAGGCCGAACAAGGCGTGGATTACTTCACCATCCATGCCGGCGTGTTGCTGCGCTATGTGCCGATGACCGCCAAGCGCATGACCGGCATCGTCTCGCGCGGCGGCTCGATCATGGCCAAGTGGTGCCTGGCGCATCATCGGGAATCCTTCCTGTACGAGCATTTCGAGGATATCTGCGAAATCATGAAGGCCTACGACGTCTCGTTCTCGCTCGGCGACGGCCTGCGTCCCGGCTCGATCTACGACGCCAACGACGAGGCCCAACTGGGCGAGTTGAAGACCCTGGGCGAGCTGACCCAGATCGCCTGGAAACACGATGTCCAGGTGATGATCGAAGGGCCGGGACATGTGCCGATGCAGCTGATCAAGGAAAACATGGATCTGCAGCTGGAACAATGCCACGAGGCGCCGTTCTATACCTTGGGGCCGTTGACCACCGATATCGCGCCGGGATACGACCACATCACTTCCGGTATCGGCGCGGCCCAGATCGGCTGGTATGGCACCGCCATGCTGTGCTATGTGACGCCCAAGGAACATCTGGGGCTGCCCAACAAGGTCGACGTCAAGGATGGCATCATCACCTACAAGATCGCCGCGCATGCGGCCGACCTTGCCAAGGGCCATCCGGGCGCGCAGATTCGCGACAACGCCTTGTCCAAGGCGCGTTTCGAATTCCGTTGGGAAGACCAGTTCAATATCGGGCTGGATCCGGACAAGGCGCGTGAATTCCACGACGAAACCCTGCCCAAGGATTCGGCCAAGGTGGCGCATTTCTGCTCGATGTGCGGCCCGCATTTCTGTTCGATGAAGATCACCCAGGAAGTGCGCGAATACGCCGCCAGGGAAGGCATTTCCGAGGTCCAGGCCTTGAAGCAGGGGATGGAAGTCAAGGCGGTAGAATTCGTCAAGGCTGGCGCGAAAATTTATCACAGGCAATAGAGATGATCGAGATTCAATTGAATGGCCAGGCATATCAACTGGCAACGGGTGGCAGCGTCGGTGACCTGATGGCAGCCTTGGCATTGCCGGACCAGGCGCTCGCGGTCGCCGTCAACCGCCAGGTGGTGCCGCGCCAGTCCTGGGACCAGCACCAGTTGCAGGCGCAGGACCAGGTCGATGTCGTGCGCGCCATCGGCGGCGGCTGAGGCGGCCCCCGGCGCCACCCGTTTTGAACCCAGACGCCGGCAGCCGCCGGCGTCAACCCGGACAAGCAATCAGGAGTACACATGAATCAGCAATCAAACCCGGACGATGGCTTGGTCATTGCTGGCAAGACCTATCGTTCGCGCCTGTTGGTGGGGAGCGGCAAATACCGCGACCTCGAACAGACCCGCGACGCGACCGAAGCCAGCGGCGCCGACATCATCACCGTCGCGATCCGGCGCACCAATATCGGCCAGGATCCGAACACCCCCAGCCTGCTGGACGTGGTGCCGCCATCGCGCTTCACCATCCTGCCCAACACCGCCGGCTGCTATAACGCCGAGGATGCGGTATACACCCTGCAACTGGCGCGCGAACTGTTGAATGGCCACACGCTGGTCAAGCTCGAGGTGCTGGGCGACGAGAAATCCCTGTTCCCCAACATGCCCGAGACCCTCAAGGCGGCCCGGACCCTGGTCAAGGACGGTTTCGACGTGATGGTGTATTGCAGCGACGATCCGATCCAGGCGCGCATGCTGGAAGACATCGGTTGCGTCGCGGTGATGCCGCTGGCGTCGCTGATCGGCTCCGGCATGGGGATCCTGAATCCCTGGAACCTGTCGCTCATCATCGAGCAGGCTAAGGTGCCGGTGCTGGTCGATGCCGGCGTGGGCACCGCATCCGACGCGGCCATCGCCATGGAGCTGGGCTGCGACGGGGTATTGATGAACAGCGCCATCGCCTGCGCCCAGGACCCGGTCCGCATGGCCAGGGCCATGAAGCTGGCGGTGGCGGCCGGGCGCGAAGCCTATCTGGCCGGCCGCATGCCGCGCCGTTTTGCGGCATCGCCGTCTTCGCCCATGGCCGGCCGCGTGGCATGACGCGTCCCTGCGTGCTGGTGTTCGCCGGCGCCGATCCCAGCGGCGGCGCCGGGATTCAGGCCGATGGCCAGGCCATCGGCGCGCTCGGGGCGCACGCGCTCACGGTGATCACGGTGCTGACCGCGCAGGACAACGATCGCGTGCACGCGCTTTTGCCCGTGACGCCGGAATGGCTGCAGCAGCAGGCCCAGCCCCTGATCGACAAGGTGCATATCGCCGCGATCAAGATCGGCATCGTCGGCACCCGTGCCAACGCCCGGATGATCGCGATGCTGGTGCGGCAATTGCGCGCGCGCCAGCCGGACTTGCCCCTGGTCCTGGACCCGGTCTTGGCCAGCGGCCATGGCCAGGCCCTGGCGCAGGAAGACCCGGTGGCGGCGCTGGCGCCGCTGCTGGAACTGGCGACCCTGGCGACGCCGAACCTGATCGAAGCCCAGCGCCTGTGCGCTGGCGTGGCCGAGAGTGCGGCGGATGGTGCGGTTGATGGTGCGACCGATCGCGCCCGGCAGGCCGCCATGCTGGCGGCGCAAGGCGCTGCCCACGTGTTGATCAAGGGCGGACATGGCGATCCGGCGCAGCAGGTGTGCAATCGCTGGTATGGTCCCAAGGGGCTGGTGCGGCAGTGGCATTGGCCGCGTCTGGAAGGAGAATTTCATGGCAGCGGCTGCACCCTGGCTTCGGCCATCGCCGCGCTGCTGGCGCAAGGGCTGACGCTGGAGCAGGCATTGCACCAGGGTCAGGAATATTGTCAGGATGCGCTGGCGGCAGCTTATGCGATCGCGCCCGGGCAGCGCATGCCGGCGCGCA
>Ga0182745_1003113_pt1 | contig 14470 bp, 9 predicted proteins | sample eDN3rd30CKraftBY_FD_128523 | JGI IMG/M metagenome (GOLD analysis project Ga0182745, IMG submission 128523) | Enriched backyard soil microbial communities from Emeryville, California, USA - eDNA 3rd pass 30_C Kraft BY (version 2) (version 2) | ecosystem: Environmental > Terrestrial > Soil >...
CGAGGCAGTCGATTACGGGCAGTTCCGCGATGCATTGCGCTATGGATTCCCGCTGGTCGCCAACGAGATCGCCGCGATCGCGTTGATCTCGATCGACCGGGTGATGCTCAAGGGCATGCTCGGTGACTATGCGGCGGTGGGCATCTACACGATCGGCTACTCGTTGGCGATCCAGGTGAGCGTGTTCATGAGCGCGTCGCTGTCGGAGTCCTTTATCCCGGTTGCCAACCGCATGTACGAGACCGGCGGCGCGGAAGACGTGAAGGCGCTGAAGCAGCGGATCCTGCTCCCGATGACCTACGTCTCGCTCGGCATTGCCGTGGCCATTGCCAGTACTGGCAGCGAACTGTTGCGCGCGGTCAGCGGCCCGGACAAGGCGGCATCCGGGCCGGTGTTTGCGTGGATCGGCACGATGTACGCGCTGTACCCGCTGATCGACGTCGGTGCCTACGGACTGCTGCTGCACAAGCGATCGATGACCCTGCTGAAGATCACGTTTGCCGCGGCGGTGATCAACATTGTGCTGAACCTGTTCTTCATCCCCGCAATCGGAATGATGGGAGCGGTCTATGCGACTGCGATCAGCTATGGGTTCCTCGCCCTTGCGGTATGCATCTCCTGCCCGAGTGAATTGCGGCGGTTTCCAGATCTTCGCTCGCTGCTGACGGCGAGCTTCGCAGCGTTGCTCTTCCTCCTGGCACTCAGGTCCAGTGGCCTGTTCGGATTGAAGTCGGAATGGGCGCGCCTGTTCGCCTCCGGCGTCCTGTGGCTGCTGGCGTATGTGGCCCCCGTCCTGTTGCTGGATGCACGCCTGCGCGCGTTCCTGCTGGGCTGGCGCAAGGCGAAGCGTGGCTTGGCCAGTGCGGCCTGAACTGGCGGATGCTGACCGCTTTGCGGCGGGATTCGCGTGATTCATGGAGAGCAACGCAGCCGGGGATCGCATGAACAGCACGCAAGAACCCGATGCCCGCGCGCGGATCGAGGCTGAATTCCACGATGCCAGGATCAACATCGAGGGCGAGGACCGACTCGGCTATGCCTATGCATCGGTTGCGGATGTCTACGAGTTCGGCACCGTGCCAGACGAGTGCCTGGACCGCACGGTACTGGAGATCGGATGTTTCCGCGGCGACCAGGCCTTGGCGCTCCGGGGGTTCCATGGATGCTACGTCGGCATCGACATCAGCCCCGCGGCCATCGAACATTGCAGGCAACTCTGCCTGCCGGACGGCTTTGAGTTCAAGGTCGATGACGCGAACGTACTCGGCAGCATGGCCGATGACGCCGTCGACTACGCGTTCGGGCATGGCGTGCTCCACCATCTTGATCTGCCGCGTTTCGCGCCGGCGCTGGCGAGGAAACTGTCGGGTCGCGGATTCGCGCGTTTCGTGGAGCCGGCGCAAGGCAACTTGCTTTTGCGCACATTCCGGAAACTCACGCCCCACCTGCGTACCCCCGATGAGCAACCATTCGACCATGCTGCGATCGCGCTGCTTCAGCGCCACTTCGACGTGCGGATCTCCTACCAGGCCCTGGTGCGCCCTTATGCGCCGATGCTGTGCCTCAACAACAAGGCTGTCATCCGCGCATCGCGCTGGATCGACGACCGGCTGCTGCGCCACCGCGTATTCCAGGATCAGGCCTGGCTGTTGCAGATCGAATTGCGCAAGCAGGGAGCCACGCCATCGGCGTGAATGGCAGGGTGGTGCGGCCGGGCTGAAGCCGCGATGTGGCTGATCCTGTCGCCGCTGACCTGGCTGCTGGTTGCCGTGCTGGCTGCCTGTCTTTTGCTGCGGTTGGGGAAACGCAGGCGCTTGGCGCTCCAGGCATGCGCGGTGGTCGCCACTGCATCGGTCGTGGCGATGACGCCCCTGGTGGCCAATGTCCTGCTTGGCAACCTCGAGAATGCCGCTGCCGGCGCGTCGGATTGTGGAACGCCGATGCCGACGACCGCCGTGGTGCTGGCGGGCGGTTTGTCGGGCAAGGCGTCGGGCCCCGACGATCTCGTGGTGCTCGGCCTGGCCAGCCGGCGTCGCCTCGATCGAGCGGTAGCCTGGTGGCACGAGGGCAGCGGGCGCCATCTGATCATGTCCGGCGGGAGCTGGTTTGGCGACGGCATTCCGGATGCACGCCTAATGCAGCGCTATGCGCGGCGACTCGGGGTCCCGGCGTCCGCGATACTGGTCGAGGACAGGTCATTGACCACGTGGGCGAGCGCGCAGGAGCTCGCGGCGATGCGCCCGGCGTTGCCAAAGCGGATTGCGCTGGTGACCTCGGCTGCGCACATGAAGCGTGCGGTATACGCAATGCAGCAAGCGGGCTTCGACGCCTGCCCGGTGGTGGCTGACAGGCGCCAGGTGCCTCTGGAATTCCCGGGCCTGCTGCTTCCGCAGCGCAGCGCGCTGGAGAAGACGGAGGACGCGCTGCACGAGCTGGTCGGAATGGCGTACTACCGATGGCGGGCCATGCTCAGCGCTGGATGAGTCGTTCCGCGGCGACGGCGGTACGGCAATGTACGCTTCACGTTGCAATGCACCGGCCCTGTGCCCGCCGGGTTGGCGGGGGCTCCCGCCAGCGGTGATGTCCGGGTTGATCCGCAAGACCCGTTGTCATGATCGGGCGTAGTCGCGCGATCCAGGGCGTTCAAGTACAGGGCCATGTCGAACATCCCGCTGACCACGCCCGATCCTAATGTCCTAGACAGGCAGCCCGCAGCGGACCTGCGGATACAGCACGGACACGCATCCAACGGCGTTGGCGACCACGCCCACGCGCATCCGATCCAGCCCCGCACGCATGGCTACGGACATCTTGCCTACCGGCCCGACATCGACGGCATGCGGGCCGTCGCGGTGTTGGCCGTACTCGGTTTCCACGGATTTCCGAAGTGGGTGCACGGCGGGTTCGTGGGCGTCGACATCTTCTTCGTGATCTCGGGATTCCTGATCAGCGGGATCATATTCTCGTCGATGGCGAAGTCCGGTGGCTTCAACTACCTCGAGTTCTACTCGCGCCGCATCCGCAGGATATTCCCCGCGTTGTTCCTGGTGCTGGCGACGACCTACGCCATTGGCTGGTTCACGCTGCTTTCCGACGAGTTCCGCAGCCTTGGCAAGCACACGTTCGCCGGCGCGTTCTTCGTATCCAACATCCTGAACTGGACGGAGGCCGGCTACTTTGACGCGAGCAGCGAGACCAAGCCGCTGTTGCACCTGTGGTCGCTGGGCGTCGAGGAGCAGTTCTACATCGTGTGGCCGATCATCCTGATCGCATTCGCAAGGATCCGTCGCGCGAGTTTGCTGCTGCCGATCTGGGGCATCATCGTCGCCTCGTTTCTGTACGCGTCGTGGTTCTCGAGGCGGGATTTCGACGCCAGCTTCTATCTCCCTTTCGCAAGGTTCTGGGAACTGATGCTGGGCTGCCTGCTTGCATACCGCGCCTCCAGGGCAGGCGCGTCGGCGCGCGATCGGCCGTGGCTCGCCAACACGCTGGCGGTGCTTGGGCTCGGCCTGGTCGCCGGTTCGGTCATCTGGCTCACGCGCGCGGATGCGGTGACCATGCCAGGGACATGGGCGGCGTTCCCGACGCTCGGTGCCTGTGCGTTAATCCTTGCGGGGCCGGGTGCCTGGGTCAACCGTTCCCTCCTTTCCAGCCGGTTGCTGGTGTGGTTCGGCCTGATCAGCTATCCGCTCTACCTGTGGCACTGGTCATTGCTGGTTTATTCCGATTTCCTGAGCGGCGGCCACGCCGGTCCCGGGCTGCGGATGGCAGTGCTGGCGGTGAGCGTGCTGCTGGCGTGGCTGACCTATCGGTTCGTCGAGAATCCGATGCGCAAGCACCGCAACGTCCGGATCAAGGTCGCTGCACTTTGCACCCTGGTGTTTGCCGTCGGCATCGCCGGGCTCGCGGCGTACGTGAACAATGGATTCGAGGAACGCCGGGGCGCGATCTCGCGAGGCATCTCGGACGACCTGATCCTGCCCCTTGCGACCCGGAAATCGGATGGGTCCTGTGAGCGGCTGCTCCACCTCGGCGTCGACCCCGGTGTCGTATGCATCAGCAACTCCAGCGCGCCACGCGTGCTGGTGGTCGGGGACAGCCACGCAATGTCGTTCGCGTCTGCGGCGCTGGTGGAGAAGCAGGGCCTCGATCTCGCGTTGATCGCCGTGCACGGGTGCCTGACGTACGCAAGGGATGCGACCGAAAGCTGTAACCAGGTTGGCGAGGAGGCCCTGCAGGCGCTTGCCAAGCTGCCATCCGTGGACACGGTGGCGATTGCTTACGCATTCGGCTACAGCGATACCGACCCCCACTATGCCGATGCAATCGGGAAGCTAGTCGATCGCCTGCGGCCGGTGGCAAAGCGGATCGTCATCGTTCTGGACGCGCCGAAGCTCGAGGACGACGTGCACAACTGCATCCATCGCAGTGTGGAGATCGGCAACCACGACGGCAGCCCTTGCATGCCGTCGCGCAGGGATGCCGAGCGGCGACAGGCGGCTTACCGCAACGCGATGACGCGGTTCGAAGCGGAGCAGGATGCGTCCGTCTCGGTTTTCGACAGCTTCGAAAGCCTGTGCGATGCAAACCGCTGCCCCGGCATGGATGACTCTCGCATCTTCTATTTCGACAGCAATCACCTGAGCATCAGTGGCAGCCGCAAGGTCCTGGACGATTTCGTTCGCCGCTACTATCCGACTGCCGGCGGCGACGCAGCGGCCGGCGGCGGTGATCCAGGGCAGCGCTGATCCGGCATGCCGACGCGGCGCAAGGCGCCGCGAATCTCTGGGCAAGCATCATTGCCGGTGATCCGATGGGCACGGGAGCGCACGGAAGCGCGATTGCTTTTCAGTCGTCGCGCACCCTGCCCGGTGCGATGCGGGCGGCGAGGGGGAAGCGACGGGAAATCGCCACGTAGGGATCTTCGACTGATTGTGCCTTCGGGCGGGCGGCCGGTTGCGCGCTCAGCGCTGCGTAGCGTTCCATCAGTCCGCAGAGGATCCAGAAGTTGGCCATCACCGAGCCCTCGGTGAAAGGACTTCCATACAGGTTGCCGATCGCCATGGCGATGATGGCTACCGTGAAGCCGATTCCGAGGGCCTTGCCTTCGGCGGACACGGGGCCTGCCGATCGACGTACCTTGCCGGCCAGGCGCAGCATTCGCCACAGCAGCCATGCCAAGGCAGCCAGCCCGATAGGCCCGAGTTCGGACATGACGAGGACGTAGTAGTTGTGCGCGTCCATGTTTGGGTGGTCGGGCGCATAGCGCCCGATGTAGGTGGCGAAGCGGCGCAGGCCGACGCCCATTGGATGGTCCTGCCACATCTTGGCTGCACCGGCCCAGATCTCGAAGCGGCTGGCAGTGCTCACGTCGAGCTCTTCGTTGCCTGCGGCGGTGGTCTGTTCCGTCTCGACCACGCGCTGGGTGACGCTTTCCGGAAGCAGGCTGACAGCTGGTAGCGCCAGCAGTGCGATCAAAAGCGCAAGCACCAGGTTGCGGCGGAGCAGCAGCAGCGACAGGCCGAACAATGCGATCGCATACGACTGGCGGGAGTACGTGGCCATGATGGCCAGGGTCAGTATGATGCAACCGACGATCGCGGCGATCCGCCACAGCTTCTGGCCGCGGAAGAACAATGCCATGGCGATGAACATCGGCATGAACATGGCGTAGAACACGCCTGCACGATTCGCGTTCGCGTAGTTGACTCCGAAAGGTCCGGACGCGCGCCGCGTTTCGACATAGTGTCCGAAACCGTAATCGAGCCCCTCGCGCACCGCTTCCAGGCCGGCTACGGCGGCGACGACCATGACCAGTATGATCAGCCAGCGAGTCTGGCGCAGGTCCAGCCCGCTCCTGCGGTAGATGAAGTACAGCAGCGGATAGAGCGAGAAATCCTTGAGCTTGGTGATGTCTTCGGAAACATTCGCTGGCGCCATGAACTGGGCCATGGCGAAGCCGATTGCCAGCATCGCCAGGTAGGCCAGCAACGCGGGCGTCAGTTCGCCCCAGCCATGGATCCGGTTCCCGGGCGATTTCAGGACCACTGCGATCACCGCCAACAGGAACACCAGGTTTGTGATGTTGAGTCCCGGGATGCCGGTCTCGAACGACATGTGCAGCGCGTTCGGGATGAACACGATCGGAATGGCGAGGATCAACAGGCGCAGCATGCTCAGCTTCCGGTTCCGTGGTCCAGGAAGCGGCGCGCCCACAGCTCCAGACTCAGGACAAGCCACAGGGCCTCGCTGCAGTCGTCGGCGCCAGAAAGATGTTGTTGCAGGCAGTGTTGCGCGGCGGGCTGGCTGATCAGGCCGCGTTCGCGGAAAGCCTGGCTGCCGATCACGTCGCTGGCCAGTTCCCGCAGCGGGCCGCGGAACCATTGCGCCAGCGGAAGGGCGAAGCCCTGCTTTGGTTTGGCCAGCACATCCGGCGGCAGCCAGCGCTCGGCGGCGCGGCGCAGCAGGTGCTTGCCCCGGCCACCGCGCACCCGCATGTGCGCCGGCAGGCGAGTGGCGAAGTCGATCACGCGGTGGTCGAGGAACGGCGCGCGGCTTTCCAGCGAATTGGCCATGGTCATGCGATCGACCTTGACCAGGATGTCGTCGGACAGGTAGCTCGCGAAGTCGATGGCGACGATGCGGTCGAGTGGATCGTTCGGCAGGTCGTCGGCATAGGCGGCGGCCAGGATGTCGTAATGGCTCCCGTCGTCGCCAAGCAATGCCCGCGCGCGTTCGACGCGAGTCAGCGCGACCACGCTCAGGTAGTTGTCCGGGAAGGGCAGGCGCAGGCTCTCCGCGATGCGCAGCAGCCTGCGGCGGTTGCTGCCGGCGAGCGCGTGGCCGGCACCGGACGCCACGGCGGCGGCCAGTGGCTTGAGTGCGCCGAGCCTGTGCAGCTTGAGGTAGCGCATATAGCGACTGTAGCCGGCGAAGGCCTCGTCGCCGGCGTCGCCGCTGAGCGCCATCTTCACGTGCTCGCGCGCCAGCTTGGCGACGAGATAGGTGGGCACCGCCGAGGCGTCAGCGAATGGCTCGTCCAGGTGCCAGGCCAGGGTCTGAAGCAGGTCGACGGCGTCTGGCTCGACCATCAGCTCGTGGTGTTCGGTGCCGAGGTGGCGAGCGACGCGGCGTGCATCGTCGAGTTCGTTGAAGGCCGCCTCGCGAAAGCCGATCGAGAAGGTCTTGACCGACTGCGACATGTGCCGAGCCATCAGGGCCACCACCACCGACGAATCGAGTCCGCCGCTGAGGAACGCGCCGAACGGCACATCGGAGACCAGCCGGCTCGATACCGCCTGGTCGAGCAGGTGCGCGAGCTCGTCGCACGCATCGGCTTCGCTCAGCGTGGTCTTGGGCTCGAACGAAAGCGCGTAGTAGCAGTGCAGGCTGGTTCGGCCGTCAATGTGACGCAGGTAGTGTCCCGGGGCGAGCTTGGTGACGTCGGCGAGGATGCTGCGCGGCGAGGGCACGTAGCCGAACGCGACGTAGCCGCGCAGGGCATCCCGGTTGAGCGAGGCGTTGAAGCCCGGCACCTGCAACAGTGACTTGAGCTCGCTGGCGAACAGCAACCGGTCGCCCTGCCGGGCCACGTACAGTGGCTTCTCGCCGAAACGGTCGCGCGCGAGCAGCAGCAGTTCGCGCTGCACGTCCCACAGCGCGATGGCGAACATGCCGTGCAGGCGCCGGAAGCAGTCCTCACCCCAGGCCCGGTAGGCCTGGACGATGACTTCGGCTTCCGAATGAGTGCGGAATGCGTGCCCGAGGCCTGCCAGTTCAGCGCGCAACTCGCGGTAGTTGTAGATTTCGCCGTTGAACACCACCTGCACGGTGCCGTCAGCACTGGCCATCGGTTGGTGGCCGGATTCGAGATCGATGATCGACAGGCGACGCATGCCCAGCAGGGCACGCGTGTCGCAGTACAGGCCTTCATCGTCGGGGCCGCGGTGGTGGATCACCGCGTTCATCGCCCGCCCGACTTCCAGGCTGGGCGGCTGGGCGCCAGGTGCCACCACGTAACCTGCGATCCCGCACATCAGCATGCCTCCATGCGCTTGAGCCCGATGATGGTGTCTGGAGAATACGCCGCAATCAACGCATCGATGACGCGGTCGCAGGCAGCATGGCGTTCTACCTCGGCGCGTGCGCTGCGGCCCATAGCCGCGAGCTCGGGGTCGGCAGCAGCGTCCATGGCGCGCAGCGCCTCGACCATGCCGGACACGTCGCCCGGTTCGTGCAGCCAGCCGGTGCGCCCGGGCACGACGAGGTCTTCGCTGCCGCTGACGCGAGAAGCCAGCACCGGCATCGCACTGGCCATGAATTCAAGCAGGGTGTTGGACAAACCCTCCATCAGCGAGGGCAGCACGCCGACATCGGCCTGCGCGAGCACGGCGGAGACATCGTCGCGGTGGCCGAGGAGTTCGATGTTGTCGGCGCAGCCGAGCTTCTTGATCAGCCGTTGCAACGGTTTCATCTCGCGGCCGGTGCCAACCAGCCACAGGCGGCGGTCGCTGCGGCCGCCGCACGCCTGGCTCCAGGCGTGCACGAGGTTGCGCAGATCCTTTTCCGGCGCCAGGCGGCCGACGAAGACCAGCGTTCGCGGCGTGCCGGCGGGGCGCTGGGCCTCACTCGCGGGGAAGCGCTTGAGATCGATCGCGTTCGGGATCGCATGCACGCGTTCGGGCGCTACACCAAGGCCGACAAGTGCCGCGGAGATGCGGGTGCTCACCGATTGCCAGGCATCGACGCGTCGCCACAACGGGCGCGCGAGGCGAGCCAGCAGCCCACCATCCGGGCGCATCAGGCCACGGCCCAGTTCCCACCAGCCCGACACCTTCACCACGCTGCGCAGGCCCACGGTTGGCGCGACCGCGCAGCACACCAGTGCCAGGTGATGGGCGATGTGCACGTGTACCGCGTTGTAGCGTCGGCCGTGGCCGCGCAGGAACAGGGCCATGCGCGCGAGCATGATCAGCCCGCCGAGCACGCGGATGCGCGGATAGGCCAAGCGCCCGACGGCCAGGCCGAAATGGCGGCTCGCAGTGGCCTGCGGTCCCAGCGCAAGGCGCGGCGTGAGCACGGTGACGCGGTGGCCGCGCTTGCGCAGCGCTTCGCCCAACGTGCGCAGCTGGATCTCCGAGCCGCCGCCGCGCGCGACCGGGAATTCGCTCTCCAGCACCATCAGGATGCGCAGCCGGCGCGGCTCAACGGTCAAGGTAATGCTCCATCCACAGTTCAAGTGCCAGCAGGCGCCAGATCTCGCCCGACCAGTCCCAGCTGCCGGCGTCGTGCTCGCGCAGCAGCTTCTCGACCTGGGCCGTCTGCAGCCAGCCGCGGTTGCGTGCGCGGTCGCCCAGCAGGGTGTCGCGGGTCAGTTCGCGGAATGTTGCATCGTGGGTCAGCCACACTGCCACCGGCAGCCCGAAGCCCTGCTTGCGCTTCTCGAGGATCGCCCGTGGTAGTACGTCAGCCATGGCGCGCTTGAACAGCACCCGCTTGCGCGAACCGTGGACCTTCCAGCGGGCGGCCAAGCGGCCGGTGAATTCCACGAGGTCCACGTCCAGGTACGGGTAGCGCACGCTCACGCCGGCCGCGCGGCTGGCGCCGTGCACCTTGACCAGATCGCACTGGGCGATGGCGAAGTCCAGGTCCAGGCACATGAGCCGGTGCAGTTCGCTGCGTGCGCGGCAATCGGTGTAGCTCTCGCGCAGGAAGTCAAGCGAAGCATCGCGTGGAACACGGGCGGCGAAGGCCGGGGTAAGCAGCGCGTCGTAGTATTCCGAAGCGAAGGATTCGTCGGTGTAGAAGCGGTCCGGGTTGGGCAACGCGCCACGCTCGGTGAAGTTGGCTACCCTCTGCAGCAGCAGCGACCGCCCGTGGCTGGCGACTCGGCCCATGGCCTGGCCGATGGCGCGAAGAGGCCGCGGCAGGGCGTGGAAGCTGCCCAGCCAGTGGTCCTTGGCGTAGCGCTCGTTGCCACCGAAGATCTCGTCGCCGCCATCGCCGGCGAGCAGCATCGTCACGCCGCTGTCGGAAGCCAGCAGGGCGCAGGAATAGCTGGGGATGGTCGAGGCGTTGCCAAACGGCTGGTCGCACAGGTCGGTCAGCGTCGGCAGCAGTGCCAGCGTATCTTCGCGCCCCACCTCGCGTGCGTGCGATTTCGCGCCGCAGGCTTGCGCGGCCAAGCGCGCGAAGTCCAGTTCGTCGTAGCCGGCCTCGGCGAAGCCGATCGAGAACCCGTGCACCGTCCGCTGCGGGTCTTGCCGGGCGAGGATCGAGGTGATGCTGGAACTGTCGGTGCCGCCGGACAGGAAGCAGCCCCAGCCCGCGTCGCCCTCCGGGCGGTAGCGCTGCACGGTGTCGACGATCCGTTCGCGCAATTGTTCGGCGAGGCTGTCCTCGTCTCCGTCCAGGTCTTCGGAATACGGCGGGCGCCAGTAGCGGCTGATGTCGAGGCGCCCGTCGGCAAACCTCAGGCGGCTGGCCGGTTGCAGTCGGCGGACCTCACCGACAATGGTGTGCGGCGCGGGGATGAAGCCGAAGTTGAGCAGGTGGTAGACCGCAAGCGCATCGGCCTCGCGCCGCACCCAGGGGCAATCGAGCAGGTGGCGCAGATCGGTGGCCAGAAGCAACGAGCCACCGCGCGCGAGGTAGTACAGCGGCAGCGTGGCGAACTGGTCGACCGCTACGTCCACTGACGACACGGCAGGATCCAGGCGCAGGCTGACGAAGCGGCCGCGCCAGCCTGAGGGATCGGGATTGCGCGTATCGCCCGCGATGAGGTCGGCGAGCAGGCAGTGCAACCCGCCGTCTTCCTGCTGTGTGACCCGTACCGCTCCGGAGCTGGCCAGCACCGCGTGTCCGGCGTGCTGCACGCGGTCGAACGCCGTACTCTTGCCGGCGACATGGTCCGCGGCCTCGCCGAGCCCGAACAGGAAATCGCCGACCACGCTCGGCTGGCTACCGGGCGCCGGACCCGCACGAAGCGATGGTTCGTGGCGAGGGGCGTCGGGACGGGGGTTCGCCAGGTTCATAGCGGCTCCATGCATTGGCGGTAGACAGCAAGGGTTTCGCGTGCGAGCACGGCGGGCGAGTATCGATCGACCACGCGCGCACGGGCGGCGTTGCCGAGGATGGTGCGCCAGGCGGGATCGCCGGCGAACCGGTCCAGCGCGGCGGTGAGGGCGGCGGTGTCGCCGCAGTCGAACAGCACGCCGCTGGCGCCGTCTTCGACCAGCTCGGCGTTGCCGCCCACGCGCGTGGCCAGCACGGGCCTGCCCGCGGCCATCGCCTCGAGCACCACGTTCGACAGGCCCTCGTCGCGCGACGGGAGCACCAGGAAGTCCGCTGCCTGCATCAGCTCGCGCGCGTCGCGGCGCTCGCCGAGGAAGCACACGTCGCAGGACAGGCCCAGCTCGCTGACGCGTGCCTCCAGAGCTTCGCGCAGCGGGCCGCTGCCGGCCAGCGCGGTGCGCGGTCGCCGCGCCGGCGGCAGCGCGGCCAGCGCGCTGAGCAGCAGGTCGACGTTCTTCTGGTGGGCGAGGCGCCCGACGAACAGCGCCACGGCGCGATCGTCGCCAGCCCCCATGTCCGCGCGCAGCGCCAGGCGCTCTGCCGGCGTCAGCGGCGCGGGCACGTCGATGCCGTTTGCGATCACATGTACCGGCTGCGCGGGATCGAGCATGCCGCGGATGCGCTCGGCGGCGCGCGTGGAGTTGGAGATCACCGCGCGCGCGCCGCGGCAAACCATGCGCTTGATCCGCCATTGCAGCGGCGTCAGCCCGTGGCCCATGTCGCGCATCGAGGCGACCATTGCCGCGCCGGGGGCGAACAGCAGCGCCAGCCGCACCCACAGCTCGGCGGTGAACGAGAAGCAGTGCACCACGTCGAAACGACCGTAGCGCAGGAAGCGCACCAGTCGCAACAGGAACGCTGGATCGATTCGCCCGTTCTTGTCAATCCGGTGCACGGCGATCCCGGTCTGAGCAATGTCGTCCACCAGGAACGATGGGCGGCGGAAGTAGGCGAGTTCGACGTGGCATTGCCCGCGGGGCAGCGCGCGCAGCAGGCTGGCGATCTGGCGCTGGCTGCCGCCAACTTCCATCTCGTCGCTGACCACCAGCACGCGCACGGGCTCAGCCATGGGCAACGTTCGCCATGTGGGTGAACAGGCGACCTGCCTCGCTGCGGACGTCGAACTCGCATTCCACCTTTTTACGTCCAGCCTCGGCGCAACGTTCACGCAGCGCGGGATCGGCGAGCATCTGCGCGATCGCGTCGGCCAGGGCGAGCGGGTCGTATGGCTCCACCAGCCGCCCACTGATGCCATCGTCGATCAGCTCCGGGATCCCGGACACGCGGGTGCTGATCACTGGAAGTCCGGATGCCATTGCCTCGGTGAGGACGTTGGGGATGCCGTCGGCATTGCCCTCTTTTGTCACCACGCATGGCATCACCATCAGCGTTGCCTCGGCCATCGCATCGCACACGCGGGTGTTGGGCTGGGCACCGGCAAAGCGCACGCGGTCGTGCAGGCCCAGTGTGTCGCGCTGGGCTTCCAGCCGCTGCAGTTCGTCGCCCTCGCCGATGATGGTGCTGTCGAAGGCGATGCCGCGTCGCTGCAGCTCGGCAAGCGCCGGCAGCAGCACGTCGAAACCCTTGATCGGATCGAGCCGGCCTACCGACAGCAGCTGGTGCGGCATGCGTGCGTCGCGGCGGTAGGCGATCTCGGGCAGGTCCAGCGCCGAATGCACGACCTGGATCGGAATCGCGCCGGGTGCATCCATCCAGCGCGCCATGTGGCGCACGTTGTTGCGGGTGATCGTTACCGCCAGGGCGGTCTGCCGCAGCTTGGCCGCCATCATGTGGTCCTCGACGAAGATGTCGTGCGCGCGACTGGTGAACGAGAAGGGCTTTCCACTCAGGCGCGAGAGGAACCAGGCCACCGTCGCCGGATAGGTCGCCCATGGTGCGTGGATGATCTGCGGGTCGAACTCGCGGATCCAGCGCCATTGCCCGGCTGCGCGGCACAGCGCGCCGAGGCTGCGCGCCAGGTTGCGGGGTTGGCGCCACATGCGCGCGCACAGCGTGGCGACGAAGCCACCGACCTTGAAAGGATGGCGCGCAGCCAGCGCCAGCATGTCCAGGACCGATCGCAGCGCGCTGCGCGGGTAGCGGGTGCGGTCGAGCAGCTCGGCGGCGCGATTCTGCACAATGCGCTCACTGTGCGGCTTCAGGGACAGGATGCCGATCTCGGCGCCGTGCCCGGCCAGGGCGTGCATCTCGCGCACGATGAAGGTTTCCGACCAGCACGGGAACAGCGACACCACGTACAGAACGCGCAGCGGGCGGGTGGCGGGGGCATCATTCATGGGCATGTCCGATCCGGGGAGGTTGCGCCCGCGCGGGTGGCATGGCGCTGGTGGTCGCGGCCGTCGGGTGCGCGACCGGCCAGGGGTCACGGGCCAAGGCGTCCCGCATCAGCAGGTGCAGGCGTGCGGCTTCCTTGCGCGAGTCGAAGTCGCGCTCGATGCGCGCGCGTGCGCGCACCGCGAGTTGTCGACGCAGTGCGCCGTCGTGCAGCAGGCGTTGCAGCGCACGGGCGAGCCCCGCCGGATTGCGAGGATCCACCAGCAACCCGTCGACGCCGTCCTCGATCAGCTCCGGAATGCCGGACACGCGCGTGCCCACCGCTGTGCAGCCACTGGCCATCGCTTCCATCAGTGCCACCGGAATGCCGTCGCGATCGCCGTCGTCGCCGATCTGCGAGGGCATGGCGAACACGGTGGCCGTGCGCATCCACGCGCGGACCTCCTCCTGCGGCCTCGCGCCGGTGAACTCGACCAGGCCGGCGATGCCGAGGTGTCCGGCGCGTTCGCGAAGCACCGCGTCGAGTGACCCGGACCCGACCAGGCGGCAGCGGAACGTGATGCCGCCGGCGTGCAGTGCCGCCAGCGCATCCAGCAGCGTTTCGAAGCCCTTGATCGGATCGAGCCGGCCGACGGCGAGGATGGTGTGTGGTTCGCGCCCGTCGCCGTTCCATGGGAACGCACCCAGGTCGACGCCGCAATGGACCAGCCGCAGCCGTTCCTCGGCGCACGGAGTGACATTCGCAGCCAGCCAGTCGACGTTGTAGCGCGAGATGGTGACGGCGAGGGAGGCTTCACCGATCTTGCGGGCCAGCATCTGGCGCTCGACGAAGATATCGTGCGCGTGGCAGGTGAATCCGAATGGTCGGCGCAACATGCGTCCAAGCGCCCATGCCACCGTGGACGGGTAGGTGGCCCAGTGGGCATGGATGAATTCCGGGTCGAAGTCGCGCAGCCAGTCGATCTGCTCCATCCCGCGTAGCAGCGCCGCCACGGATTTCGCAGCCGTGAGCGGGGTGCGCCAGCCATCGACGACCACGTTCGCGATCTCGTGCAGCAGGATCCAGGGATGGCGGAATATCGCCCGCAGCTGCTTCGCGGCG
>Ga0182745_1003114_pt1 | contig 14466 bp, 12 predicted proteins | sample eDN3rd30CKraftBY_FD_128523 | JGI IMG/M metagenome (GOLD analysis project Ga0182745, IMG submission 128523) | Enriched backyard soil microbial communities from Emeryville, California, USA - eDNA 3rd pass 30_C Kraft BY (version 2) (version 2) | ecosystem: Environmental > Terrestrial > Soil >...
CCGCTATCGTGCGGTGACGTTCGGGGCGGCGCCCGATGGCAAGAAAGGCGATCCGCGCCCGCTGCAGACGCCGGGAACGTATTGGGAATACAACGACGTCCGTATCAATCAGTTGTCCTATGCATTGCTGCATCTGTTCCGCCAACCGTTGCCGGAGATTTTCCGCGAGGCGGTGATGCGCCCGATCGGTGCGAGCGAGACCTGGAATTGGGCCTGCTATGACAACGCGTGGGTGAGTATCGACGGGGTGTTGATGCCGTCGGTGCCGGGAGGTTCGCACTGGGGCGCAGGGATGTCGATCAGCAGCGAGGATCAGGCGTTGATTGGCCAGATGCTGCTGAATGATGGCCGCGCACAGGACGGCAAGCAGGTGATTTCGCAGGACTGGCTGCGGGCGATGCGTACGCCCAGCGAGTTGGCGCCGTATTACGGCTATCTGATCTGGTTGAATGACGGGCAAAAGATGTTCCCCAGTGTGCCGGAATCGAGTTTTTTCGGGGTGGGTGCAGGGAGCTCGTTCACCTGGGTGGAGCCGCAACGGCGGATGGTGGTGATTGTGCGTTGGTTGAATTCGGCTTATGCGGATGGGCTGTTCGGCCGGATACTGGCGGCGGTCGATGGCTGACGTCGGGCGCGAGTTTGCATTCCTTTATCAAGTAATTGTTACTGCGATACGGCAGCAAAGGCCCTTTCATGGCGACTTTTTCGCGATGAAAGAGCCGATGATGCAATTGGGGGAATCCCTGAAAAAGTCTGTCGGGAGCACCATTTGGAGGATGAACGCGAGGTTCTGCGGCCTGGGCCGTCGGGACTGCCGGTAGCATTTTGAGCAGGTTACATTCCATAGCACTCTGACTCGGCTGCTGCCCGGGCGGGCCGTGCTTCATCGGTTATTACTATCAGCTATTAGAAAAGTAGGGCGGTGGCCCGCTGTTTCATCAGTACCCGTGCAGTTGTTGGTAGCAACAAAGATTCGCTGGCTATTCTGAGAGCAAACGGCGCGCCGCTGGCAGCTGAAGGAATAGTTTTATGGATGTACCGAGTTCGATTCAAAACCGCTCCATCGTCGCGCACACGCCCTTGGAGGGACAATTCGGTTTCCGAAGCATGAGTGGTTCGGAAGGTCTTTCCCAGTTATTCGAGTTTGGCGTCGAACTGGTTGCGGACAACTACAACGTGGACCTGGACACATTGCTCGGCCAGCCCCTGACGTTGGAGGCCGAGACATCGACGGGGTCGCGTTTTCTGAATGGGCAGATCGCCCGTTGCGAGATGATCGGGCGGGAAAGCGGCACCTCGCGTCATTACATATACAAGGCCACTGTGCGTCCTTGGCTGTGGTATCTGACGCAGACCTCGGACAACAAGATTTTCCAGAAAAAAACCGTTCCCGATGTGATCGCCGAGGTGTTGGGCGAATATGGCTTTCCGTTCGAGTTGCGTTTGACTGGGTCTTATCGCAATTGGGAATACTGCGTGCAGTATCAGGAGACGGACTTCGCATTTGTCAGCCGCCTGATGGAACACGAAGGGATCTACTATTATTTCAAGCACGATCAAGACCAGCACACGTTGGTGTTGGTCGATGACGTGGCGTCTCACGATGCCATGCCGGGGTACGAAAGCATCCCCTACTATGGGCCGGACCGGCTGACGACGCCGCAAAGCGAGTACGTGTCGCTGTGGGAGGTGGCCGCCTCGATCACGCCGGACAGCTATGCGACGGTCGATTATGACTTTACCAAGCCCGGGGCCAGTCTCGATGCCATGTCCCGCCAGTCGGGCGGCTCGCAGAATGGCGGCCTGGAAATGTTCGAATGGCAGGGCGGATTCGTCGAGTCCGATGAGGGTGAGCAGTATTCAAAGGTCCGCCTGCAAGAGCTGCAAAGCCATCGGAAACAGAATCGCGGCATCAGCACGGCACGACGGATTGCGCCCGGCTATCGGTTTGCGTTGAAGAATCATCCGCGCGCGGTGGAGAACAAGGAATATCTCGTGGTGTCGGCCAACTACCGCATGAGCGTGGGTGGCTATGGGACGGGCTCCGATTCCAATTTTTTCTGGGAAACGTCTTTTGTCGTGTTGCCCACCAGCCAGCAGTACCGGGCATCCAGAACGACGCCGGTGCCCCGGACCCACGGGCCGCAGACGGCGCGGGTCGTTGGCCCGGCCGGCGAAGAGATCTGGACGGACGCGTACGGGCGCATCAAGGTTCAGTTCCACTGGGATCGCTACGGCAAGAAGAACGAAAACAGCTCCTGCTGGGTGCGGGTGTCCAGCCCATGGGCCGGCGGTGGTTTTGGCGGGTTGCAACTGCCGCGCATCAACGATGAGGTCGTGGTCGATTTCATCGGCGGATGTCCGGATCGCCCGCTGGTCCTGGGCCGGGTTTACAACGCCAACAATATGCCTCCCGTGGATCTGCCCGCCGGGGCGACGCAAAGCGGTTTCCGCAGTCAATCGGTGCATGGTGACCCGTCCATGTCGAACCGGATGATTTTTGACGATATGCTGGGCGCAGAGCTGCTGCATATGCGCGCTCAACGGAACATGCATCACGAGGTCGTGAATGATCACGATCATTCGGTCGGCTGCAATCAATCCCATACCGTGGGCATGAATCACCGGCATTGTGTGGGCCAGGATCACATACAGACGATCGGCAACAATCACACGATCGAGGTCGGCAATGCATTGAAGACGACCATCGCGCAGATGGAAGAACGCCTTGTCAAGGCCGAACAGAAAATCACGGTCATGAGCAACGCCACGCAGCAATTCCACGGGACGTTCTTCAAAAAGGTCCAGGGCATGGAAGAACGGATCACCAACGCCGAGCAGAAGATCACCGTAAACAGCGCCGCAAACCACCAGTACGACACCACGCTGTCGCAACTGGTCAAGTCCAATCATGACCTGACCGTGCAGGCCAACCAGAGCACGACGATCCTGGGCGACATGGCCGTCGAGGCCGGGAATTTCTTTAAAACGGTCAAGGGGTCTGCGTTTGACACGACGTTGGGCGCCAAATTCGCGGCGACGATCGGGGCGAGCACCGCGTTGTACGCCGGACTCAATTTGTCCGCTGCAGTCGCGACCGTTTCGTTCAACGGGGTGAGCACGACGTTGAACGGCGCGGCGGCCACACTCGTGGGTAAAACGCTGAGAACCGCCGGTCAGAAGGCCGAATTGGTGGCCGCCGAACAGCGTCTGGTAGGTATCGAGAACGGCGTGGCGGTAGCGCGATCCCGGACGGCCGCGCTGGCGCGAATCACGCGGGGCGTAAAGGTCTCCCAGAGCGGCATTAAACAGGATCTCAACGGTGTGAAGAACAACGTCAGCACACTCGACAATCGCGTTTCGGCGCTAGAAAGCCACGCATAGGGGCACATTATGCAATGGGTAAAGTATCTGATGCTGTCCATGTTGGCCTGCTTTTTGGCGGCCTCGGCATGGATGCTCTACACAAAGCAATACGGCGCCTCGGCGGGAATGCTGTTCTCGACGCTGGTCCTCGCAGGCGTCTATCTCCTGGTGTGGCTGCCGCACGTGCGCCAGGACGCGTTGATGAACCGCTTGGCGGCCTCCGGCGTGCGCGCCGAGGCGTTTATTGTCAGCGTCAAGGACACCTCGTCATACCTCAACGAATTGCCGGTGATGCGCGTCAATGTCAGGTACACGATCAATGGGAAGGAACACGCCGGCGACGTCAAACAAGCCATTCCCTTTCAGTCGCTAGGCGCCGTCAAGCCGGGTAAGCGCATTTCCATACTGGTCGACCCCGAGCAAACGACGCAGTTCGTGTTGAAGTTCTAGTTGTTATGAAGACCATCAAGCCGTTCAGGCTGACGTCCTTGCATCGGCCGTATTCCTGGCGCAAAAAGAATTTCCTGTCGGTTGCGATTTTTGCGCTGGCCGATATGCGGGATGTACAGCATCCCAAACTGCTCTCCGATATCGAAGTCTGGCGAGAAGTGATGCCCGAGCTGGATTGCGACGGCGTCATCGATCATGTGCTGCCCAAGACCGTGCCGGAATTCCTGGTGGGAGGCTACGCCTATACCCATCATCAGGACAACAAGACGCAGGTCGCCGTGCGCGCGCAGGTCGGTGAGCTGGATAAAGAGCTTCTGGTATTCGGCGACCGCTATCAGATCGGCGACAAGCCGACGGATCCGGCGCCTTTTGAGCAGATGCCGTTGACGTGGTCCAACGCATTCGGCGGGCCGGGTTACGCGGAGAACCCTTCAGGAACCGGTATTGATCCGGTCGATGTCGGCGACCAACGCCTGGTGCGTTATCCCAATATCGAGCATGGCGTGCATCGCTATCAGCGCGGCCAGCAACGCGGCGCGGCTTATGGTTTCGGCCCGGTCAATATGCTGTATCCGCGCCGTTTCGGCTTGATGGGATCGTATTCGGAACAGTGGAAAGTCCACGAGTCTCCCGGGTTTTTCCCCGACATGGACCCGTTGATCTTCAATGCGGCCGAGCCGGATCAGCGATGGTCCCAGCGTGCGGAGCTGCCCCCCGGTGCGCCGTTTCGTATCTGGAACATGCATCCCACGCTGGCGTGCTGGGAAGGCAACCTGCCCACCTGGAACGCGCGGGCCTTCATACACACAAAGGCCGAGGAAGACGGCGACACCCGGTTTTCCGAAATCCCGATGCGGGCCACGACCGCGTGGTTCATCCCGCATCAGGAACGCGTCCTGCTGATCTATCACGGCAATATCGAAGTCGAAGAGGATGACGCCAGCGATGTGCTGAGCCTGATGTCCGCGCTGGAAGCGGCCGGCGACGAGCGCACCGCGGCCCATTATCAGGCCATCATGCGCACGCGTGAGGACCCCGAGCAAGGCGGGCTGCATGTGTTGCGCGACGACGAACTGATCACGGCGTCGATCCTGGGCGCGATCAACCTCGACATCGAGGCGGTGTATCAGACGCCGACGTGGATCAAATCACAGCTCTTGAAACAGAAGATCCTGGGGCAACAGCGCCAGCAGATCCTCGACGACGGCGGCGATCCCGACGAGTTCATTCCAGAGATCCATGGGCCCGATAGAAAGTACGGCCCCAACGATCTGCCCGATCTGGCCCAGGAACTGGCCGGGATGAAAGAGCAGGCCGAGCAACTCAAACACGATCTGGAACGCCAAAGCGCCGAGCTGAAAGCGCATTATCAGAAGCAGGGCGTCGCCTTGCCGGATACCGACAGTCGTCCGGCGGGTCCGCCCAGCGCGCTGCTTGATATTCTGGACCAGCCGCAACGATTGAGTGAGCTGGTGAACCCCGACACACTCGAGGTTAATGTCGAAGCCCTCGCCAGGCTGGCGGGCGAGACCGAGCCGCTCGACATTCCCCCCAGCCACAAGCCGCCGATGTCGCATACCGATTTCGTGCGGCAGAATCCCGAGTTGAAAGCTGCCGTCGCGTGGACGCAGGAACCGGCGTTCCAACGCCAGTTGCGCTCGATGAAACCGCTGCTGCATAAAAGCTATCTGTATTCCGCTCATTGGCAGGATGCGGCCTTGACGCTGGATACCGAGCAGAGCCGGATCATTCGCGAGATTGTGCTGGAAAAGCACCAGGCCAATGAATCGCTGTGCGAACTGAACCTGACGGGTTGCATGCTGGCCAGTCTGCATTTAAGCGGCGCGGATTTCAGCCGGTCTCTACTGGAAAACAGCAATCTGGCCGATAGCGAGTATCGTGACTGCAACTTTTCGGCGTGTGTGCTGGCCCGGGCCGACCTGTCGAACACCCGGTTCGTGAACTGCACATTCGATCAGGCCAATCTGTCGTTGGCCAAGCTGTACAACGTCTGTTTCGAAGACTGCAGCTTCAAAGAGACCGTGATCGAGGGCGCGGACTTCGAGCAATGCCGGATTCAGGGCGGCCGGTTCGAGTCGATGATGCCCAACAAGATCCGCTTTCTCGATTGCCAGATGCGCGATGCCGTTTTCAAGATGAGTATCTTCAACGAGGCGGCGTTGTCGTCCTGCCGTCTGGAGCAGGTCAGGTTCGAGAAAGTATCGTTTCAGAACGCCAAGCTCAACGCCACGGTGTTCGACAGCGTCCATTTGGATAGCAGCTCGTTCTTCATCACCGAGATGCAGGAGGTCTTGTTTCACGGCAGCGAGCTCGGCAATTGCGCGTTTATCCATCAGACACGTCTGGACGACTGCTCGTTCGAGGCCTCTACCCTCAGGCAGTGCAATTTTCGGGAAACGCCGATGCCGGCGGTGAATTTCGAACAGGCGCGCATCGAACAATGTGATTTCTCGCTGGCCGACATCAGCCGTGCGACCCTGCGAGGATGCCTGGCGACCGAGTGCCTGTTCATCCGAACGGTTCTGGTGCGAGCGGACTTGTCGACCTCGAACTTGATCGGCAGCGATTTCAAGGCCGCCGATCTGCGTCACGCCAACCTCAGCACCGCGAATCTGTTCCGCGCCAATTTCGCGCTGAGCAAGATGGACGCAAGCACCGTGCTGACCGGCGCCTATAAGAAGGAAGTCAACCTGTATCCGTTGCGACAGGAGAGGGCGGCATGATGAGCATCGACGAATTGCTGGACAAAACCGCGTACGGCGAGGCGGTGTCCGATCAGTGTTTCTCCGGGCTGAGCCTGGCCGGTGCGGATCTGTCGGCGACCACTTTCGATCATGTCGATTTTTCCCGATGCGATTTCGCCGGCAGCAATCTGACCGAGGCGACCTTTACGGGATGCGATTTCAGCGGATCGGCGTTTCGGGATACTCGGCTGCAAAAGGCGGTCTTCAATGCGTGCCGTCTGAACGAGTGCGAGTTCGCGCAGGTCGATATGGCGCATGCCATCTGGAACGACTGCAGTCTGGTCGGCGCCCATATCTCGGAGAGTGATCTGACGTTTTCGATCTTCAAGGAATCGAATCTGACGCGGGCCGTGTTTCGCGGCATTCACACGGATCATGCGGTCTTTTTCAGCTCGCGGCTCGATCAGACGCGATTCGAGGGCGTCAGGTTCTCGCAGTTCACATTTCACCAGGCGGACCTGTCGTCTTGCCGGTTCGAGGACGTGCAATTCGAGAAGACCGTGTTCTTCGAGTCGGATCTGCACGGACTGTCGTGGCGCGGCCAGCAGTTGCTCCTGTGCCAGTTCATCGATGCGGATCTGCATGAAATAGACCTCTCCGAGTGCGAGCTGACCCAAAGCAGTTTCAAGGGTTGCGATCTGCGTCGCACCAGATTGGATGCGATCAAAGGGACCAATACGTTGTTTCCCCAGGCCCGACTCGACGGCGCGTCGTTCGCCCATGCTCGATTGGACGGCACGATCTGGGTGGCATGCCAGGCGGACCATACCGATTTCAATCACGCCAGCCTCAAGCAGGCGGTGTTTCACCGGGCCTTGCTCCAGGCGGCCCGCTTTGACGGGGCCGATCTGGAACACGCGGATTTCTCGTACGCCGATCTCCGTGGTGCCGGTTTCAGGCAGTCGACGTTGAATCGAACCAAATTCCACAGAGCACTGACCGATTCGGCTCAGTTGCTGAAACAGCCCGGTGCGTTGGCGAACGACCCGGCGCTGTACGAGGCGCAATGGTGGAGCCTCGAGCATGGAAATCGCATTTAGGAGCGTGAAAGATGTTTACGAATACCCAGATGATGGGCGTCGACTTGGGATTCCCCGATGTCTGCCTGACACCGCCGGCGCTGATACCCGTGCCGTACCCGGACATCGCATTGGGGCCGACCGCGGTGCCCGTGTGCTTCAACATCCTGCATTGTTTTGCGCCGGTGCATAATTTATTCACGATCACTCCGATCACCAATGGCGACAATGCCGGCCTGGGCACCGGCGTGATTTCCCATCTCGTCATGGGACCGTCGTCGCCGCGCACCGGGGCGTTCACGTATTTGAATCGCTGCGCGCCCACCACCCGCTTGACCTCGGTGAATACCCAGAATGGGATCAACACGATAGGCATGCGCGTGGTGCCCAGCCAGCCGAAAATCCTGGCGTTGGGGGCGTAGCTGTGCCGAATGGGGGTGTGGCGCCAGTTAGGGGCCATCGAGCCGCGCGATAGGAATGGGATGGCTGCGGCAGCGCCTCGGTCGGGACAAACTGCCTCGAATCGGACGATTTCTCCGATTGGCGCGGCTCGCGTTACGTGGCCGAAGGAAGCCCCGCGTCAGGGGTTGGTCAGACTAGCTATAATCATAGATTCGGCCTTTGCAGGCTGTCCCCCATTTCTTACTTCTTTGCGCTTTGCCGCGCGTGAATCGAACATGAAAAAACTGACCGCTGCCCTCCTGGTCTGCGCTACCTCGTTGCTTGCCGCGTGTGGCCAGAATGATGAACCGGCTCCGCAGGCTGCCGCTCCGGCGGCGGCGAAAAAGGTCGTCGTCGGCCTGGACGACAACTTCCCGCCGATGGGTTTTCGTGACGAGAAAAATCAGCTGGTCGGTTTTGATATCGACATGGCCCGCGAAGCGAGCAAGCGCATGGGCATCGAGGTCGAGTTCAAGCCCATCGACTGGAGCGCCAAAGAGGCGGAGCTCAACGGCAAACGCGTCGATGTCCTGTGGAATGGCCTGACCATCACCGAAGAGCGCAAAAAGAACATCGCTTTCACCGCGCCGTATATGGCCAATCACCAGATCATCCTGGTCACGCAAGCCTCGCCGATCCAGACCAAAGCCGATCTGACCGGCCGCGTGGTCGGTGCGCAGGACGGCAGCAGCGCCGTCGACGCGATCAAGAAAGACGAGCCCGTGGCGGCAAGCCTGAAAGAGATCAAGCTGTTCGGCGATAACGTCACCGCGCTGATGGATCTGTCGACCGGCCGTCTGGATGCGGTGGTGATGGACGAGGTCGTGGGCCGTTACCTGGCCAGCAAGCGCGAAGGCCAATATCGCGTTCTCGAAGAAAACTTCGGCACCGAAGACTACGGCGTTGGCGTGCGCAAGGATGACACCGAGTTGCTCGCCAAGCTCGACGAAACCCTGGACGCCATGAAAAAAGACGGCTCCGCCGGCCGCATTGCCCAGCAATGGTTCGGTGCCGACATCATCAAATAAGCCCACCTGACGTGGTTGGTTGACGAGAGCACCGCATGGATTACATCATTTCCCTGCTGGGGCCGATGGCGCAGGGCGCGAAAACGACCCTGACGCTGTTTTTTGTGACGTTTGCGCTGGCAGTGCCCCTGGGGCTGCTGCTGGCGCTGGCGCGCATTTCACACTGGCGCACCTTGAGCCAGTTGGTCAACGGCTATATCTGGCTGATGCGGGGCACCCCGCTGATGCTGCAGATGCTGTTCATCTATTTCGCACTGCCGTTTGTGCCGGTAATCGGCGTGCGCCTGCCTGATTTCCCCGCCGCGATCGTCGCTTTTGCGCTGAACTACGCGGCCTATTTCGCCGAGATTTTCCGCGCCGGCATTCAGTCCGTGGATCGCGGACAGTACGAGGGCAGCAAAGTGCTGGGCATGACGTATCTGCAGACCCTGCGCCGCATCGTGCTGCCGCAGATGGTGCAACGCGTCCTGCCGCCAATGAGCAACGAGACGATCACGCTGGTCAAGGACACGTCGCTGATTTACGTGCTGGCGCTCAATGACATCCTGCGCACCGCGCGCGGCATCGTGCAGCGCGATTTCACGACCACGCCGTTTCTGGTGGCGGCCGCGTTCTATTTGATCATGACGCTGTTGCTGACCTGGTTGTTCCAGTACATGGAAAAACGCTATGCCAAGTACGATCAGTAATCCGCCGTCGGGCACGATGTCGGGTTCAGACACGGATACTCGCCCCGTGATGATTGCCGCACATCAGGTCGGCAAATCATTCAACGGTGTGCGCGTGCTGGACCAGGTTTCGCTGACGCTGCGCAAAGGTGAGGTCGTCGCGGTCATCGGGCCTTCCGGGTCGGGCAAGAGCACCTTTTTGCGTTGCCTGATCCATCTCGAAACCATCGACGAAGGCAGCATCGAGATCGAAGGCGAGACGCTCGCATCGGCGACGCCCGACGGTACGAGCCACTATGTGCGCGACGCCGAAGTCCGCCGGATCTGCCGCAAGATGGGCATGGTGTTCCAGTCGTTCAATCTGTTTCCCCATAAAACGGTACTGGAAAACATCATCGAGGCGCCGATCACGGTGCAAAACGTGCCCAAGGGCCAGGCGATCGCCAAGGCCGAGGAACTGTTGCGCAAAGTCGGCCTGCTGAACAAGCGCGACAACTATCCGGCACGCCTGTCCGGCGGCCAGAAACAGCGCGTGGCGATTGCGCGGGCGTTGGCGATGGTACCCGACATCATGCTGTTCGACGAGCCCACCTCGGCGCTGGACCCCGAGTTGACGGGCGAAGTCCTGCGCACGATGAAGCAGCTCGCCGACGAACACATGACCATGTTGGTCGTGACTCACGAAATGGGTTTTGCCCGCGAGGCCGCGCATCGTGTGATCTTCATGGACAACGGCCGCATCGTCGAAGAATCGCCCGCTGAGGCGTTTTTCCGCGCGCCCAAACAAGAGCGGGCGAGGGCGTTTTTGGGACAGATGCTGTAGGCCAGGGCGCTTGGGCGAGCCGCCCGCCAGCCGCTACTTGGTGACGGACTTGTGGCTTCCCGAGAACGCTGCCAAAATCCCGAGCCCAATCATCATCGCGCCGCCCAGGTAACGATCCAGGCTCAGATAGCTGCGGCTGGTACGCAGCCACTGGCCCGCCGCACCGGCGACAAAGGCATAGCAGGCGTCGCTGATAAAACCCACGATGATGAGAATCGCCCCCAGGAATATGATCTGCGAGGCGACATGCCCGCGGCCGACTTCGACAAACTGCGGCAGGAATGCCAGGCAGAACAACGCGGTTTTCGGATTGAGCAGGTTGACGATGAATCCATCGCGATACAGTTTCCGATAGCGTCGCTTGGCCACCGGCAGGTCCGCGTCGACCGCGCGAGGACGGGTGCAGATTTTCTTCAGACCCAGCCAGATCAGATAGGCCGCCCCGGCGTACTTCACGATATCGAACGCGAGCGCCGATGAGGCGAGCAGCGCGGACAGGCCCAGCGCGGCGGCTGTGACATGCACCAGCGTAGCGGTGTGTATGCCCAGATCCGAAATGAGACCGGCTTTTTTGCCCTGTTCGATCGATTGCGCGACGATATACAACACAGCGGGGCCGGGAATGACCATGAGCACGATCGCCGCGCTGACGAACAACATGAGGTTGGTAGTGTTCGGGATGACAAAATCCATGATCTGCCTGGCTATGGTAGGAATGGGCGGCGCAATCGCACGTGAGTAATGAGCAATGAGTAACACGTAATACGGCACGAACGAGTAAGAACGCACGAGCGTATTGCACGGGCACATTGTTGATTGGGGAAAAACCCGTGACAATCGAGTGTACTCCCGCCGGGATATGATCGGCTTTCCCCGGGAAGTGCGGGAACAGCCGAAATTTTCTGCTCCTTTACGTAGCTTGAATTCAAGCGCCTTCACAAGGAATGTTGATGTCTGATAGCACGTCCGCCGTCCAAGCACTCGCTGCACAATTGACCCGAGCCTGGCCCGGCCATCTGACCCAGGTGACGCTGGATGCGTCGTCGGCGCCGACCAGTGAGGCGCAATCTTACGAAATACAGGATCAGATCATTGCCTCGCTCGCGTCGCCGATCGCGGCATGGAAGGTTGGGTCCAAATCGTCGGATGGCCCCATCCAGGCCGCGCCTTTACCCGCCTCGGGCGTGCGGCAAGGACCGGCAACCATTGAGCGCGGCGCCTATGGCGTTTTGATGCTGGAGCTGGAACTGGCATTCCGTTTCAACCGCGATTTTGCGCCAGGCGAACAGCACGACGTCGCCGCGATCATGGATGCCATCAGCCACACAGTGACGACCATCGAAATCGTGTCCAGCCGCTATGCCGGCTGGCCGGTGGACAAACTGGCAATGCTGGCGGATCTGCAGAGCCATGGCGGTCTGGTGGTGGGCGAGGCCGTGCCGTACGACGCCAGCTATCCCTTCGAGCGGCCAGCCTTGACCTATACGCACGATGGCCGCAATGTCGCGCCGCAGACAACGAACAATACCGCCGGCGATCCTCGCCGCTTGTTGCCGTGGCTGGTCAATCACGCCGCGCAACGCGGCGTGGGGGTGCCCGAGGGGACGTTGATCACCTGCGGCACTTATACGGGGATGTATGCGCCGCAAACACCGGGTACGATCGTGGGTCAGTTTGAGGGCCTGCCCGAAATCCGCCTGACGATCGTCTAGCGGCCAGTCCGCCCATGACGTTAGAGATTCTGGTCGTGATTGTCGTGTTGGCGGTCGGTTGTGCGGCGCTGCAATGGCGCCGCACCGGCAAAACGCTGACGGATGTCGCGTTGCACGAGTACCTGGGCATTGCGCGTTATCACGTGTACAACTGGCTGGGCTGGAATCCCGCGAGGCAACGCCCCGGTCAGGCGTAGTACGAGAAATTCATGAGGCGAGTTTGCGCCTGAAAGCATGCGTGGCACGAGACTTGCTGCCGCGTAGGGCAGGATTACGACGCGGGGCGATCCCTTATCGCGCTGTTTGTCGCGCATCATCGAACAGGAGGCCGCCATGCCCGATCGGAAAGCGAAAAAACAAGCAGAGGCCGACCGCAAGGCCGGTAAATCTCCTTCGACGCAGGCGGGTCATTTCGTCGAAGCCGAGATCGAAGCCAAGCGCAAGCACCAGGGGCCGGCCAAATCGGAGAAGCAGGCCGTTGCCATCGGCTTGTCCAAGGCCCGTAAGGCAGGGATCAAGATCCCCGCCAAGCCGAAGTCTCACTGAAAGCGAAGCGCTGTATCAGGAAGCCGTGTAGCGTGGCACCAGATGCTCAGTAATAAAGATCGTGTTCGCAATCCCTGGACCAATACACTGGCCCGGTTGGAGGACGAGCGCATTATGTTGCAGCGCATCGCGGCCGGAGTACCTTTGACGGATGTGCTGCTGTATGTGTTGCATGCCGTCGAAGCGCAGTCCAGCGTCAGGCTGCGCACTGCGATCTCATTTGCCGACGAGGGGGGCACGCACCTGGTGCATGGCGCCGCGCCGAGCTTTTCCGAGAGTTATCGGCACGCCGTCAATGGGGCGCCGATTGGCCCGCATTCGACATCGTGGGGAGCGGCGGCCTATTTTGGGACCGCGATCTACGTCAATGACGTGTTGACCGATCCTACGTGGTCGGACTGGCGCGAGTTTGCGATCGAGCATGGGGTACGTGCCTGCTGGTCGACGCCGATCAAAGGAACGGACGGTCGCGTGCTCGGCGTGTTTTCGAATTATTACGCTGCGCCGCGTCTGCCGTCGCCACAGGATATCGACGCGATCGCGTTGGTCACGCGAACGGCGGCGCTGGCCATCGAGCGATCGCAATACGACCGCGAGCTGGAAAAGCGGGTGGAATTGGCGATTGCCGAGCGCGACCGGATCTGGCGTTTGTCGCCGGAGTTGCTGGCGATCGTCAACGCAGAGGGGCGGTATGTGAGCGTCAATCCCGCCGTGCGCGCCATCCTGGGATGGACACCGGAGGAGTTTCTGGCGATGCCGCTGACGGAGGCGGTACATCCGGACGACTACGCGGCGACAGAGCAAGTCCTTGTCCCTGCGGGTAAAGCGGGCGATGCGCCTCGTCATCTGGAGAACCGGATGAAAAACAGCTCCGGCAATTATCGACGCATAACCTGGACAATATCCCGCTCGCGGGGCGATCTTTATCTGGCGGGTCGCGATGATACCGATCTACGCGAGCAGGCCGAGGCCCTGCATGAGGCGGAAACCGCGTTGCGGCAATCACAGAAAATGGAGGCGGTGGGTCAGTTGACCGGTGGGATTGCCCATGATTTCAATAACATGTTGCAGGGCATATCGGGTGCGCTTTACCTGATACGGCGCAAGTTGGCCGCCGGCAATCTCGATGCGGCAGAACGCTTCATCGACACGGCGACCGAGTCGACGGAGCGCGCGGCGCGATTGACGCAACGGTTATTGGCGTTTGCTCGGCGCCAGCCCATAGCTCCCGTTCCGTTGTGTCCCATTCGCGTCCTGCAATCGATGGAGGATCTGTTTCGCCGCTATACCGGAGAGCGCGTCCAACTCAGTCTGCAGTCGCATCCGATCCCGTGGCCGGTATATTGCGATGCCAATCAGTTGGAGAACGCGCTGCTGAACATGGTGATCAACGCGCGCGACGCCATGCCCGAGGGCGGACGATTGACGCTACAGGCCAGCAACACGGCGTTGGATAAGACACTGCTGCTGCAGTATCCGGAATTGACGCCTGGCGATTTTGTCGAGATCTGCGTGTCTGATACCGGTTGCGGAATGTCCGATGCCATCAGGAACCGCGCCTTTGAGCCGTTTTTCACCACCAAAGCGCTGGGCGAGGGAAGCGGCTTGGGCCTGTCGATGAGTTATGGGTTCGCCCAGCAGGCGGGAG